>Ga0065711_1000094_pt1 | contig 101485 bp, 47 predicted proteins | sample Hoacrofraction12_FD_59098 | JGI IMG/M metagenome (GOLD analysis project Ga0065711, IMG submission 59098) | Hoatzin crop microbial communities from Cojedes, Venezuela - Epithelial fraction 12 v2 (version 2) | ecosystem: Host-associated > Birds > Digestive system > Esophagus > Crop | place...
GGGAGCTGGGCGGCGGGAACTCACTCGCGGCTCGGGAGTGCACGGCGGCAGGAGCGGGTCTCTGGGTTGTGCGGTTCGTGTCGTGTTTTCCCCTTATCTGTATCGTTGTTGTTCCTATTCCCTCTGTTTTGCTGTTCTGTTAAACTGCCCTTATCCCGACCCACCAGTTTCTGCCTGTTTCTTTCCATTCTCCTCCGCACCCTGCCAGGGGGAGGGGCAGCCGCAAGGCGCTTTTGTTGCCGGCCGCAGCCAAGCCATAACACGTAATCTTAGCTACATCTCTCTCACTGCCTTCATTCTAGTCCAGTTGCTCACTGCCTTATCTCCCCATTTTCTGGTTCACTGCTGAGTCTAGAAGGAAGTTATAGAAATTCCCCTATAGGAATACCTAAGAAATTTCCGTAAGTCCATAAGTGGAACATTTTCATATTGATTAAAAAGAGAAATACAACTCCTTTTTTTTTTTTAAAGGAAGAACAACAGAAAGTTGCCTTCTGCATATAATTTTGAAATATTTGAATGCCCCATGGATTCACAACTCCAGTTTCCAATCATCTCTAATTATGTGTTCACAAGGGAGATTTTGGTTACACACAAATGGGGATAGACAGTAGGTGGATGGTCATATGTCTGTGGCAGGCAAATAGTTTGTTCTTGCAAACTCATGACGATCAGATCAAGAAATATGGTAAATCTCCTTAACAAGCTATGTTTTGTTTTTTCATGATCAAAATGAAGACTATGAAAATTAACCACTTCCTGAACAGACTGAATATCATCTATCTATAGGGTGGATGCTGAGCCTGGATGTTTTACAAATAGTAAAAAATACTCTGACTCCAGTCAATGATTAAAAAAAAGAGTTTAATAACATGAGGTGATGTGGCACATAACTGCTTTTTCACCTAAAGGCTGTGTCATGGAATAAAGTTAATGAGAAAAATATTTTCCAACAACAGGGAAGGTTTAATATACAGTATCTATCTGTTGCAGAAAACCAAAACTTCTGTGAAAAAGAGCTACATTTATTACAAACACTGTAGTCTTTCCCTATCCCCCTCCCCCCCAGCCAACTGTATATGTTTAAACAATTTTTGGAACTGTTACAATCCTACATCTGTGCAGGACACAGAATTGGATGACTCAGAAGATGAATTACAGTGAAAGCTGCCTTGACACACCACTAAGCCCCTGCTGCAAAGCAAGTTACGTGGAGACAAAGCCACTTCTGGACTGACCTATAAGACCACTAATCTTTGCAGAAAGAAAGGGGAGTTCTGGAGAGGAAAAGAAAAATGTAGTTAGAAAAAGAAAAATGTAGTTAGAAATAGAGAGACATGGAGAAAGAAAAACAAGATAAACACCTTAATTCAGATTTTTCCTTTAGTTTAGGAATGAGAGATTGAGTCCATTATTCACCAAATGAAAGCCATAGTCTGTCAGCCAGAGCTTCAAGACAATTCTGATATGAGTTAATTAAGGTGCTGCCTAAAGTTTCTCATGTGGCTTCATGCAAACTGGTGCTGAACATATAAATGTTGTTACATTTAGCTGTTACGGAATGGTGTTAGGACCGGAGAAGGTATAAAGATCTTAGAATACACTTGTACGCCTCTGCAATAACCTCTTAATGTCATAGAAAGTAATGAAAGGTACCTATCTAAATTGATACATAAAATCTATTCAAGAATTTTCAGTCAGGGAACTGGTCTGGAATAGGAGATGAGATCTGCATTCTGTTATAAATAAATTAAAATATAAAAGTAACTAACTGGGAGGTGGTAGGCATACAGAGTTTCTTGCTTTCCAAAAATGGTAAACTACTCATATTAATGTAGCTTAGTAATATTACCAGTAATAGAAATACATGGCTAAAAACTGTGTTTCAGAGAACTGTGTTTGCACTTCTGCGGTACCCTATGTTTTCTTCCTGCTTAAGAAGTCTAGTTACCCAGTTGTTTTGATTTATATTACAAAGTGCTATCTGGATAAAATGGTATTTTTATTCAAACAGTGTTATAATAGGAAACAACATGCTTTTGGAAGCAACAAGAAAGCTTAGAAAAAGTCAGATTAAATTGGGGAGAATAAATATATTCAAAGCATATTAAGCTGTTAAGAAAACTCTTGTGTGGTAAAATGGGGAAGCAGTGACAGAAAAACATGTGGGCAAAGCTAATTTCTGTTGTTTCTTCTGCGTAGGTCTACAGAACAGATAGCATATGCTAAGAAACAGCTAAATAAATAAGCTCAATGTAACTGTTTTTCTCCAGAAATCTGGACTATCATGAGTATTTCTGTACTACAGTATACTAAACCCTTTATTACTTCAAGCAGGAGCGGTATGAACCTCAAATGACCGATAGCATAGATGATCCCAGAAGACTTAGCTGTGGTTTGAAAACACAGGCCCTTTAGAAGCACGCTAATCACTGAGTATTTGACAAAAAAACCAGAGCTAGAAATATCATTGTTTCAATTTCTACGTTCTCTATGTACTCTGTAGTTTACAAAGGCATTGAGCTGATGTCAGTTAACATTTGAGCAAATAGTCATGGCACTTTGTCCTACTTGAGCTAACTAGGTTAAGCAAAAAGATAATCTTAGTTGTCTTGGCAATTTTAAAAGCCCTCAAATCTATAAAGAAAATCCTGTAAAAAGGTCATTCTGCAGATCACAGTGGATAGAAAACTGATTTAGCATGGATGTTAAGCATCTCTGAGTGTTCTTTTCTATAGTGTCACTTACCCCGATGCAGTTTGAGTTTTTAACTTCCACCGTGTTGGCTGCCATTTTTCCTAAGCAATATAGTAGGCCTTTCTTCTTTTGCATAGAAATTTCTTGCAGAGGAAACAGGCAGCATGATTAGCCATTTCAGTTTTGTGAAAGTCCACATCTGGTTTACCTAAATAGTTCTTCTCTCTTGAGAGAATGCAGTTAGCAGCAGATTCTTAAAAGTGGTTTGTTTTTTTTATTTTGGCAACTAGTTTTGCCAAATTACTAGCAGTAAAGTTAATAATGCAAAGGTATTTTTTTTTAGTTTAATTTTTCCCTCCTAGCTCTAAATTGTTCTGTTTTTCTGAAGACATACAGGATATGGTATATTCAGTTGTTTAATTTCTAATGGAAAAATATTTTTTAAATATACGGAATTTCAGTACATTATAGTCAAAAAAAGTCTTGATAGAAATGTCACAGCCTTCATATAGTAAAATGGGAAATATTCATGATGTGGTCTGTATAGCAAGGAAGACATTCTCTAAAAAATTTTGCAAATCTGTCCTTGGTGAACTGTTGTATCAGAAGTGGTACTGCAGAAATTAGAAAGTTGCTGTAGATGTTTGAATAATCTTATATTTCTAGGCATTGTATAAATACATTAATGATAATTTAAGTGTAGTAGTTGAGTTAGTGCTTCATTGATTAAGTCAACCTATGTTAAATAGCTTCAATAATTTGTTTCAGTGATGTCTTCTTTCAGCTGCATTTCTGCACATTTAGATTTTTGAGTTAGTGTCCATAGTTCCCTCTGCCCTCTCTTTTGAAGTCCAGGATGCACTCACATTTTTTGGTTATTGTGTGGTGTGTTTGTTGTTTTTTTAACACAAGCTACCTGACAGTCATTCCTTTTTTTTTCAATGTCTTAAAATGTACTTTCTTTACCTAAATTATCATGGGTAGATTTTACAGTACTGTGTTGGCTTTCATCTCTTCGTCCAACTGACAGATGTCTTAACATCCTTAAACAATGGATGTGTAGGACACACACAAATATTCCTATTTACTATTTGTCTGATGTGCAGCCAGTTCACTTGTTGGAAGGCTGGTAAAGGTGCAGTGCTTCAGCTTCCAGAAGAAATGCCAGCATATTCCTTCATTTAAAACCCAGCAAAGTAAATTGTCTGTAGTAGTTGCTCCTTTAAGTAACGTCTTAAAACTGAATGGAGCATTCTTAAGTTTTACAACCATGTGGTGTACAATTTGGCGATGTTTATGTATTTAGCATTTTTATTTGATGAGCTTCCAAAAACTTTTATAAAAGCAGATTCTCTTTGTTATCTCTTTCATATCAATTTTCTTATAGTGTTCACCAGCATCTTCCAAGAGCACAATGAGTTACACTGTTAGTATATGTCATGTGATTTTTATTCTCTCCCAAGAGAGAGAAGGATGAACAGCATGGGTATTGCTACAGCATGTTTTACAGACACCTATGTCCATACATGTATGTCCATGCAAACAACATATTTATATATAAATATGTGTGCTGCTGAATTTTATGTTTTTATAATGCTGGAGAAATGTGCCTTCCCCTTGATGCAGGAGTCAGGAGCTGCTCTGTGTGTGTGTGTGCATGTGTGTGTTGGCTAGGTGTGAGCAGTAAGACCAGAGGGGAGGATAAGGGTATGAAATATTTACTTTACTCTCCATTAAACCTCTTACAGATGTTGTCTACCACAGATGACCATGATCCACAGAGAGTTGTTTTCCACAGAAATCAAATCACCTATTGTGGTTGTCACTTCCAAACCTTTTAAAAGGTGTTTTAAGTTACCGTGGAGGACATAAAGACTGATTCCATATTCCATTGAAATCCAGTGCATAGATCAGAAAAGAGGCCAGATAGTTTATTATATCCTGGACCACTGGAGTAAGGTATCAAGGTGTTCTTTCATTCTCATAAGCAACAGTATGGTTCCCATCACAACATCACCAATATCTACAGCTGCTTCTGTGTTTTCAACTTTGTCAGTTAATTTAATCTTCCAGTATACTTTAAGTGACATTGTTAACTACTTTTCTGTATTGCTGTTTTTTGGGGTTTTTTTTTCACTGTTTCACCTAAAAAAGTCATATATTATTGATTACAGTAATGTACAATGAAGTGTCAAAGAACGACATAATGCAAAGTGGTTAAAAAAACTGTTGGCTTTAATTTTGGAACTACTATGTAGAACTCTTTAAACCTTTTTGCAGACAAGGGCAGATTAAATCAATGTGTTTAAGCTTTGTCTTTAAACATTTGTTTTTATTTCTTGGGACTGTGGGCACCATGTACAAATGAACTGGAATATCTAAAGGTCTTTTACTTCTCAAAGTTTTCTCTTCAGATTGTTGCATTTTAGACAAAAATGAAATTAGCAAGAATTTTAGCATATAATTCTCTAAATATCTTATGAAAGCTTTAAAAATATACTGAAGTAACAAAACCTCTTTTTTTCATCTTGTACTTTGGGGCTTATTCATCTCTGGATTGTATTGTTTCTATTTTCATCACAAATGAATTCAGGGTTTAATCTTGCTTAGCCCACAATTCCTTATCTTTTCAAATGTTCACCTATTTAATTTTTTCCCTAACAAATAATGATCAAAAATGCGTTTCTTTAAAACTTTTATTTAAAACCCTTAAATTAAAGTGTCTGAGTATTTACTTATGAGACTGTCTGTGTATAAAGTTTTTTAGTCAAATTAATGCGTTTGCAGATTGTTGAGTTTCATAGGATAATACATAGCCTGATCTAATACTTTAAACACATTTATCTGCACTATGTTTGTTTGCAAGTAGTTCCATTCATTTTAGTAACTCCATGAGACACTTAAGTGATAGTGAATTGCTTTAAAAAGTCACAATCTGCCTCCTTGTCTCCGATTTCCCTTTGGAGTAAGTCAGAATGAGAGCTAGTGGGCACAGCAGTGCATCAGATACTGTATTTTAGTTGCAAATCTCCGTTCACTACAAGTGGCACTGCAGAAGCTGCTACTTAACTTGCAATGAGATGCTCCAAAGCAGAACTGGAAATCAAAAACTGAGTAGATTGGGGCCTCTCATCTTTGCTCAATATAAGAAAGCAGTAAGAGCTGTGTTATAAGCTAAAGGCATAATGCCATAACACTAACAGTTAATTTATAAGTTAACTTTTTGTAATTGTTCAAGGCATCTCCAAAAGGAAAAAAAAAACCTACAAAACAAAGCAAAAAACCCCTGGAGATGTTAGAGTTGGAATGTCAGAGCTGGTACCTGGGGATTATAATAACTCATATTCTCTGTTCTCAACAGTCTAAGACTTCTAACACAGAAACGCTAATGTATGCGCATATTCTGGTCTGAAAGAGATTGCACAATTTAAATGCTTGAGCGCATGCAATTCTTTTCACAACTTGTGATGTTATTTATTTCAAAGAAAGCCTAGGGAATTATAGAAGGCATTCTTTGTCATTGTACAAAATAAGATCACTGTAAGATTGTCACCATTTCTTTGACAGGAAGGAAATAAAAGAAAGAAGCTATATTTAACGTGTTCTTTCAGAACAAGGTTACTTTCAAAATGTGTGATTTCAAATAGGCCTGAGTTCACCAGTATCAATTCTGGCAGCTGGGATTTCGTGATGGATTAATATCTTCCCTTTGCTTACATTTCTTTGGAGATGGCAGGAGTCAGGTTTCCTGTGATGCACAGGAAAAACTTTTGAAGGCACAGGGGATTGTTTGTTCAGACATAGTGGTCAATTTAAAACATATTTTCATAAAAGTTTCTGCCTGATTTTTATGACCCAAGTAAATGAAAAATATGCATTTTACACACCCTTAAGGTATTCATGATAAGGTTTTATATATCAAGATGAAAAAATTTCCTGTTTAATTCAAAATTCAGTTTTCATTGACTTCACCTGTGTGGAAAAAACATTTGTAAGGTACAAAAATGCATTATTCTAATGTCAGTGGTCTATTTATAAAAATAAGGGTACTTGGGAAAGTTGAAAAGTACAACAAAATGTTAATTAATGTACTGTGAAAAAGTTGCTTGAAATCAAAATGGTTAAAAGATTTAGAGATATAATATATAGTACAATGTTTTCTAGCGTCCATAAGATATTACATTGCATCGCAATTTTTTGTTCACACTAGAACTTTGGGGGTTCTTCTGTCATTGAAATTTTCTGTTGTGGCTAGAAGATGAAGTGGAGCAGGGCAACAATACAGAATACACTGTAAGAATGAAAGTAATGTAATGCAGGGTAAACAGAAAGTAGAAAAATACCTGTCGAAAGAAGAACACTGTGTCGCCTCATGGGATGCCTTTAACAACTTGCAATATGTGAGCTACTGATAACCATAGACTGTGCTACTGAGGATTTATTTCACCCTAAGGGGGTGAGCAAGACAGAAGGCTTTGTTTTATAAACTTGAAGGGCATCTTATTTCTAGACATTACACTGGACATTATTGCTTTAATTATAAACTATTAAAAGAAATTAAAATTATTTTCTGACATTCACAATAGTGCCTAATTAGAAAGGATTTTTAATAAAGAATACATTTTCAAGTTATGATAGGCATTATGAATTATACCAAATATCAGATTGTAAGGAATTAAACTGTACTTTCACTGTTGTTTTGAAAACACTAATCTTTATTTTAAACTTTTGTTTTCAGTTAAGGTTTTTCAGTGTGAGGTGATCACAAACAAAATATTAATCTCAAAAAAACCCCACCATGTTAATTAAGTGATAGCTTTTTACAAAACACTAGCTCATATAAATATTTTTGTTTGCTTTAATGACTTTTAAATCCCTAGGTGGTCTGACACCAGTTTCTAACAGAGAAAGCTTTCCCCCCTCTCCCAGTTTCCTGATGAAGAAATTACTTAATATTAAGAACTAATACTCTGCTGGCAGTATTTTGTGATTTTTCAGTGTAACTATAGTTCAAAATTTGACTCTATTGTCCTTCTAGTTGTTAGGGTTTTTATTCTCAGTTTCTAAAGCTTTAAGGACAAGGGAGAAATTCAGATAAGAAAAATTCACTTAGAATTATTAACTGGAAAGATACAACTTTTGACTGAAGGGTCATCTAAAGGAGGATGACCACCTGCTTCTGTTCCTATCCTCTTGCTCTCTTACCTAACCATCTGCTAGCAGTCACTACTGGAGACAGGACACTGGGCTAGATAGACCTCTTTTTCTATCCTTTTTTTTAATTCTCTTATGTTTCCAATTAACTTGTGTTTAGGGAATAATACTGTCTTTTAGTTGTATGTCTAAATAGACACTTCCATGCATACAGCATAAACTGTGGTCTGTTACCTTATTTTGTTGTTAAAATGTAGTCATTTTAGGGAAAATAGATCTTGTACACCTGATTACCTGTGATATTTTCTCGTATCTTTCAGATAAAGGACAAAAATATCCCTTAAGAGGACGTGGCACACACTTAGGGCATGTTCTTTAAGCCCTAGGATCTTCCTGAATGTGACTATTTGAGGTCAGCTATGAAGCTAACTCTTCTTTTTGATTTTTTTTTTTAAATTCTTAAATTTTTTAATATACTTTGTTACATCTTTTCTGTATCGTAATACTTTCTGTGAGGTCCAACCTGAGTGGAAGACTGGTAAGCAGAGCTAATATTTCATTTGAGGTGATAGACTGTTTTTTCAGATATATATGTATGCGATTGTTTTGTGATTGGCTGTACTGTATATCTGTCAAATTGTTTTAGAGATTGTGTAAACAATCAAAATCCAATCTTCTCCAGTTTTGGACTGCAATTGAAAGATATGATCTCTATATATTTCCAGTGTGCGACCAAAATATTTTCATCATTCAGATGCATTGACATCTGATTTTGGTTGCGCCGGGAAAGCACAATTCACTGGTGTCCAGTTTGCAATTTGTGTTCTAAGAGGTCTGCAAAGGTACATTTTGGGAACAACAAGGGGATGTTCATTTCTCCTCAGATTATTTGAATGCTTCTTTAACAAATGCATTAAAATTCATCAAAAACATATGCATATAAGTTTTTCTTAAAGCTCTTTGCATGGGCTTGAGAAACTGAGGTGAACGGGTTGGGAAAGGTATTAGATTCTCTTCAGCTTCTTTTTAGAATAATCCTTTACATCTCATTACACTGCCTGAACAAATCACATTACTGTGGAAACCCTGTATAGGAAGGAAGGATACAAACCAAATCTTTAATTTTTAATGATGACAAACTGTTATTATAAATAGCACACTCGTTAAGAGGATGCAGATGCCATTACCATAGTCAGCAAGAACAGAAATCAAAGTTAGGTATACAGGAGTGTGGAATTAATGGTATAAATATGGAAAACAATATTTGTTTGTATACTTTGTATCCTCAAGGGTGCCAAATCTTGCTTCATTTGATGCTCAGGAGAGCCAGAAAAATCTATATGCATTTCTGTACAATAGGCATGGGATTTGATCCTAAATAACTAAATAGAAAGAAGTAGTGTGGTAAGAAAGTCTTCGTGTGAATGCAAAATCGCAACAACTTGTTACATTAAGAGATGTTGAGAAAATGTTGAAATGATTAAAAACAATCAAGCATGCAGTGTTTAAAAAGTAATTTTTTATACTAGAAGTGTTAATAATTTTATAAAATTATATATAAAAAATGAAAATGTAAACTATCAGTAGACAGTTTCCCAAACACCATCTAACTTAACTTTTAATAATAGTAATCAATGTCTGTGAATAATGCAGGTTTTAAAATTTTCTTAAAAGTAATCCTCACTGAACAAAGGAAGGTTAATTGAATCTCTTAAAACATATTATATCAAAGAAACCCTTCAGTGGTCACAAAAGCAAATACATAGACAGTGTAAGATTTCCTACACTCTGAAGTACTTTTTTTTGATCATGCAAAAGGTTATTCTAACACAGTGATTTTTTTTCAGTAATTTAATTCTCTGCATTCAGCTGATAACTTGATAATGAGCTTTCTTATAATGAATATCTTGTAAGGTTAAAAACCAAAAACTAAGGGTTATTATCAGAGTTAGAGAGGAATTAGTAGTGAAATTCAGATGACTGAAATAAACAGTTATGAAAACTTATTACAGATTTCAAATTGCTATTAATAAATTTTTTAATAGATAAACACTTTCCACTTCATCAGTTAACTAAATTTTGTGACTGCTTACACTTCTAGAATATTCTTTTTTTGTTTGTTTTGTTCTGCGGTAAAGTTCAAAGACTTTTGGGGGCATTTTGGATGGTAGCCTACAAGTCACCTAAACCAATTCCTTTTTGGCATGGGCAGAAAGGCATATGTCCACAGAACCTTTGGCAAAATGGAATGGGAAGATAATAAATTATTATCTCTGGTGAAACTATGCTGTATATAAAAGAAACAGGGTTCATGGAACCTGGTTCCATCCTTTTTGCACCTTCCCTTCAGCTATATATACACATTCTTGAGATCCCTCCAGAGACTTCTTTTCTCTGGGCTAAGCAGTCCCATCTCTCTCAGCCTTTCCTTATAGGAGAGATGCTCCAGTCCTTAATCATCTTTGTGGCCCTTTGTTGGACTCTCTCCAGTATGCCCTTGTCTCTTCTGTAACAGGGAGCCCAGAACTGGACATAGCACTCCAGGTGTGGCCTCACCAGTGCTGAGCAGAGGGGAAGGATCACCTCCCTCAAATTGCTGGCAGTACTTAACATAATGCAACCCAGGTTTGCATTAGACCTCTTTGGCACAAGGGCACATTGCTGGTTCGTGTTCATCTTTGTGTCCACCAGGACCCCTGGTCCTTTTCTGCAAGGCTGCTTTCCAGCTGGGTGGCCCCCCAGTGTCTGCTGGTGCTTGGCATTGTTCCTCCCCAGGTGCACACTTTCGTACTTCTCGTGGAACTTCATGTGTTTCCTGTCAGCCTGCTGAGGTTCCTCTGGAAGGCAGTATAACCCTCTGGTATATCGGCCACTCCTTCCAGCTTTGTATCATCAGCAAACTTGCTAGGGTACACTTTGCTCCGTCAGGCAGATGTTGCATGGGATTGGACCCAGTATGGACCTGGGGTACATTGCTAGTTACTGGCCTTCAACTACAATTTACACCACTAATCACCACCCTCTGGGCACAGATGTTCAGCCAGTTTTCAGTATGTTGGGTAGTTCCTGACCTTCTCAGCCTGCTCTAACACAGGGTCTCAGTGCTCTGCAGAGCACATCCTTCCTGAGACACAGGCTGATCTTCAGGTATGTGTTCAGCACAGAAGGTGATTTTGGACTTGGGTTTGCCTCTAGCATGCAGCATAGGCATACCCAGTGAGATCTCAGCTTTGGCTACTGTGAGAAGGCTGCTTCAAAATGCTTGCCTATATTTTCAACATTACGGTTCAGTTTGAATAAGTAAAAAAAACAATTATATTGTTCATTTTTGAAATCCAGGTATCTACCACTTTCCCCAAACTATGTTGTCATATCTGCTAGTACGTTAGTCATGCAAGAATCTTGCACTAACAAAAGTTCCTATTTGGTGAAGTCTCTTGCAAAAAAGGGAAAAATCTAGGAAGAATATCCTACACATTAATACCGAAAACTTTCAGACAGAGTGTTCATTTCTCTTTTCATCCTTCAGTAAATGATGCTTTCTTCAAATTTCACTATCTTGATTGGCTGTTGTAAGTCCCTGTGTCTGCTTAAAAGTATTTCACTGACTGGAAAGGTGCCCAGAATCCTGCTGCTTAGGGTCTTTGGGAGGCTACCTCTTCAGTTTTCCATCATCCACTTCTTGTTAATCCTTTTAAATCAGGGGATGGAAAGTAAGTGAAGGGCCAATCCCTGTTGTGGCATATGGTGAGAGTTTGACAGTCACTTTCCACATTTTGTAGTGACAAGACCTGCTGAGTACTTCTGTGTCTGCTGCTCTTGGCCCCGTAAAACTTTAAGCATCTCTGGAGCACTTTAAAACCTCTGTTCTCATATGAGACTTTAGCTAATACACATAGAAAACTGAGAGTAGAAGCAGGACTTAATTATTAATTGTGGAGCACTTCTGTGCTTAATGAAAAACACCCACTAATGCTTTCTAACAAAACCTTACATGTCTTGAATGGACATTTATAAATAAAATATGCAATATCAGAAAATCGTTCACCTGATGTACGATGTTGTATTGAGTCTCCAGAAAAATATGTAATAGATATGGCAAAAAAGGTAATTGACCTATTTTCTTCCTTAACATTTAATATGGGATTGCAATGGCGATAAAATGTTTCAGACAGTGCATTGCCATTGGTTTCAGAACAGATTGGCTTATTTCCAGTTCCATTGTGCTGTATTTGCTGTTTCTATGGAGGTGACAGAATGTTATTATTAAGGCAGAAAATGACTGAAATAATACTTAAGAAATGTCTGAAGCCTGACCAAAATATTTAAGGTATGAATTAGTTATAAACATTTTAAAAAACATACAAAATGAAATTCAATAAAAGACAACTGGCTTCTTTCACCTGTGAGACAGACTGTGAAAAAAAAGGGATTTTTTAAATCAACAGCACTAGAATTAATACCCTAAATACAGGCTTCATTCATCTTTGTCCATTCTTTATTTTGATTACAAACCAATTCTATCCTAAAGCGGATTAGAAAGAATCTAATGGTGGCCACTGGAGAAGACATAATCAATAACAGTAGCAATGAAAACCCATCAGAAATTCTTACACCATCATATTTCACATAATATTTTTATGAGTTTCTGTGGGCTATAATCAGCATACACAAAGTTCAACTTTAAACTTTTCAGACTGGAATCAAAAAGTGTTATACTTATTGCTGTTCTAGATACACCCTCCAGGTATATCCTGAAATTTTCTAGAAGGGTGACGTTAAACTCCAAGGATATATAATCTTCATGGTATAAAACAGTTCACTGAGCATATTGCAAATCTGTTTAAAACAATTTAGTTAAGATAAAAAAGGCTGGATTTGTGAGGAAAGAATTATATTTAAGAGAGACTGAAGCTTGAAGTGTACTCTAGTAAGAATGAGAAGACCTCAAGGTTTATACATTCTGAAAAAATATTTCAATATCAGATTATTATTCTGTACTATAATGAATTTTTGACTGTGGATGTCATGATAGCATAGTTTCATAACTGCTCACTTTTGTGTGAATGAATACTGTAAATACTGTGCAGCTAATGTAAGTGCTTGGTTAGAAACATGACCTGGCTATTGAATTCTGAATCAAGCTCAGGTGAACATGCATTAATATTTCCTGGCCTGAGGTCTCTGCTAATGTTATTCTTGGTTAGTATAATGAATATGATTTTTTTTTTTTGCTAACAAATAAGTATTTTCTAGATACAAAATCTGTGGAATCTGCATCTCATTTTTAAGTTGTTTGGTTTTATTCAATTAATTTGCCTATGTGTTTATTTGCAACGGGAATAAAAAGGAAGAGGAAACTCAAAATAGCTTGTCTCAGACATGCTTGAAGGTGTACTTTGTTAAACAGGTGCTTAGCTTTTGGCACTGTAAAAACTGGGTAAGAATTTCCATGCATTTCATTATCCATTTTTGTTTGTTCGAGTAATTTTACTGTCTTTTTCTCACAGAAGTGATTTTATGAATTTTATACCCAAATTTGAAAAATGTCAAAAAGACTTCTGGGATTAATTGCAAAGATCTATGAAATTGTACTAAAGCAGCTACAAGTGGGTTGATATGGGGCTGGAAATAACGCCCAAGAAATTTGGATTTTATTGTAAGATTTTACTCTATTTTATTTAATCAACTCCTGCTTTTTTTAATCTTTAATACCTTATTTCTATCAGTTAGAAATACATCTGGAATGAATTTCTAATGGTTTTCCAGTGGGGAAAGGCAACTCTTCATGATTTCTCAATAGGTAAACGTAAACAGACTGTCAAAGTTTTCCTGTGAGTCAACAAATTCAAATCTTCAGAAAAATCAAATACTTCCATGATATATGTAGCAAAATCTACTAAAATGTTATCAACCGCTTAAAATTACAAAATTTTCTATGTTTTTGACTAACTTCTGATGTAAACATCATATTGAGAATTATGTGTCTTCACATCACTATTCAAGGGAATAAATAGAAAAAAACCTACTCATACACTATACAAAGAGGGATAATTGCTGTTTTTAAGGTTGTATAAATTTTCTTAAGGACAAATCATTTTCACCGAATGAGTAATTATCTCAGATCCTTCCTACATAGAACACTATTTACAATGGTAATTTTTTTTCTTTATTTTGTTGCTGCCCATTAAATGAAAGCTAAAGTAGGGTTTTCTGTGACTGACTTGAGGTTATCTATGTCAGCAGCTTACTTAGTGTATATGCAATTTCTAAATGTGTTCTACATCTGAAATGCTATTTGTGCTATTCTAGCTATTGACAGCAGAAGTTGCAAGTGGTCAACCTATTTCTTGCAATTATAGTTCAAGAAAGAAAGAAAGCAACCAGAAGAAAAACCCTTGCTTGTCCAAGTTTAGGTTATTCACTAGTAACTGAATCTAATTCAAATTAGCCATTTGGAAACAATGTTAATTATCTACCAGAGGCTAAACAAAGATATCAGAACAGAAACAGTAGATTGCAGTAAGGTCTGTGAACTAATTCACTGTTTCTGTAGGTAGATAATGGGACATAAGGACATCAAAACTTTGGCTTCTCTAATACGGGTCACAAAACAGACCTTTAAGAAGTAACATAAACTTGTAACTCACATCTAGCTGAGAAGCAATCCGCAGAGGATAGATTTACAACTACCAGAAGAATTATTCCAGTGGGTTGCTGAAGCTTTTAGTCCTCTGTTACTTGTTTAAACATACTCCAGGTTTGGATTTTGAAGATTTATAGAGAAAGAGCTGGATTTCTCATTTTGTAGCCAAATGAACGTTTGTCTACAGCACAAAATGTGCTATCCCTTTTGCAATTAAAGGGAATGCTCCTGAGATTTTTTTAGGAAATCCAAGGAAAAAATGGGCTTAGAGATTATTTTCCTGTATAGGGACTTGTGATAAAATAGTGTGGTCCCCCTGCTGTAGTTTGTGAACTGTACACTGCTTTCAAGCTTCTTGTATTGATTGTTGCTCAAATGTTCAAAATTTACTGGCACTGACAACCCAGCCTAATGTGGAAGGCAAAATATTGTTTCTTGCTCAGTACTCTTGTCCATATGCAAAAGAAGTTGTTGGGCTGTGGTTCATCTCATTAAGCCTCAGGTGCTTAGAAGATATCAATAGGATTCAGAGCAAAAACTGGCTTACCTGAAGGTAAATACTTATCAGCTTGACTGATGAGTTATCCTCACTATATTGAACGAATCTGCCTGTGTGCAAAGGAATCTTGGATACCCAGTCCTTGTGCAAACATCTAAATTTAGCTATTTATATTTCAGCTGGTTCCCACCATAGGTGTCCAAGATTTTATAGGTCATCCTCTGTTCTCATCAGAAGTAATTGAAGGAAAAGCCACCATCTACACCGCTGTATCTAGTACTCCAGAAAAATGATCTGTGGCTTCCATTTGACAAGGTCCATGCTACACAGCTTTCATCCCTGTTTATTATGGACAGTCCATGGTTCCCATGGTCTGCAACACAATTACTGTTTTCATTTTTTCATTTCCAAGTGCTTAAAATAATAAAAGCTCCACAGGGAAAAAAAATCAAACCCCAAAACCCAGAGGGAAAAAATCCCAAACCCCAACCTAAAAACCAGAATGATTTTTTAATAACATGAAGCTGAGTGAAAGAGTTGCACACACTGGTTCAGGGTATGTAAAATTGTGATATTTGAGGGAGGAAGAATCTGTGGGATAATGAAAGAAGAACATATAGGATGGAGTGAACTAAATATTTTTCTGTAGAGATGAGTCTGTGGTGCAAACTGGTTTTATGCAAAGAGAAAATTGAAGAGACTGTACTGTTTGCAATATTCATATACTACCAGAAGGTAAAAATGGGATGGAAAAAATCTCTCCCTTAAAAAAAACCACACCAAAACCTGATGTTTTTTTATTTTAAAAACTACTGCTAAATTTATGTTACTACAGTTTAAGGTTTGTTTGCACCAAAATATCAGTTTTCAAATCTTCTTTAAAAGGTAATTGTGTGAATTATAAATTCATTTCTCTTCCTTAACGAAAATTAAATTAACCCAAGGTGGCACAATAAGTTCTTTCTAGCATTCTAAGAAACATGTTCAATATCGACTCAAAGTCTAAAAAATATGATCATCAAACATACACCACCTCTTGTTGCCCTCAGGCTTGTCTTAAAATCTTCTGTTCTACCAGAGACTAGATGAAACCTGCAGGTTATGTTCTCATCCAACATGTAGGACCTGCTTAGTTCACAGTTCAAGGTGATAATTCTACTTAATTATGTTTTATACTTTATATTATCATTATGAACTATAAATGTTCCAATAAAACTTTTGAGGTAGCATTATAATGTGTTTCCACTACATGAAAATATAAGGAGGGAATCAAGAGAGACAAAGGAAAGTATGGACTTCCTACACTGTCTCCCAAGATCTAATTATCTAGTAGGAACTAAGAAAGAAAGGAAGGAGAAAAAGCAAGAAAATTTCAGATATAAAATAAAGCACTAAACATCTGGGAAAACATACAAGGTAATGCTTGAAGGCTTCATTGGTCTTTACCAGAGTTCACAAACAGGACAGGCACTGCATAGTTGTTCTACTCTTGGCCCGAGGGATTTGACACTTCTTTTTTAATGTCACCTCTACTTAACAGCAAAAAATAACAGACATTTAAAACCAGCTTCCAGAAATCATTTGGAATATCTGAACAGAACCTGGATGACATGCTCTTCATTTTGATGTACATTTGCCAGTATTGTTATCAAGACCTGCCATCACATGCATGCAACGAAAAATCTTTGTTTTTATTTACTTATTGGAGAATCCTGCCAGGAGAAATAACTATGCTAAAATTTATTAGTCTATACTTCTGAATGAGTTATTACCCAGGACACACTCCAACAAAACAAAAAACATGCATAGCTGAAAAAAAGAAGCTTCCAAATCAGCAAGTGGAAGACAAAGTTCTTTATTTATTCCACTAGAATTTTCAAAATTGTGTAATGCCTTTTAGTTTTAAAAATGCATGTGAGACGCTTTGCAGGAGGTTTTGTTCTTTTATTTCTTTCTTAATTAGAATAGTTATTATAGTTGCAGTTATTGTACTTACAGCAAATTATATACAGTCATTGTGTTCCACAGAACTTTATTTTTTGTCCCACTTCCCACTCTTCCTGTAACTTCATGCAGAGAAACCAGTATTAACTTTTAGCATTTTGTGCCTTGCCCTTTGGGTACAACACACAGCATTTCTATGAGGCTAAGTTATTGCAAGTCAGAATAAACTCCAAGATATTTATCTTTCAGCTAAAAATTTCCAATATAGCGACCAGTAAACTGGCTTCTGCTGCACTGATCTCAGGAATAGGAGATAAGTAAAAGGAAAAACTTTGCAAAGCAAAAATATTAATAGATATTATGTATTTAATAAAAGAAATGATTACAAAATGTATACTTTAAATCTGGATTTTTGTTACTTTCTGTCGTATTTCACCTTTAGAAAAAATATCAGCATTCATTTCTGTACAATATTAATTGTAAAGTCTATAGTTAATAAAGACTACATTAAGCAAACAATATGCTCACACTCGGTCATGTAAAATTGAGTTTCAGTTTCTGAAATTACTATAAAGAAGAACTTCTGTGGGGTTTTTAGTTGTTTATTACATACGAATATTTATTTTTTCACTCAGTTGGAAAAACCTAAAATGGCATAACCTTGCCAGTTTTGTCTAACGGTTTATAATACAGTTGCTAATCTCTTACAAACCAGATTTTGTCTCCACTGTAAGAATAGGGCTATACTGATCTTTAATAGTCATCTGTAATAATGAAATTCATCCTGAATCTGTTGTTCGAGATGTTCTAAAGTCTCAATATGTGTCCCTGTACTATAATTTCAGCTTTTACGCAAGCTCCAAGTACTAACAACTGGCTTTCTCAATCAAAGCAATATGGACCATGTGCAGTAACACGTACTTTCAGTGGTATATTTGTCTGCTAAAAAATAGTGAAATGGTGACACAAATACAGAATCTCAACAGGTTAATTCCCCCTAGAATGGACATTTTACAAATGGGTAAAAGCCACAGCCTTTCCATAAAATATGTACTGTCTTACAGCTATGACAAATGACTCTACCTAAACACTTTCTCAATAAATGACAAGTGTAAAAGAAAAAAAAAAACACCAGCAGTCAGAATGCAGTCAGGCCTGAGGTTTCTTGAATGGCATTCTTACAAGCAAGGTCTTGAGGGTCTTGAAAAGTTCTAAGAGGTCACAAAGTGATTTTTTCCAAAGAAGCCTCTTCCTGGGCAAGACATCTTGAGAAAACAAGTTATGTTGTACAGAACTTCAAAAAGACGTAGTCAACTATATCACTTCACATATCCACCAATTTAAAACACAAGGAAAGAAGCCTTGTGCAACAAACTTTTTTAATATGCTTCACTTCTGTATGAAAACTTACAGTTCAGGTTCCTCTTTTCCTCTCTTTTTCCTTTTTCTTCTCTATGTGTATGGGAAATTTTTTGAATAGGTATATTTTAAAATGAGCTCTTATTACAATAGATTCATTAACCATGATCTTCTTTCTGGAACAGAAATTAGATGTAAGCACAGCACGAGACTTCAGATGTAAATATAAAACTACACATATGTATGCATATACTGCAGTCACACCTTTAAACTGTCAGTGAAGGTAATGGAATGGCTGAATCACATGAAATGCTGTTACTTAATACCATTACTCACCTAACTGATTAGATACTGATGTAAAGATTTGTGATGCTGGTTTTATACTCAGCTCCTCCTTCAATAGTTTTCCCTCTGGGGAAATACCTGTGTTTAGCAACTTACAATGTTTAGTTTGTTTTCCTTAACACTATTTTTCCTTACATCTAAATTCTCTTAAAGATGTTTCTATCTTCAGCTCTTCAGTGTTCCACAGTCAGAACTGTCATCTTTTCAAAGTTAGGTCTTACATCTTTAGGTACATGTTTGTTTATTTGTTTGAAGTAAACTGTATCTCTAAAAAGCTATTACATCTGAGTCTTACCTCAACCCTGTCTAAAGTAATATTCTGCAAAGATTCCATTTCGTATTACATTTCTTCCATTCTGGAGTCTTTATCACCCCCAAACTCATAACCTCTTTTTTAACTCCCTTTAGAAATAAACCACCACCAAGAGCAAAAGTAGCCACATAAGAAGCAGAAGTGAAATATCAATATCTCCTTAGGGTTTTATTTCACCAAAATATTTCTTTAAAATGTTTGGTTTCACTTTTTTTTTTATGATAGAAATGTTAATTATGTGTTTTAGCTGAAAACAGACTGCTTCTAGTCTAGTATATGAAGCCATATAAATTACTGCATATAAACAGGTCTGGAGAAGAAAATGACATTTTTCCTTTGCCAGTCATACCTATGAGTTTGTTGCGGGGGCAGATTATGGTATTCCAGACAATCAGTCCTCTTCTGTATCTTATATAATCACCCAAGAACTGGCCTCATGTCAACAACTAATTGCATATGTCTGAAGGCACTACTTTTTTTGGTAAATGCTAATTTAATTAACTTTGTATAAAATTATTACATAAAATGTAGTCTACAGTGTACAAAGAGACTTTGGAGCAATTTTACATATTGTTAACAAGTAGTAGGTTGAAAAAGGGTGATCATATATGCTATGCTGGCAGATAATCTTACTCAGTAGAAAGACAGCTGCAATACTCACACTACCAAACATAATCACATGATAGAAAGTCTTCAGACTATAACATTATTCATTCTGAAACAAAAGTAATTGACACTGATAGATTGCAGAAAATCAGCTGTTTAAATCCAAAAAAATGTTTAAGCTTTTTTTTTTTTCCTTTTGAATAGTATGTCTTGGCTTCAATGGAGCTTAATTAATCAATTTGTTAAGTTAATGAGAAATACAAAAATGCTTTTAAGATGCCTCTCATTTTAACCTACACATTTTTTGTTCTTGTATTATTAGAAAGAGCAAACAAGAGCTCCAGGTGTGCCTACTGCATGTTATGTATTATTTGGCATAACTCCATGTTTTCCCCTTTTGTTCATCGCTCACATGCCTGTTCTGAAAGCCTGAGTTGATGAAAGTCTTTGTACGACTTCAGTGGCCTCTGGCTCAAACCAAGTCTTTCTAGTCGTTCTTATCACTGATGAGACATTGATAAAACTACATCTGTGTTACTGTTGAGCTGAATTAGTTGTGTTAGCTGTGTCTTCCTGCTTAGTTCAATCCCATGGGCTTCAAAATCACTTCCCAGAAATAAGGCAACTTATTCTCTGAGTCTTAAATTTTACTTTGTCTTGATGAGAGATATCCTGTGGCACACTAGCATCACATTATAAAAGCACCAGTAAATGAAAGCACACAATTTTCACAGAGAATATAGGATATACAGCTGCACCATTCAAAGATGCTTTTTTATTGTTTGCTTTGAGTAACTGTATAAACCATGAAAACTACAAAAAAAAAAAAATTATAACAACAATTACATTTGCATGGAACAAAATCCTTTTTAAAACCCAAACAATTATAATCCGTAACAGTTTGAGGGCTCTACTTTTTGTAATTAAATTTTTAAGTTATCTGATGAAGATGTTCTAATAATATTCATTGTGTGTAATATGATCCTTTTAAAAAGCCCTTACATCAAGAAAAGAAAAAAATGTAGTTAAATTCAACCCTCCTAGTTTGTCAGAGATCATGTGTCATTTGAAAATACTTGCAGGAAAACTGCTCCTGCTCCTTATTTCTAATGATCTTCTGAAAAGTTTTGAGCCAGAATCTTTAAGTGAAAAAAAAATGAGGAAAAGAAAGAAAAAAGAAGTACTCTTTAGAAATGAAATCCAAAAAGAATTTAGATATTGAAATTTAAGACAATAAAATTTTTTCACTGAACTTGGTAGAAAATATTATAGGTATTTTTATTTTTTCTGGAATTAAAACAGTATTACCAGAAATACCTACTCTGACTATATAAAGACTTTATCTCACTCAGAAGAGAGTTTTCTCCATGCTTTGCTCTTCTGAAGGTTGTGATACAATGAGTACATTGAGACACACCTGCTATTGTACTGAATCAATCTGTAAGTGTGACACAAGAAAGAAGATTTTCCTGGGAATTTCCACTTGACTGTCCTCAGGCATCATGTTGAGGACACACTGGGTTTGTGTGGATTGGGAGAAAACATTTTCTGTGGCTGATCAAAGGAAAGACAGTGTGGAGCTAGGAATGAAATGCTGATGAGGGTAGGGGAAAGGGGAAAAGCTCTTCCTCATAGTACTCAAATGAAGTTGGGGCAGCATCTGACGTTCCTGCTCCTTGGAAGTACATCCTCTGCATAAGCATTTGATAAAAACAGAAGCAATTTTGGAAGCAGGAGCTCATACTCTGTGATTAGTGATTTAGCCACAGGGGTTCTGTCCTGGGTTTGGCTGGGATAGGGTTAATTTTCACAAGAAGCCTCTTGGGCTGACCCAGACTACCCATTCAAATGGGACATTCAATACTATGTGATGTTGAGGGTGGTATTTAAGTGGTGGAGTTGGCTGAAGCAGGGTGATTTGCTACTTAGGAGCAAGCAGAGCATTGGGCGGTGAGAAAATTGTACTCTGTATATTCTTTTTATCGGTATTATTGTTGTTATTTTCTTCTCCCTTTGCCATTTTCTTAAACTGGCTTTATCTGAACCTATGGGTTTTGGCTTTTCCTTCTGATTCTCCTCCCCATCCCACCACAGGGGGGAGAAGTGAGAGGGGGACCATGTGGTTCTTTGTTGCCTGTTGGAGCTAAACCATGACAGGTTCCTTCTTCATTTGCTGTTCTACTAACTCCTGTTCTATTCCATGCATTTCAGAAGGGGACTGCACAGGTTACAGTCTGATGGGCAAGGCAGTCTTTAGCTGTGTCAGAGTCTGAAGATGAAATGAGAAACTGGGTCTCTCACTTCTCGGCCAAATGCACTAACCAACAGGCAGGTGCATACATGTGTATGTGCGTGTCTATTCAAAGGAGCTTGTGAGTTATTAGCAGCAGACCAGTTCTGGCAGACCACAGGAGTGGAAGCAGGCTACAACTCTTGCCTGCAGATTTTTAGACTAGCCAGGGAACTGCTGACTATCTTTAACACACAGGTTTATTTCTCTAGTGTTCCCACAGAGTAGCAAACAACACAACCTGTCAGTGCTCTGCTGCCTGAGGCTTAGTTGACTGAGCTGTCATTGACTGTGGGAAGAAGAATTTGACTTTCTAAGGGTTTTCAAAAAATGGCATCACATTTCAGTTTCAAATGATTGCACCACCTCTTTTTAATTTCAGAAAAGTGAGCAATCCTAAGAGCTTTCTAGTAAGTTTTTGGAGGCTAGTATTTCTGGTGATGCAGTTGAAAGTATACATTGTCTCTAATGATCAGGGTTACTCTGGGGAAAAAGAAATGAAAAAAGAGAAAGAGAAACAAAAGGGAAAAGTAAAATTCTCCCCTGTAGCCAGGCAGGAAGACAGGCAATAGGGCAGAGGAGGTGTCTCTTTGAGGATCACTGTCTCCCAAAGTCTTCTCCAGAGCAGCATATGATCCCGCATAACTCTTTTCCTGTAGTAATGATGTAGGTTTCATCAGGATCTGCTCAAAATCTATTTGAATGTTCCTGCTTATAATGCTGCCGGTGCTGTTTGGAGCCTATTTTTGATAAGGGACAGGTGTTACTTGCTGATTAGTTGTTGTATTTTTGCACGTATATTATTGGTTAATACTTACAGGATATTTAAATGACTGTTGTATACTTTATTACTTTCTTAGTCTTGTATTTCCTCAAAAATAAACTCAGAGCTACAAAATAGGTGTGAAAAGGGTGACAGGCAAGAAACAAGGGGTTATTCTCACATCAGTGGCAATCATTTACCATGAGAAAGCTGACATAACAGTAGTATCTGGGTTTTCTGGTGCAAGGTTATGAGAGGAATAGCATGCGAACAGGAGGAGAAAGAGGAAAAACTTTGTCACAGTAGAGTCAGAAAAACACTACCATGGCAACTTAAGTAAAAGACTGTGCAGCTGCAAATGCAGGGTGGCTGCACAGCTGCATATGAAAAGCCCTTAGCATTGCAAGTGGTGGGGCACATGCTTGCACTGTGCAACACTGGACTGGGATAATTCTTCAGGGAAATTCTTACAGAAGTTTTACTTTGCAGTATTCAGTAGATCAGGCATTTGTATGCAAGCGTATATTGTGTATAACAAACGCATGTGGTCCTATGCACTTGAAAGACATATTTAAAAACATTTTGAAAGTGATGTTTGATTCAAAATTGTCATTTATATACACAAAGAGTAGTAACATTGAAGACAAGGGAAAATATTTTTTCCTCTAAGATAATATATGAGACTTGAAAGCAAAAGAAATGGAACAGGTGGCCTTAAGGTAGCACATAACAATCCAATAGCAAGATAGATGATAGCAGTGATTAGGCTAAATAAGAAGAATCAGTATATGGTGAGATTGTTAATATAAATCCAAATTATTGTTCATCTGGAGCACAGGGAATTAATGTTTTCCACTAACTGATTTTCATTCATTTGATGCATATCATAATAAATAAAGAACCAATCTGAGTCCCTTAATACTTGTCTCATACTCTCACAGAAAGAAAAAGTAATAACCACTCCAAATCATAGCCTTAGTATTACTCTATGTTCCAGTTCTCTAAAATTATCAAATGAAGCTATATGGTACTTCCAAGGATCAGCTTTATAGATCAAAGGAATAAGAACATATAGAGTTCTGGAGTGCTCAGATATAACAGTCTGGTGGCAGACTTTTGACCCTGAACTCAGAGGAGCTCTAGTTCAGCTATCGTTAATGACTCCAAGCATGGAAGTAGGACACAAAAGAGATGGAAACCCCTCAGATTTACTGGTGCCGAGCTAAATGCAGAAGAAAACTATGACCTCGGGAAAACCTAAAATAGGTGTTTCTCCTCAAAGAGCTCAGGACAATATTCTACTTGCAAATCAGGCGTGCTCTACCTTCAGTTGTTTTTCAGGTGTTTCTTTAAGCATTGTCATACAGCAACAATCTAATATTGAATTACTTATATCACGATAGCAGCTGCATTGTCACTTAAGAGCAATTACTGATGCTATTTCTTGATCATGATGACACAGTTGAGGAATGTAAACAAGTCCTTTGAACTAGAATCCAGACAGCCTACTGGCTATGCCTCCTAGCACAGAGACAGGTATAAACCCTCCATATCTCTTTTTGCCACTAAATTAGCAACAACCATCTTAAAAGTTCTGCATCTAGATTTAGGTTTATTTGTAGTGAGCAACTTCTGTGACTGTATCAGAAGAAACTGAGAATTAAATACCATGGCATAATTCTTTCTGACCTCACTGGGGTTGAGATGTGAGCCCTGGAGGTGAGGCGAGACATTTGGTAACCTGTAAATCCTCTCTAAACTTCTCATTGGCAGCATCAGGAGTGTTATATATGGAGTGCATGTGACGCACATGCAAATGGAATGTGAAAACATGTGCTGCTCTTTACTACTTTTTCCTCTGTTTGAGGCTGTATCTTTTTCTTTGACCTAGCTCTTTCCATTCTTACAGAGAAAAAGTCATCTGGGCTACAACTGGCAATTTAAGTAAGTCAAAGGCTAAATGCTGTAATTATTTACTGTTATACTAAATAGGCAACTTATAGTTTTTCTGGTGTCAAGAAAAGAGAAAGGAAAAGGAAAGGGAAGAAAAGGAAATGGAGAAAAATCCACTTCTCTGAGGAAAATTCTTGCCTGAGGAATGATTCATACCTCCGGTGTTAGAAATTTTCTGAAATTTGACAGAGGTAACGATTTTTGCATAGCTTTTTTTTTTTTCTTTTCTTTCCTTTTCGATTGATTTAGCGGATGTGCTTGAAATATGACCTGTCTCTGGTCAGGGAAAGAGAAATACTAGATTTCTCAAAGAAGAAGAGATGTATCTGAGAAATTTCTCCCACTGCTCAAAATTGCCCTGTAGCAATGACAGAAGAAGGGAATAATTTTAATGCTAATGTCAGCAATATAGGAAAGCAATGAGTGAAAGTCTTATTTCCTAGGTTACAGGGAGTACTGGGCAGTGAAATAGTTCTTCTCCCAGTCATCACACCTGACAGATCTCTATTCTTCCAGCAAATGATAGATGACATGAGTGCTGCAACTATGATATGCTCCAGCATCAGTCTCAGTTTCTCCTTCTTCCCTTTCCTTTCCTTGCCTTGCCTTCCCTTGCCTTTGTCTTACCTGGCCTTTTCTTGCCTTTTCTTGCCTTGCATTTTCTTGCCTCACCTTCCCTTGCCTTTTCTTGCCTTTCTGTGCCGTGCCTTGCCGCGCCTTGCCTTGCCCTTACCCTTGCCCTTGCCCTTGCCATTCTCCCAGAAGTTTCAGTCAGGAAGAGGCTGAGCAGCAGGACTTGTCACTGGAGTGACATTAGGGCACACCCATGGTCAGGGTGCAGTGCAGTGAGCTGAGGGGCACTACACAGCTGCTGCATTTCTTTGCTTCTACTAACAAGCCCTATGATTCCAACAGGCACTATCCAGGAAGCCTTAATGTGTCACCACACAGAAACTTCCTATGCAGGTGCTGCTTGGGACTGGACCCAAGCCTGGTAGTTTGAGAATACAGGAGGAGAAAGCTGCTGCACCTTGCACAATGCTGTCTACAAGGGTCTTTATGGCTCCTTTCCTGTTAGCCATGTGATATGAGTCACTTAGCAACATTCTTGTTTTAAAATTATCTACCTGATAAGTCTGAGGAGCATACTTGATGCCTGAGCAACATCTACCTGACAGTCTGATCAGCTTATTCTGGAAGTTAATAATCTGTGGATAAAATGGTCCTGAGTGCTGTTACTGGTAGCATATTATTATCACGGAGATCCAAATCACTGTGGGAAGACAGTCGTGTATTAGTCTTCTATCTTAAAGGGTGCAGATAGGAAATCATCTACTGGGACGGGTTACCAAGAGATGTATTATATTTCCCTACCTTTCAGTCTTTGAGTCCTCCTCTGTCTTTGAGTCTGTATCACTTTGAGCCTCAATCAACACTACTGTCTTTGAAGTGCTCTAGTTCAAACCTAAAATCCTGGTATAGTTATAGCAATCAATGGATGAAACTGTGTGGCCTGCATTTTACTTCAGGGCCAACAAGATCATTACAGAAGTTCCTCCTGGCCTCAGAAATCTTATAAGCTCAGAATAATCAAATGGATCCTTAGGTGTGAAGCCCAGGTTAATGGGCTTATTCCTGAGCTCTGGGACTCTTGCCTAATAGACTCAGATAAAGGTTAGAGAAGAGCCATCAGTCTGCTGCCTCTCTGATTGTATAGAGCTCCTGATTCATGATGAAAATGTTGGCCAGGGGAACTCTGCACAGTAAGGGGAACACAGAAATGAGATTTAAGCTTCCTTCATTCACTTCTTCTTCTGGCTTATGCTGTGTTTATCTTGGCTATAAAGTTACAGGATTAGTTCAATATGTGGAAATAGCGGTTATCAGAATTATGAGCAAATACAGAATCTCTTTGCAGTTTTTACAGTAATGTTGATTTAAATTATCAATATCACATTAATGATCATTAGAATTTTTTTCTTTTCTGAAATATTATGTTTACTAAAGTTGTGTTTCAGTCATGAATTTGACAAAAACAGCCCAGAACTCTGTGTGGCCAAAAATACTACAGAAATATGAGAAACTGCACTTTGCAAAATGGATTGTTACCATTATTTCGGTGTACTGCAAAATCTTTGTATTTTTTCCACATTTTTTCAGGTTTAGAAAACTTATTCCATACCTATGTCTTGCATGGATAAAGTCACTGTGAAAGCAGTAAGACTTAGACATATGCCAAATCGCGTTTCTTCTTAATTCAACTATTTCCCTAGATATCCAGATATCTTTTTCTAGGGATTTTACCCTTCCACAGCAATTCCTAGTAGAATAAGATGATTTTGACCCCACCTCAGGAAGTTGTACCCTAGATTTTATTACACTGTCTTATTGAGTTCCAAGCTTCATGAGAGTTTTATTTGGCATACATTGTTGTGTCAATATGTGAATGTACTCAAAATGAGGTATCTGCTGGTTATTGTAAAAGTTCACAGGCTTCTATGCTTTCATACACTAAAGGGTATGTTTTTATACATACTTGATTTTATTACTCTCTGATGGAGATATTAAAAGAGTTTAATATTTGCTAGGGGTCCAGGTTCTTCATGGTGTCTGGTTTAAAATCAGTGAGGAGGAGATGGGAAATCCTATTTATCAAAGATTCTGACTATTTGGCCCAAGCATGAAGTATAACTCAGCCTGTCTGACGTCAGGACAGGGTGAGAACATATAGTGTGACAAAAAATTCCCCATAACTATTCAAAAGTATCTGCTCTTGGAATCAGGTCACCTGAGAAGAGTAAGAAGTACAAAACTTCTACCCCTCCCATGTCCCTCTCCAACAAAAAAAGCAAAGAGAATCACTTTGATCCCAGTAAGGGTACCTTCGCGATCCAGGTTCCATTTGTAGTATGCTGATGAGCTATTATTTGTTCTCTATGAGATGTGAAGTTGGAGTCACCTTATTTTTATTATGTGTATATTTATATCCCTTAGAAGCAAAAGTGCTCCATTCGTATGACAATAGTTTATTGTTATACGTGCAGCACACAGTGCTGCTTTTCTTAATAATCAGAACCAGCTGGCAGAAATACAACAATGATGGCAATGGGTCATGCATGCCTGAATTAGCTGCAATGAAAGCCAAGAAAGGCTAACTCTTCATCTCTGTCTCACTTTTTCATGACTGATGTCTTCTGTGAGGAAAGATCGTACAATTCTGTAACCTCGAATGTCTGCATTGACATATAACAGATGCTGAAACAAAATACTCCACTGTACGCTTTTTAGGAAACTGTATTTTACACCATTCACAATTACGGTGGTGAATAAAAGTTTTCATATTGGTATAACGGATGTAGCACAGTGAGAGAAAAACTGATTTTAACATATTCAGACTACTAGAACATTCTTAAACACATTTGGACAGGCATACATTTTATGTAGCAGAAATCCATGCCCTTCTCACTGTATGTAAGTTTGACAAATATACTACAAAAGGTACAACAGAAATAATAAATATTTACAGATAACTGACCAATCTTTCTGAAGTAATGTTTATGGCCTCCTGAGTATCCATCTATAAAAAATAAAAGTATAAAATTTGCTAAAAAATTAGAATCTCAGAACATCTCCTTTAAAGGACAGTATTTTTGTAGGCTTTCATAAACCATCATTTATATTACACTTTATTCTTTTTAAGTGCTAGTGGATTATAGAGGATAAATTGTCTCAAATATCAAGACACAGGGAAGGAGATTTTTTGCATACCTTTGGATGGGTAAGTGATTTGCTAAAAGTCATAGAGAAAAAGGCAATATCAGAGGCACTATCAAAGCTTTAGGTCCTATTCTGGAATTCACACAACGCTACTTTTAAATCTGATGGCAGTATCCAGGGGTAATATTTAGAATTATAGCAATCTTTAGTATCAATTTTATTAAAACTGAGGGTTTACTTCCTAAAGAGTAAAGTATTCACCAGCAGTGTTTATCTCCTGTTCATCTAAATTTGACCTTCTGGTTTGCTTAAACTTACTAGTATTTCACAGGTGCATATTGCCTTCCAAAGCTTACCTCTTTCCCTATGTTATATACAGGGCACTTACAATGGAAGCATTTGCTTGTCCTCTGAGTGAAAGTCAAATCTTGCAATAGCAATTAAGCTGGTAAAGCACATTTGAAACTACCCAATTTCCCAGCAGGAAATCTTAATTTTGGGAACTAAGTAATCTGCTTTCAAGGCCAAGAACTAGTTCCAAGAGACACATTTACCAATTGCTTAGCTAGGTCTCAGGCCAAACCGCAATAGCGTGCTTATGTAAAGCATAGTTTTGCTGTTGCAGATAAACGTGTTGTCGTATGGTGGCTTTATAATTTTCAATCATTATTTGTGTTTATTCCTAAAATCTTGAAATAAGTACAGTATTCAAAGCATGTAGTCTATTATGACCGCATGTCTGTCACTTAAAAGGTTAAAAAACACTAAAACCACTTTAGACGTTGGAGGTGGTTAATATGTAGCAAAAATTAACAATTGAAGAGAAGGTAAAAAGAATACAATCAACATCTCTAATCAGATTATTTTTGTTTAATCTAAAGACTTCTAAAGTGTCCTGAATTTAGGTATATTTCAGAGAATTGAAAAACATAGAATTTCACATTATCAGCTAGGTCTGGAAAATCTAAGTAACTTGATCCTCAAAGATTTTTCAGAAATAGATATCAACTTCATCTCTATAAACAGTGTAGAACTCCAATCCCATGTTGTATTTCTTCCTAGCAGCAAATTAAATGGTACATCTCAAATCTGTGCTGAAGCCAAAACAAATCCTATGACATCTGCCTAAATGGGAGTCTTTTTACAAATTTGAGATTTAGACAATTTAGAAGGTATCTATTTCACAAAACAATCCCTAAGTTTATAGCCTCCGATGCAGCCTAAACTAACTTTTCTCATTTAATTATTGCTAGTTTCCCATTAGTTATATGATTTCTTACCCCATGAATAATCTCATTCCCTGTACCTGAGAATTCACTATGGATATGACAAAAAATAAAAAGTCTCCCGGGTTGACACAAATTGAGGTCAAATATTAGCAAAACTTTTCTACAGGAAACACAAGAACAGATTTTTGTTAATAGCAATTACAGAAACGGTATTGCTTGTCACCAGTGGTTTAGGTCTTGATAACTCTGTCTTGAAGCAGGGTGAATGAATTGCTTGAAGTACATTCCATACCTAATCTATGTGTTCTCTGAAGAAAAAGAAGATTGAAAGCCATCATTTTGGTTTCATTTGAAATGCTTTTGTTCTTGTATATTATGATGGATTATAAAATACAAGTTTAAAACCTAAAATATAAGTTCCCCAAAACACTGTCAGAGTTTTTCCCTAAAAATATGTTTCAGGAGAAAAATGAACTTTATATTCCAGTCTTAATTATACTCAGGTGTAGAAGTGCGTATTTAATTAAAGTTGAGTTCAGTTTTTTAGTAACTAACCTTGCCATGTGAGTGGAAGGCAGTCCCTACTAAAGATTTATGTATTACATGTAGTGTGTTTTATTGCCTGATGGTGAATATGTGAATGTGCTGAGGCACTCTGTATTATTGGAAACTTGCTGTATGGGTTTTAAGTCAATAGTTAAGAGCTTTCCTTTGGCCTGCTTTTCCCTGCTTTCCTTGCGTGGAGTCAATGTCACACCAGTCTTAATCTCTTTTAAATTACATTTCTGATTATGGAACAGAATTGAATGCGGTTCTCCTACTGTACTATTAAGATATAATCTGTGATCTTAGTTCCAAGGCCAGGGTTTGGTAACTACTATCCTTAACTCCATATAATAAAGTTAATTTTAGAAATGATTTTGTATGGTTATGTTCTGTTCTATTCTATCCTGTTTTATTTAGTTAGAAATCTAAAAGTATAAATGTAACTTAAAACCAAACACTAAACCACACTTAACACGGATAATTTCTTTATATCTGGCAAAGCTGTCAACTAGAATTCAAAACTTTCTAACCAAGATAAAGAATCCTATAATTACCCATTTATGTGGTGAATCATCATAAGTAAGTACTATAGCATAAAAATAAATTGTACTTGAAACATATATATAGAATTTTGATCAAAAATAGAGGACAGAGAATGACTATATGTTATTTTCACTTCTTTCTGTATTTTCGAGAAAATATAGAACATTTTTCTTGAAGTACTACAACTTTCATTGCTAATCATTTTCATAACAGGATAGGAACACAGTAGAAATCAACTGAAAACAACATTATGCCTCCTTAGTATTTTCCATTTACTTCCACCATTGTAGCATTTGGGCACCCCAGCTTGTAATGGCAGTTGAGACTCCTCAGGATCTTTGATATTCATGATTTTATGAGCAATGTCTACTAGTTCTTTGTTATCTCTTTTGTTTATCTAATGACTGTAGAGGGTTAACAATCCTTAAGGATAAATCTGAACAGCCACTAGGCATCTGTAATGTATGCTCTGCTTCCTGTGGACCTCTAGCATAGCAGGAATAGAAAAATGCTGCTTTGTAAGGCAGGATCAATGACCATAATCCAAAGTTTCTGAGAAGTTATTATTTAAAGATGAAATTATGACATGAAAATCATGTTCATTTGTGCTTCCAGAACATCCTGCTGTGAATCATCTTTATAGTTTCAAATCAACAGGAAAGTATCGGTTCATATGGAAATCAGAAGGAAAGAAATGATGCCAGAGATAGGTTTGGATCCAAAAACACTTCAGCTTCAGTTTGACAGCAAAGTAGTTTGCAAGTAGATTGAAAAAACTGTAAATTTTATAATACAAAAAATACCTGAATAATTTGACAAGTCATTAACATTTCTTAAGATTAATACTCAAAAAAATTATCAAACAAGCTTAAATGTCTAGCTGTGTAGTTTCTAAGTATAATCTTTCTACACAGAAATAAAAGAACAATGATGAGAAACAAAGGTTTACATGAATACCAAAGAACATGTGACAGAGGTGAAGGAAAGCTCTTCAAATAGAAACCTCTGTTCCATTTTTATGTGACAAAGTCTTTTTTTGTAATTACTTCTCATTTACTTAGCTCTACTCATTCAACAAACATTTCTCCACAAATTTCTTCTTTCTATATGAGAGGAAAATCCGCCAAAGTATCCACAGAACTGTATGAATCAAATTGCCCTCCTTCAAGGCTTTGTTCTAAAGTTCAGGTCTTCAGTAAACTCTGCATATGACAAGAATCATAGAATCATAGGCTGGAAAAGACCTCTAAGATCATCACATCCAGCCGTCAACCCAACACCACCATGCCTACAATACCATATCCTGAAGTGCCACATCTACACACTTTTTGAACACCTCCAGGGATGATGACTCAACCACCACCTCCCTGGGCAGCCTATTCCAATGCCTGACCACTCTTTCAGTAAAGAATTTTTTCCTAATATCCAATCTAAACCTCCCCTGATGCAACTTGAGGTCATTTCCTCTCGTCCTATCACTAGTTACCTGGGAGAAGAGACCAACACCTGCCTCACTACAACTGCCTTTCAGGTATTTAAGAGAGCAATAAGGTCTCCCCTCAGTCACCCCTTCTCCAGACTAAACAGCCCCAGTTCCCTTAGCCGCCCCTCATAAGATTTGTTCTCTAGATCCCTCACCAGACTCGTTGACCTTCTCTGGACACACTCCAGCACCTCAATGTCCTTCTTGTAGTGAGGGGCCCAAAACAGAACACAAGTACTCCAGGTGCGGCCTCACCAGTGCCGAGTACTGGGGCAAGAACACCTCCCTACTCCTACTGGCTACACTATTCCTGATACAAGCCAGGATGCCATTGGGCTTCTTGGTCACCTGGGCACACTGCTGGCTCATGTTTAGCTGGCTGCTGACCAGTACCCCCAGATCCTTTTCCACCAAGCAGCTTTCCAGCCACTCCTCCCCAAGCCTGTAGCATTGCATGGGGTTGTTATGACCAAAGTGCAGGTCCCGGCACTTGGCCTTGTTGAAACTCATACAGTTGGCCTCAGCCCATTGATCCAGTCATTCCAGATCCCTCTGCAGAGCCTTCCTACCCTTAAGCAGATAGACACTCCCACCCAACTTGTTGTCATCTGCAAACTTAGTGAGGGAGAACTCTATCCCCTCATCCAGATCATTGATAAAGATGTTAAAAAAGACCAGACCCAAAACTGAGCCCTGGAGAACACCACTCGTGACCAGCCACCAGCTGGATTTAACTCCATTCCCTACCACTCTCTGTGCTCGGCCATTCAGCCAGTTCCTTATCCAGCGAAGAGTACACCCATACAAACCATGAGCAGCTAGTGTGTCCAGGAGGATGCTGTGGGAAACAGTGTTAAAGGCCTCACTAAAGTCCAGGTAGATGACATCCATAGCCTTTCCCTCATCCACTAGGTGGGTCACCTGGTCATAGAAGGAGATCAGGTTGGTCAAGCAGGACCTGCCTTTCATGAACCCATGCTGGCTGGGCTTGTTCCCCTTGTTGTCCTTCACAAGCCTGGTGAGCACACTCAGGAGGAACCGATCCAGAATCTTACCCTGTACCGAGGTCAGGCTGATAGGCCTGTAGTTCTCAGGATCCTCCAGTAGGAAGGAAGTAGGAAGTAGGAACTACCCCCCTTCTAGTAGATGAGTGTTACGTTGGCAATACTCCAGTCGTCCGGGACCTCCCCTGTTAGCCAGGACTGCTGATCGATGATGGAGAGTGGCTTGGCCAGCTCCTTCGCCAGCTCCCTCAACACTCTTGGGTGGATCCCATCTGGCTCCATAGACTTATAAGTGCCCAGGTGGCATAGCAGGTCGTTAATTATTATGGGATGATATGTTAATGATTATGGGAGGTTTGTTCTGCTCTCCATCCCTTATCTTCCAGCACTGAGAGCTGAATATCCTGGGAATAACTGGTCTGACTATTAAAGACTGAGACAAAGAAGGCATCAAGTACCTCAGCCTTTTCCTCATCCTTGTTGGCAATATTTGCCCTCGCATCCAATAGGGAATGGAGATTCTCCTTGGCCCTCTTTTTGTTTTTAATGTATTTGTAAAAACATTTTCTGTTGTCCTTTACAACAGTCACCAGCCTGAGTTGTAGATGGGCTAGGAGAATATAGCAAATATATATGCTGTTGTCCCTTCTGATAAATAATTGTGCATGAGTTACTATATTTTTTTTCTGGTCTTTCTTACCTCCAGCAAAACCCCTTTCTATATAAAAGACAATTCACTACAGGGAAATAAGGTCTTTCAGGGAAACGCTACTGGACTGTGGGATCTGACCTTGCTTCACCATTTACTTGATACTGCAACATAAGTTCTAAAACCAATAATAACAAAATTTAATAGTGAAAGTTTTGGGAATTCAAAAAATGCTGAATGGAACAAACAATACGAGATACTGATCTCTGAAATCACACTAGAAAAAAATTGAAATATACCACAGAGTTTTATATCTAAATGTGCTTATTGATATGCAAAATATTTGTGCAGTCTCAAATTACTATAGAACTGTGTTGAACTTGTTTTCCACTGCTGGCGTGCAATTGGGACATTAGTGGCACACAAAGAAGTGATACACCTGTGGCAGAAGCATACACAGAGCTGCTGTCGTGGAAGAACATAGGATACTGACTTAAAGTTCAGGAAATGAAACGGATAAAATGCAGTTTTCATCTTAAGTTAGACAATGTTTTTTGCGGTCTACAATAACTGTTCTAGTGCCAGTCTTGTAAAATTTTATAGAATCATAGAATGGATTGGATTAGAAGGGACCTTAGAGATCACCATTAGGTGTCTCCATGGGCAGGGACACCTTCCACTAGATCAGGTTTCTCTAAGCCCAATCCAATCTGGCCTGAACACTTCCAGGTAGTGGACATCTGCAACTTCTCTGGGCAAAATTCATTTCAACACAATTTACAACTACAAATGTTAATAATTTCTTTCAACAACCATTGGCTACTAAAAAAATATCTCTGATTTATCATCCAAAAATTATTCGGGGGCATGTCAGAAAAAAGAATTCTAGCAAAAAATGAATACCTGTGAAATTCACTCCTCATGCCTTAGTGTGAGATCTTGGTTTCAGATTCAAAAATCAAGTTTATGATGATCAAAATACAAAAACCTTTAGCACATATATCCATTTACAGCCAAATGGAATAGTTTTACTACCTTTTGACACAATGACACCTAACACATAGAGCACATGGAGGCATGAAAATTAATATACACTACTGGATTCATTTTACTGTGACATTAGTTACAAGGTAGAATTGATCTGGTTGAGCTTTGCAACCGGAAATGTCAGAATCAGGTTTTTACAATGTGTGATGGAATACGTAGCCCTCATAAAAAGCTACATTCCCCCTTGTAATAGAATGTAGACCTGAATTTCAACACTAATGTGGTATTCCTGACTGCAGCTAGTTATCATTAATGTCTAGCTGTAAAGTGGTCACTATGCTGTGACCAGGCTTTTTATCCTTTGTTAAAATTAATCCGTTAGACCTTTTAATATCTAAATAATTACAAAAGACTTCCTTTCTCCAATCCTTTAGGAGTGTTTGTAGTCCAGCTGAGAAATACTACGGAACTTCAGAGGGGCAAAAACCATATATCTGCAAGATGCTGTAACTAGCGAGCAGGAAGAAGTCATTCTTCTGTGGGAGATACACCTTCAGTTGACTGTTAGGGAGATAGTGAAAGAAATTAAGAAATACTGCTGAAGACAATAAAAAGATAAATACATCTGAAGGAAACTTATGGAGCTGGGAAACAGCCTGCTGGAATTACATACAGCGATGAAGGTGGATGAACGAATAAAATTTTTACAATAAGAAAAATTGAAGGTAAGAGAATCTTTTAGAATAAGACCCAGAACCAGTGGACAAGGCAGACGTGATTGCAGCAAAACAATTCTGGGAATGCTGCTATCGAAAAAGAAGACACTGGAATATATGGAGCAGTCAGGAATGAACAAAGGTTTCTAAGAAGACAAAAGTAATCACAGTGGGAACTGAAAGAAGCGGAAAAATAAGAGCAGGAGTTTCAAAATTTCTGTTGTGTTCTGATTAAAAAAAAAAGTATCTTTTTCTGGCATCAAATCTTTTATAGTATCCCAGGTGAAGGACAAATCAAATGTTTACTTTTAACTGTTTCTTGCTTGTAGTGTTATCCGTTGATTCATTTGGGACACATGTGAGGGGGAAAACTGGCTTTATTACTCCATCATGTGTCATTAAGCATGCAGTCATCTGTGCTTATCTTGCCTAGGCTTCTTTTCCACCTCAGTTATACCTTGCATATCACTGACTCTAGGGACCTTTAAAAGGGGTCTTGACGTTTTCCAGCTTAAGTACAAGGAAAGACACAATCTAAATTTGGGCTTTATTCACTCTCTTGGAAACATAGGTGGCTGAACTGCAGTTGGCAGCATGGCTGTGTAGGCTTGATTGTATCAGGCAGCCCTTCTTATTTGGTCCTACCCTTTTCTCTGGCTCAGCAGCAACATGGGTAGAACTTTGTCAATAAACTAGCCAGATTTTGCTGAGGAGTCTGGTTCACGCATTAGACTGAGCTGGGCACAAAACAAATTCAACCAACCCACACACTCACAGCTCTCCTGGATGTGTCCTTGACAGGTTTTGCACAGCTTACTTTCTGCCCTGTAGCACCAGATGCTATACGCAAGATCAGAGGAATGGCCAGCATTAAACACTTCTGTTAATCAGCTCTGAAGAGTCTTTTGCTTTATTAGACGGGGGGAAATAAAGATGCAATTGATTTTGTGACTCACTGAAGAGAAAAGGAAAGTTAAAAGACATAATGTACAGGAGAATCTTCTTCTGCAAGCCTGAAGACTCAGAGACATCAAAATTCTCTCAGGATTTCATAGTGAAAAAGAACAACAGCTGGCGGAAATGCATGCATGGAGGTGGGCTATGACAGACCTGTATCCCCATAAACCAGCAAAAGGATTGACTATAAATACAGGTTACCATTAACAAGGGTAGAGATATTACTGCCATGAAGAATAGAAACTTTGCCCGAAAACGTGAATTTTCTTTGGAAAGGAGCTTCCTTTTGGTGGCGGCCGCAATCTTCTTTCCAAAAACCTTTAACTTAAATCCATGTTTCATTCCCCCAGTCCTCACAAATGACTAATCACCACGGAGCCATTCTGGTTGCCGCTTAACTATTTTCATCTGATTTACTCTTTTATTAGTGTTGTTGATAGTGGACTAATTTGTTCCCCTTTACTTAAAAGTTTCCATTTACTTCAATCCATTTCATTCCAGGTTTGATAGCCTGGGCCAACTCAAAAGAACTGTTTTATTATTGATTTTTTTAAACAAATTTGCTTACCAAATGTGCTCTCATGTCTACTTTAAAAAAAATGCCACTTTCCTCTCATTAAAAATAAAAACCTAAAAATGTGGGTGTCCATTTATCTGGGAGTATTATGGATGCTCATTAATTCCACCCTCCCCCCATCCTTTTTTTCCTCAAGTTTTGAAGTAGTTTACATCTGCACATTCTCAAACAAGTGGGGACAGGAGGGAAATTATTCCATTTCTTATACTCTGGGCTAAACTGTAGATGCTCTGCTGTTTTTCACATTTAAAGTTTGGAACAGTCTCCTCTGCTTTCAAACACATGTATTTGACTGAACTTCCATCAAACTCAACAGCACAACTGCACTGTGACTCTTTGTGCAGATACTAGAAAGCTGTTAGTTGTCAACAAACACCTTGATGTATTCAAGTTTCATGTGTAACCCAAACTGTTTTGAAAGAAAGAAAACTGGAAGAGTAATTTTAAAAGACTCCCTCCTCCACCATCTAATTTCTTTATAAAATAAGGCAGAGATGATTTCTGCTCTGGCTGAACAGAAGAAAATAACTTAGGTTAACAGGCATTTTTCAAGCGTACTCTATTATAGCGTGAGACAGGGAATTACCACAACCGCAAACCACATAATTCCCTCAAACTGAGTTACCTGGGGTAAGCAGTAATCAAATCCTGTCCTAGCAACTTTTTATCTCCTGAACTTTGGCTTAATTAATTCAGGTCACTATTCATATTGTTTCCTGCATCCTTTCCCATATATAAAGTGTACTCTCTGCTATTCAGCTCCAGTGGTGTCAAAGAGATTTAAAACCATGCTGTGTGACAAAGGGAACTACTCAGTTATTGTTTCCTTTCAGGTGTAGGCAGCAGGTCAGAAAGATGGTAAAGGAAGGGATTTCTCATAACTGTATGATTTTAGATGAGTTAAAGATAAGATTTTGCATAGTCCATTCCTTCATTTATTTGTAAACATTACAAAATACTAAACATATTTTGAAGGTGCATCCTTCTTGTCTTTAATCAGACAAAATCACCCAACAGAATAGAGAAAACTCTGACTGTATTTTTAATATCTCTTGTCAGTCACATGGTTCAATACTAACAATCTTTGCTGGAAGTCAGTCTCTGTCCTAACATCTTAGGTATCACATGAAGAATACTTCATCTGAAGTACAAAGTGCTGAGGCAGTAACCTCCTTGATGGTTTATCTTCTATAAAACCCTGCTCCCCTGAGACCCTTCCTAATATAGTGGCACACTGCTAATGTGACCTACAAACTAATTTAAGTCTATTATATAAGCCCTGATGTACAGAAGTGAGTGTTTTTTTTTGCTTGCCTGATATTGTTTAGTTTATTTGCTGAAGAGGGGTCTGTAGATTAGTCTTAGAGACCATTGGCTGTTTGTCATATAAGCAAGTCCTTGGCATTGCTTTCCTTCCCCTGGATACCACTTTATATTTCACAGATAAGTAAACATACTCCTAAAAGCTGCTAGGATACTGCGTTTACTGCTTTTCTGCTTGCTGTGGGCTGGGCAACCGTTTTGGAAAATCACTCCTTAATAAAGTCTGTTCTAATAGTTACGTGCTACTACCAAGAAGGTTAAGTTATTAAAAAGGTGTAAACTGTTATTTCTGTGTCAAGCAAGGTCATTGACTAAAATTAAAAATATGTTTTAAAATTCTAGGAAAAAAAAAGTTCTGGACACTGACATTTGTAAGTGTTATAAGGGCTGCACATCAATTAAGAGGAGCCATAGTAACCATAGTCATTAGATAGGATACTTTATTTCTACCTGCAATTCTCTTCAGCATTAAGAGTGGATGAAACAACTAAACACATTTTTTTAATATGTAAAGCAAATTGGTTCCATAGTTTCTGAGGACTTAATAACAATATTTGTCAAATAAAGCTACTTATGAAATAAACTTTTGAGTACTTTTGACTAAACACACCCACTTAGTTACCTGTGCTGCAAAAGTTAAAAAAAAAAAGGAAAAAAGGAATGGTTTTTGCTTTGTGATAATCTGTGGGAAAAAAACAACAAAACCCAAATCACCCACCTTCAAGATTATAGTCCATACATGCTTCAAGAGGTATAATATGTTTGTATGCTGGTAACCTGAGAATAAAGTAAAAATAAATGAAAATAAATAAATAATAAAATTAAAAAGGTGGAGGAAAAAAATTCTGACATGATGTAAGAGAAGTCATTATTTCCCTCCTGTCCATTCTTCACCCGACTTCTCCATTTCTGCCTTCCTGATGATCTCTTTGGGAACAATTACACAGCAAAATGCATTATACTTTGACCTCATAGATGTGTTGAAAGATCCACACACATTTCTCAGATAGGTATTGCTACTGTTAGTCTCCAACAGGCAATTTACTCCTTGTTGGCAGACTTCTGCATTGCTGCAGAGTTCCCCTGACTTCGGGTGCTGAATCCTGTCTCAGAGAACCTGAGCTTCTCCATTTCACTCAGCCACTTTTATTTGTTTCTGTAGTTGTTCTGTAGTTCTGTTATATGGTTATGGCTGGTAAAAAGAGATTAGAATAGTTTCTTTTTTCTCCTTACCCATTCACAAAAAATAAATCTACTTTCAGCCTCATGTTTCACTGCTTGTTAGCACACATAGATGTAGATGTAATCCTGTCTAATGCTGAAGCTACAGACAGACACTATTCCAGCATTTTCAAGAGATGCTGGCTTAAACGTAGAAGTTAATGGAGCTTTTCTTTACCAGGAGAGAGACTGGAGATCTTATAAAAGTCTACATTCGTTTTTGCTTATTGGTACATGTTGTGGTAACTAAGCTCCATGCAGCTGCTCGCTTGCCTCCTGCCCCCTCCTGTGGGACGGGGAGGAGAATGGGAAAAAAAGTAAAACTCTTGGGTGGAGGTAAACAGTTTAATAGCACAGCAAAGGAAGATATAATCATAATCATAAAATATAAAACATGTCATGCACAGTGCAATTGCTCACCACCCAACGACCGATACCCAGCCCCCAAGCGGCATTCGCTGCCCCTCGGCTAACTGCCCCAACTTACATACTGAGCATGACATCATATGGTATGGTATATCCCTTTGGCTGTTTGGGTCAGCTGTCCTAGAAGTGTCCCCTCCCAGCATCCCTTGCAGCCCCTGTCTTCTAGCTGATGAGGCCAGCATGAGAAGCTGAAAAGTCCTTGACTGCATAGCAACTAAAACACACCAGTGTGTTATGAATATTATACTCATACCAAATCCAAAACACAGTACTATACCAACTACTAGGAAGAAAATTGATTCTATCCCAACCAAAGAATTCTGGTTTTTTTAGGATGTTAGCTATCTCTCTGACATTTCTGATTGCATTTTCCCAAAGAAAACCTGAGAAAGAGGGTGCCCTTCCTTGAACATTTTCAATTAACTTTGGACTCTACAAGCAGAGGGAACTATTGCTCTTTTTAGGAAAAAGAAAATCAACTAATCTTTTTCTTTTTTTTGGGTTTTTTTTTTTTTTCATTTTTCCCTAATCTCTGTCTGGGCTTCAAGGATCTCCTGACAGTTTATATTACTGGACATTTTGGAGTTAAATGGTAAAATTGCAGATAGTCTAAACTCAGACACTGAATACAGGAATGAGTGCCTATAATTAAAAGTTCAACTTTCTAAGTTCATTATGGAGAAAAAAAGATGCTCTGACATACCTTTTTGAAATATGTACCACTAAATGACTGATATTAATAAATTTGGTAGTCTTATCTGTGATTCTGTAGGAGCATTTGTCTTAGTGTCTAGGTAATGTTAGGCTATGGAAAAAGATAAAAATAAATGAGATTTCACAAGAATGAAATTAGCATAAAGCCAGAGGGAATGTGAAAATTGTCTAGTAGATATAGGACAGATAATTATTTCTTCATTTCAAAGCAAATGGCTATTTTTCACTGTTGAAATATGGAAGAATCAAACAAAGAACCACATAAACAGGAAGCAACACTGTTGTTTCAGTCTGAGAAAATCTTCCTTCTAATGGTTGTTTTTTAAAACATGAATACTTACAGCATCTCAGCATGGCATATTGGGCTCTTCCCTGCTTGAAGGTGTCACCTAAAATCAAAGGACATCTGGAGAACTGAGGACAGGCTCTGATTATATCATTACAATCTATTATTCAATCATGAGAAATATTGCAACCAAAAATGTTTCTTGTTGAAAGAAGCAATAAAGGCAAACTAGAACTTGTCATTTAACACTCCATTTTGGATAATAGTATTTTTCCAGATCAGTTTTCCAAAAAATCTATTTCAACCACTCAATAAATCCGCCCATGTTATTTAAATCAAACTAAGTCAGAATCTTATTTCTTTGAAAATGCCATCTCAGCTGTGAAGCTTTTGCCATAACTGATCAAACAAAGGCATGATTTTAAAAGTTTTCATGGATATTCACAGAACTCTGACTGATCTTTATGGGAGTCAGGTGTTTAAAACTCTTATGTAGCGCCTTGAAAGCGTACTCAATACATCACTGCATGAATGCTTTATTACCCATAAGAGATAGCAAAAATGCATTGCCTAGAGGCTATTTCCAGTTCTTGTGTGGCAACGATAAATTAATCAGGACTGTTTTGTTATTTTAGCTGAATTTGATTAAATGAGTAACATAATAAAAGGGATATTTTAAAGGAAATATAAAGCTCCAAAGACAATGTGACAGCAGATAAGAAGTATCTCATTTAATCAAAGTGGTTTTGATTGCAGAAAAGGAGATGTAACAGTCATTAGCCCCTTTGAGTTTTTTGAGGAGGAGATTCAAAGATTGAGATATTGATCAGCTGTGACCCCAGCTAGACATACAACTTTAAGGTAGGACACCAGGAACATTTGCATTTGTCCTCATGCCTATGTGTAGTAGACCAATGGCTAGTGAGCACAAAAAGTACTGTTACTTGAAGTAATATCAGTATAATAAGAATGTTAAGAGAATATACCCTAATTCACAACATTGTTCAAGAGTTAGCTACTGTTTAGAAGAATATTAAGTGCCTAACTGCATTTGAAAACCCGAGCTTTTCTTTTTTGTCCCTAGTTGCAGGCAAGAGAGTTGGATAGTCACTGAACTTGGAGGGGTTTGTTACAAGGCTACCGCAGTCTTAGTGCAGCTAAAAAAATAAGTGATATATAATTTTAATTTTCTTTAAGATTTATTTGATGAGACATAGTGTTATCTGTCCTAGTTTTGTAGTAATTTCCCTGTGTGCATAAATCAGACAAAGACATAATTTTAAATAATTTGTAATAGGTCAAAATGACAGTTTACAGCTTCAAAACATTGCATCCCAATGACAACCACGCAGATGTCTTTATTTCTAACACATCCTAATGTCACTAGAACATTAATGTCTGCTTGTGGACAGGAAAATCTAGTTCAATTCATACCAAAGCTTATATAAACTGAGCATTATTCTTCTAACAACATAAAGCATACTGAATATTTTCTACAGGGTAAGACAGAAGTCTGAAATTTTTCTGAATAGAGTATTTTCAAAATATTCACTTGGAAGATTAATTTTTGTAATTATTAAAAATTTACATTGACTAATGTTTGGTTAGCTATAACTCAAAGAAGGCTAAAGTAATTAGAATCATCACACACAGTAGAAAAGACTAACATCATATCATGACATGAAAAATGCCATTCTGATTTGATCAGTCTATTCTGTAATTATGTAATTTATCTGAAAATCTTGAAGAAGTACTAAACAAAAATCAAAAACAGAGTTCTCTCAGTGCAAAAGAAAATGCTCTAGAAAACCACAGTTAAAAAACTGCATATTTTTATCCTTTTCCTGTACTGTCTTATGGAAAATATCACAGACAGACTTTACCATATGAGACAGCATATATCCAGTATGCCACTTTTTCCTGTGTGGAAAGTGTTGCTGCACTGAGACTTCTATTGTCTTTTGTGAACTCTGCATCTAAGATGTTAAAAAGGAATCCTTCTTTGGAAATAATATCATCAAGGAATTCAGAAAGTTCCCTGAGGGTCGTCTATTTAGTCAATTTACTGACAGAAAATAGAGACAGAAAATTCAGCAAAAGCAAACAATTAGAAATGGACATTCTACTCGTTCTTTCATTAATATTGCTTCTACACTTGTAAAAAAATCTCCTTTGTTTTACTTTTTAGATTCTACATAAGAAGTAGCTAACATTGTTGTGACAATACGCTTTGCACATTTTGATCTTTATAGTTCCTTCCACTGGGATTACACTCTCCAAAACTAAAACATCAGCCTTAGAAATTTTTGCAATGACAAAACCCCATGACCCCATAAAGAAAATTGTTTCTCATGTTTTTTTCTGAAACTGGCAGAAGTCCCAAGTGAATTGGTTTAATTTTTCAGGCCAAATTTCTTGGTGATTTCAACTGACAACATGTGCTGTGAAAACCACTTGAAAAGTTCTATGCACGTGTAAGGAAGACATCTGCATAGCAGGCAGCTGACCACAAGGAAAGAGCCAGAAAAGGAAAGGCTAAACAAAAAAAAAGAGTAGGAAGGCTTTGTCCCCAGATGGCTGCTTTGATATTACCTACAATCCTTTTTGGGCAGTATCCTAGATAAACTCTAAACTCTTGTGAAATTAATTAGCTTAATCCATCTTCCTTCTTTCCTATAGTAGGGTGAGAAAATCATACACTAAAGAAATCGGCAAATAAAGTTGGAGAACTAACAGAATTGAGGAGAATTCTAGAAAACAGACAAGCAGGACTTTAAACTAAAGGCTCTATTATCAAAACTTTTTTCATTATTTTTTCTTCTCAGTTCTTGTGATGATTTTGAATTAAATAATTCTCCTACATAAGCAATGTTTAAGTAGCAGTAATAACTCAATATTTTAGATAAGAAATCTGATGAAGTGGAGCTGAGAATTGAAATATGCAAAAAGATTTGTTCTCTTCACGGTGGAACTTTGACAGACAAAAGAGAAAAGCACTTACTTTTCTTTAATAGAACTATTTTTGGTTTTGAAGCAGACATGATCAAGTGCAATATGGTTACTTAGTACCACCCTTTCTCCACATTGTTCTTAAATTGAAATTTTTATCAGTATTAAGTCTCAGGATGAGATAATGCTTTATGCTTTTGTATTTAATTATGAAGAACTATTTAATGATCAAATAAGGCAGACATCCATTCACAGTGGAAAAATCTCAAAATATTAACCATTCAAATAGATATACTTCAAAAATTAATGAATTTGTGAAAAGAAGTTTATGTCTGTTTGGAAGATCATGATTTCATGCACAGTTCTCAGCGGCCTCTCTTTTAAGCTAAAAGTAAAAAACTTTTTAGTGGCATTTAAATATTTTGGTGTCTAGGAAAAAAAAAGCGGGAATTATGGAGGTGTGTGTACAACAGAGCAATAATAAGGACTTCAAGCACACTTTCAGCAGCCAAGGAAGACTTCAAGTTTAGTTCAAAGTCTGTTTTGACCTTAAGTTTTGCTTGAATTTTACTATGTGCAGAGTAGTTTAGCTGTCTTATATTGATGCTGGCTTCACTTTGCTGTCACTACTGATTAAACACACAAAAGCTGTTGATTTAGTTGCCGAGGTGCTTTTGTTTCACTGATTTGGAAAAAATCAGTAGTAATTTTATTTTTCCCTTGAAAAAAGATGCAATTCTATATAATCTTTTTCATCTCTAAAATGTACAATGAATCACTTCTTGATAGTTGTACAAATGTCCCCTTAAAAAGTGTGTGAATTTTATGAATCAGATGAAGTTTGAAACACAACTTCTTAATAAAATATACAGTAAATAACTGCAATATATGCTACAATGTAGCACATAGATACCTCTTTTTTCCTCATGACTCTCAAAACTGTAATGATCATGGTATCAAGTTTTCTATACAAATGCTGCAGGAAGATAATGATTTTAAAGTAAAATTAAAAATGGTTCAAATTTTTCTGAGATGTTTTCTTCAGATCTTGGAAATGGCCTCTATCGATCTTCCTACAAATGCATATTTTTCTAAATGAGTGACGTCTGGTCTCATCTTTGCAAGTAGGACTTTGCATTCTCTTAGTACTTCTTGGCTGAGTCACCACTGGAAGCCTGTTTGGAGAGTGGAAGTAAATACAGCACTTTATTCTCTTACACACCAGTTCATTTCACAATATAAGCCACAACCATGAGGTTTTGGTATACTAAACTCTGAAGGGTTTTATTTAACAAATACTTCCTTCCCTCTCAGGTATTGTTTTGATATCAGTCTTTCTGCTAACATCGATGGTAGTTCTTGATGGGAGAAATTTTCAGTAAGAATCCCTGCAATGTATTTCTTTTATGACCAATTTTAAATTTCAGAGTGATGTTTATTTACCAGATACGTTATGTATATTTACCATCCATTTTTCAGTAGTTAGGAAGGGTTTACACAGCCTAAATATAAAGAGGAGGTAATAAGGAATTAAATATTTATTTACTTTGGTTGACAGAAGGTGGGAGTAGACCTCAAACTTTGCCTGTTTCGCAGGATTTTTTTTATACATCAAGCTAAAGACTAAGAAATATTTTGGAAATTATGAGAATCTGATAAAAATGCTAAGTTGATTTTTCACCCTGCTGTACCTCCAATTAATCATTTTCATACAATTTTTAAGTCATACATAAACCCATCCATATCTGAAGATAAAATTTCAATAAACAACATTGACAAAGTACTCAAAGTCTTCAGTGTCAGGTACCACCACCCAGTAAGTGATATTTTGCTCTAGAAGTGTGATACACTCATATACTTTTGCTCTGTTACATGCTATACTTTCTGGTCATGAGACATCACAAAATCTGAAGAAAAACTATTGGTCTTATTTCTATTTTTGGAATGAAAATTTCAAATGTGTTAACACAATGAGTCAATAAACACAGTCTTTTTACTTTAGGAAGGTATACTGTAATAAGTTGTAACAACTGAATAGGGAATTTGAAGATGTAAATATAATGTGAATATGTCTTGGATTTTTTTAATGTCTCTTATCAAAAATCCTTATTTCATGTAACATTTGGATAATAAAACTTCTAAAACTGTAGATCTTGAGTCTTCTAACTCAGAAAAGACAATTGCTACAGCCATAGTAAGTAATGCTACATACTGTCCTAGACATAACTGTATACTCACTCCTTACGTTATTGAGCTTGATAAACGATTTTTCATAATCACACTTGAATCATGTCTTTCTTATTTATGGGACCTGATGAGGTGCATCTCAGAGTCTCAGGGAATTGGCTGATGTCATTGCCAAGCCAGTCTCCATAATATTTGAAAGGTCACGGCAGTCAGGGGAAGTCCCTGGCGACTGGAAGGAAGAAAAGATTGTGCCCATTTTTATAAAAGGGTAGGAAGGAGGACCCTGGGAACTACCGACCTGTCAGCCTCACCTCTGTGCCTGGGAAGATCATGGAACAGATCCTCCTAGAAGCTATGCTAAGGCACATGGAGGACAGGGAGATGACTAGAGACAGCCAGCATGGCTTCACCAAAGGCCAGTCTGCCTGACCAACTTGGTGGCTTTCTATGATGGTGTGACTACACCAGTGAACAAGTGAAAAGCTATGGATGTGATCTATCTGGACCTCTGTAAAGCCTTCGACACAGTTCCCCCAAACATCCTTCTCTCTAAATTGAAGAGAAATGGATTTGATGGGTGGACTGTTCAGTGGCTAAGGAATTGGTTGGAAGGTCACAGCCAGAGGGTAGTGGTCAATGGCTCGATGTCCAGATGGACGCCGGTGACAAGTGGTGTCCCTCAGGGGGGTCCATACTGGGACAAATGTTGTTTAGCATTTTCATCAGTGACTTAGATAGCGAGATTGAATGCACGCTCATCAAGTTTCCAGACAACATAAAGCTGAGTGGTGCAGCTGACACACCAGAATGACGGGATGCCATCCAGAGGGACCTGGACAAGCTTGAGAAGTCGGCCTGTGTGAACCTCATGAGGTTCAACACGGCCAAGTGCAACTTCCTTCATCTGGGTCGGTCAACCCTCACTCTCAGTACAGGCTGGCGGATGAAGGGATTGAGAGCAGCCCGGCTGAGAAGGACTTGGATGTACTGGTGGATGAAAAATTGCACACAAGCCGGCAGTGTGCCCTCACAGCCCAGAAGGCCAACAATATCCTGGGCTGTGTCAAGAGAATCATGGTCAGCAGGTCGAGGGAGGTGATTCTGCCCCTCTACTCTGCCCTGGTGAGACCCCACCTGGAGTCTTGCGTCCAGCTCTGGAGCTCCCAGCACAGGAAAGACATGGATGTGTTGGAGCAAGTCCAGAGGAGGGCCACAAAGACGATCCAAGGGCTGGAGCACCTCTCCTACAAGGAAAAGCTGAGAGAATTGGAGTTGTTCAACCTGGAGAAGAGAAGGCTGTGGGGAGACCTCATAGCAGCCTTCCAGTACCTGAAGGGGGCGGTATCGGAAAGATACCGGTATCGGAAAGATACCAGTATCGGAAAGACGGGGAAAATCTTTTTAGCAAGGCCTGTTGTGATAGGACAAGGAGTAATGGCTTTAAACTAAGGCAGGGTAGATTTAGACTAGATATAAGGAAGAAATTTTTTATGATGAGGGTCATGAAACACTGGAACAGGTTGCCCAGAGAGGCAGTGGAGGCTCCATCCTTGGAAACATTCAAGGCAGATTGGACGGGGCTCTGGGCAACCTGGTCTAGTTGGAGATGGCCTTGGTCACTGCAGGGGGGTTGAGCAAGATGACCTTTAAAGGTCCTTTTCAACCCAAAGCATTCTATGATTCTATGATTCTATTCCTCTACAAGGCTTGAAATTCTTCATTTCCAATGATGATTTATCTGTTGCCGAATTTTTTTCATGCCCATCCAGTATTTAAACTTGTGTTTCTCCTATTATGGTCCTTAAATATAAAAATTTAAAACATAATTATTAATACACTCTGATAAATTACAGCAAAAGCAGTCTCCGACAAAATTAAGATGTAAAAGAAAAAAAAAAAGTGGTACAGGAAAAAATTGGCATAAATCTTTGTCTGAGATCTTTTAAAATCTGTTCTAATCATAGTTCAGTAGCTCTCCTTGTGATTCTACCACAAGTTAGATAACTTTTAAGTTATATGGTATTAGACCTGTTCTTGGAGTTCATAATTTTCTAAAGTTCTCTTTATTACAAGGAAGCAAAATTAATATTTTTATTTAACACAACAGTGAGGCTCACCGAAAGTCATTTAATTTTGTACTATCTGCAGGTGTATTAACATCAGGCCACCACACACAGGTGAAAGTGTGAATTTGAGATTTATTTAATGTTATGGATTTCCCCTATGCATGTATACTTACAAAAAAATTTGTGAAAAATAGCTTTTCACTTATTTACAGAGAAAATTCATAGTAATTTGTACCCATATATATTTATTTAAATTCTAACTTGTGGAAGTATGTGTTTTAAACACCGATCTGTAGTTTAAAATATGTGAGAGGCCTGATTCTTTTTCTTTCATTCAGTGTACACCTGCACAGCTTTGAACTCTTTGTACCTTTGCTGTTCTTTCCGACTTTAGTGAAAACAGGATTGGGCTAGATTTGCTTTGAAGGCTGACTGTGAACAGAGCACATTTAACATTGAGCTACAAAGATTTTTAAAATGTTACTATCAAAACATTCAGTAATGATGTAAAAATGTAAGAAAAGAACTTGGAGGTTTTTTCAGGAAACTAAAAAAGCAAGGATTTCTTTTCCTCCTACGAAATTTGTTAAAGTCTAAGGTGGTTTTAAAATTTTAGATGCATTTTACATAGTTACAGACAATGCAAAAAATCTAGCTTCTATGATGGGCACTAACTTTGATATCTGTGGATTCGGATAATGTCCTATTAGATATGTTTTATCGTGGTTTACGTTTTAAGAGTATTTTAAATAGTAAACCAGCAACAAGAATATGCTAGATCTTGTTGGGATGTTTTTTTAATTTAACCTTTTTAAAAGCATCAATGTTATTTGCAATTACATAATATTACCAAAGTATCCCAGTTAAAGGAAAATTTCTTTTTTATACTTTATCTTCTCAGTGTTTTATGTCATTTAGACAATCACGGGTTATTTAGTTGAATTCACTTTCTATGTCTAATGTTTTCCTCTAATAATTTAAGTACATTACAGTTAGATTCCTTTTCAACATCTTCCTCACAAATTTATTAACAGTACAGCAGCCTCTCACCTTGGAAAGTCTTTTTCTATCTCTATTGTCAAAGTCTGAATATTTCTAATAGCAAATTATATCTAAATATTTGCACTATTCAAGATATAGACTTTCTTGTAAGATATTCTCCTAACTATTGCAGCTAAATAACATTGAGAGGAGAGTCATCTTAACTAACAGTATTATTCTTACAGCAAGGCTCCTAAAATTCTTATGTGAAATGTTTTGTCCGAGAGAAAGCATCTTGCAGAGATATTGTTAAAAAAGTCACAAAGCTCTAGCATACAGAAAATTGTATTTTTTAATACACAGATTAAATTGATTAGTGATATTAGGCACATTTACTAGGTACTGACATTTTAAGGGAGGTGCAATGAGATTTAAGGGATTAAATGTATGATTAAAATGAAAGAAAGAAAATTCCATGGGAAATAAAATGTTTGTCTTTTCATATTTATCATTTCCTATTACAGTAAACATAAGAAGCATACAGTAAAGGCAAAGCCACATTCCTCGGCCTTTTTTGGGGTGTTCAGTACCGTTTAAGAGGACAAGACATCCTCGCTTGATGCCGTAAACATCCACTAGAATTCTGTAGGCTTTTTTGTCTCCTGCTCATGTCAGTTTTGCTTTGACATCTATGCATGCATAAAGCAATTATAAGACAGCTTTAAATCTCTTTCTTTTTTCATATATTTTTAACCTTATAACTTGTTAATATGAAAAAGGCCTTCTCATACAAATGTGGAAAAAAGTTTGAAAAACCATGATTATAAAAGACAAGCCCATACATTTTACCAGACTTTAATATCAGGGTCGAGATGGGGACAGAAGGGTCTAATTTTTTATTCTTTTTTTCTTACAAAGGTAATATCTATTAAAATAAAAGACTGGAATAAAATATATAAAGACAAAACCATGCAGCATTACTTACTCATGAAAACCTCATTATGAACTAGAACTAAAAATGAAAACTCAATATTAATGAAATATCCTGGAAATTTATATAAAAGGCTCATCTATGAATGTGACTTGTTCAACCTTCTACATGATACAGACCCTTGTAGTCTATATCAAATACCTCCCATTTAATTTTTTTTGAGGGTTTAAGATACCCAAGATAGCTAATTAGCATTTCTAAATGCTTTTTCTAAATTGATTTACATTGCCCTCCATCTCTTTCTTCTATGTAAATTCTAATTGTCCGTACTGATATTCCAACTACGAAAACAGGTTTTTTTTCACTGACTCCAGGCAAGGCACTGAACCTCTATGCCCTGTGTCTATAAAATCAGCCTTGGGTTTGGGTATTAAGAAAATTGGTTAATAAAACTATAGTGAAAATCCTGGAGGTGTAAAGCACTACTATACTATTGCTGTTGTGTTTTTGTAACCCTAATTGCATGTGTGAGGCTTTGGATAATATTTAAAAACATTGGATGGATGGGTGGACTAGGGTGTTGAATTCAGATTATAAAGCATAGATGAATGAGTTGGAATATCTGAAAATATAGAAATATAAAATAGCAAAAAATAGAAGGTAATAGTAGTTCTATCAGGAAGATTTGTTGCTTTGAAAGAGAAAAGGTAGGCATAAATTACAGCAGTAGTATTAGTAGGTAGGATAAACATCACCTCAAAACTGATATTTACACTAAATTGGGCCTATTTTAGTTTCCTGAGAAGATCCTATTTCTATTCACCACATTTAACGAAACAGTACTACATGAATTTGAAATTTGCAGAGAAATGTACCTGCTTCAGTAGTTCCATTCACAAAGTAGTTTCACTTGCTGTACATATGCAATGCGTTTCTTTCCAGGGTTCTACAAAGTTTTCCAGCTTCGTAAGTGTCATCTTGTCTTTCCTCTTCCAACTCCACCTGCATTTAAACATAAAATCCGCACCTACCCTCACTGCTGCTTTCTCGTGCCGCATCTCACCTTTTCTCTGGGACAAGTTTAGGTCATTTACCCATGGAGGTACATTACTCAAGGTACACAGAGCAATGGCAACAGCAAATAATGCCAAATGAGAAACACTTTATAGTCAGAAATCACAGCTTTAGATCACATCACAGCTTTGTATTGCCACGAAGTAGGTGGCTAGAATTTGATATTTCTCAATTACAGACAATAGTTGATTAATAACTTCCTGTTCTTCATCTTTAGAAGATGGATTTTGATACACAGAAGTCAAGCATTCAAAAGGATTTACCATGTCTAAAAACGTGCAATGTTATATCCAAATATTTTCTCATAAAATGGAAATGTAGATATGCATCTTTCATACAAAATTTAAAAAAGCCCATATGTAACATATGTCCTAGAATATATTTACTCACCCTGCACTGGAAATACTAGTACCTCTGCCTGAATACTTCCTGAGTAAAGTATCTATGTTTTCATACTTTTTTTGTTTTAAATTTGTTTGGTTTATGACTCACTCAAAATATGCCATTAAAAAACAAATTTAAGGCATTAAGGTTTGCACCTGATCTGAAAAGTACCGTACATGTAGGTTAGAAAATTATTTTCCTGTGATAAGGAAGCTGACACTCACACAGATGTTGCTTTAACTGCAGTATAAAACCAGTTCCTCTTTCCACTGTAATTTTCTCAACAAATGCTACATCTTCTTGCCAGCCACCATTGACATCACTAGCTGCCTTGTCAAAGTGAAAATCTTTCTGCTTTCCTAAACACCTGGGGCTTCTGACTGACATATCTTTCTACTGTTCTGAGTTTCACTGTCTAAATGTAAAATAAGCACGTGGGCAACATACCAAAATCCTCTTTCACATAAAAATAAATCAGTCCTTAGTTCTATGAAATCAAAAGCTCTACCAACACAGATTTTCATGGATGTACCTGTAGTTCAGCAATAAGATAAGGACATTCAAAGAGAATCATCTGTGTTCTTCCATCAGTTCCTCCAAATCATAGATGCAAACACTTAAACCTCATTTTTTTTCATCTCTACTTTTTCAGAGAAAACCTACATTTTCATGTGCATAATAAAAAGATAGAAAAAAAATGGTCCTTTAAGTGGGGTTTCATTTAAAATCTATTGTCTTTTGAATTACGTTGTTGACATGTTCATATTCATGCCTTTTAAACTTTTTCTGAAGCACTTTGTTCTGAAAATTTTAGCACTAGCCGAGGCTTGATTTTCGTAGTTACACTGGCTTTGTCCTGCCATGGTGCCATTTACTTCAGTAAAGTTACACATAATTTACATCCCTGTAATGGAATTATTCTTGTACAGTTGTTTTCCAAATCTGTATGAAAGAGTTGAAAGCCTAGTGTAATAGGAAGTATGCATTCTTCCTTTGTGACATTTAAAAAATGTTATTCAAAACAGAGGAATAAAAGAAAAATATCCTTGGTAGAAACAGTCTCCCACTTATGTTTCATTACACAAGTCTGAAGCGTGTGGGAACTGTAACGTATACACTATTTACCCAGCTGGTTTTTGGTTGGGTACTTATATTGGCAGCCTCAGCAGCAGTAATGAGACTCACCACCTGTAGTACTCATGGAGGGAAATGCTGCTATCATCATGTTCATTAACTTGGGAACCTGTCATACAACATACGTTGTTTTGAAGAAGGTTAACTATCCAAAGTGCTACTCATGCCAGTGTATGAGAAACCTTGAGACATATCTTATGTCTGTTTTACAAGCCAGTACAATCTAAAAATAACCTGAACAAATATAAAAAACCCAATTCAAATCCACTAATACATTGCAATTAAAAATATTAACGTAAATTATTAAAATTCCATACCTTTCTGTTTTCTTTAACTCTGTCACTTTAACAGCAGTTTTTTAATAGATTTGTTTCCATGTGAGCAGAATCTGTGACTCAGTAGAAGTGATCTAGTTCTATACTTCCATGTTGAAATATCCTGCAAGTTAGTTAGACTATAAAATATAGCTGGAGTGTTTTCATATGTTTATATAGGTATGAACTGTTGTGACATTATGGAAAGCTAAAAGGGACTGGAGGAGAAGAGGCAATGGAGCAGAAGGCTTTTTTCCTAATGTCTTCCAGATGTTTCCACTTTTAGCTTGAAGTAACAAATAAGTCACTTGATAAGCCTTTTGAAAGCATTGCTCCAATATCTTGGAAAAAGTCTGTTTTCCTAGAAGGGGAAAAAAAAAAAAAAGTGTTTGAAATGACATTCACTTTCTCTTTGTCTTCATTTGCCTTCGGATTCTATCTGGTCCAATCCTTTGAAAGCAGGCTCAAACTGAACTGCTTGAATCAGAGAATGTTTCCTACAGGATATGTGGATAACAAAAATGAAATGAACATGATTTTTGGTGATGAGACAAACATTTGCTCAAAAATATAACTTAGGATATGGTTTCATACAGAAGCAGGCATTTTAGCTATAATTTTATTTATGCTCATTCCTATTTTTGAGCAACTATTTTTTTAACATTTCCATTGTTTTCCAGTGTTTACACCTGAAAATTAATAATGATAATAATAATAAATTATGCATTGGTAATGAGGGGCTGATAGTTTTGTTTTGTCTGGATTTGATTCATTTTTTGTAAAGGAGATCATGGTTCCTGAACTTAAGAGAAGTCTGTGTGGAAACCACGTATATTCACCCCTGCGGAACTGCATGGGTCATAACAGCAGGCCTGTGGATTAGTCTGCTTTACTTGGTCCAGGGAAACACTCAAATTTCCACTCTTGGGCCTGCATTTTGGCCACATCATGATTCTGTACTGGGACAAAGCCCTCCTCAGACTCAAGTTTCCCGGAAGCAAAAGTAAGACGTACATCAGATGCAAAGCATGCCTTTAAGTCTTGTCCATTTGATATCTCCTATAGCATTCCCCATCCCTCAGCAGTCAGACAGAAGTATGCTCTGTCTATGGTTTTAAACTGAATTAGTCAACAATGCTGCAGCTTTGGTTTCACTTTTACAACTTTACTGAGCTGAACGTGACCTAAATTTAAGAGTGAAACATCTTGAAATTCAAATACAACATGTATTTGTAATTAACTTTGTGGTTTTGCAGAATAATAATAATAATATAGTCTTAAGCAAAACAAATAGGAAGTGCAAATCATGCTCTGAGTAGAATTCTAGAAACAAACATGAGGGAGGAGGGAGGAGTGCAGTGGAGAGAAAGGGAGAGGGTGGGACAGTCTTTCCTCTCCTCTCTCTTTCTCCTCTTCCTTAAGGGAGAGTAGAACACAAGCTGATATCTATTAGGTTTGACTCCAGAAGTCCTCACACAGTTAAGTCGGTGTCTCTTACTGACAGGGCACGTATGACATCTAGATTTCAGATTCCACTAGAAGTGCTGTAACCTGCATCTCTCTTCAGGTCTGGTCTTGTCTAACATCTTTATCAATGATCTGGATGAGGGGATTGAGTGCTCCCTCAGAAAGTTTGCAGATGACAACAAGCTGGGTGGGAGTGTCGATCTGCTTAAGGGTAGGAAGGCTCTGCAGAGTGATCTGGAAAGATTGGATCAATGGGCCAAAGCCAATGGAATCAGTTTCAACAAGGCCAAGTGCCGGGACCTGCACTTCAGTCACAACCCCATGCAATGCTACAGGCTTGGGGAGGAGTGGGTGGAAAGCTGCTTGGCAGAAAAGGGCCTGTGGGTACTGGTTGACAGGTAGCTGAACATGAGCCAGCAGTGTGCCCAGGTGGCCAAGAAGGCCAACGGCATTGTGGCTTGTATCAGGAATAGTGTGGCCAGCAGGACTAAGGAAGTGATCATGCCCCTGTACTCATCACTGGTGAGGCTGCACCTCGAGTACTGTGTTCTGTTTTGGTCTTCTCACTACAAGAAGGACATTGATGTGCTGAAGGATGTCCAGAGAAGGTCAATGAGGCTTGTGAGAGGTCTAGAGAACAAGTCTTATGAGGAGCGGCTGAGGGAGCTGGATTTGTTTAGTCTGGAGAAGAGGAGGCTGACGGAGGGACCTTATTGCTCTCTACAACTACCTGAAAGGAGGTTGTAGTGAGGCAGGTGTTGGTCTCTTCTCCCAAGTAACTAGTGATAGGATGACAGCCAATAGCCTCAAGTTGCGACAGGGGAGGTTTAGATTGTATATTAAGAAAATTTTCTTTACTGAAAGAGTGGTCAGGCATTGGAATAGGCTGCCCAGGGAAGTGGTGGAGTCCCCATCCCTGGAGGTGTTCAAAAAGCTTGTAGGTGTGGCACTTCAGGATATGGTTTAGTAGGCATGGTGGTGTTGGGTTGACGGCTGGATATGATGATTTTAGAGGTCTTTTCCAACCTAGGATTCTATGATTCTGAATTTATATGATTCTCTCTGGACAGAGCAAAGTGAGTTGATTGGCCTTAAGAATTATGTTCACATCTTCAGTTTCACACTACACAAGTACAACAGTGAAACACTCTTTTCATGAAATGAAGGGTATTTTATAACTGTCACAACCTGATGATAGGTCACAATGATCAGACCATATGAGTGTCCAAATGCTGACATACTGAATTCTTGACTTCTAATGGTATTGTAACTCCACCCATTTCATACAATTACTTCGGTGTTTATTGTGCCAAAAAACAACTATATGAGAAAGACTCTAGTCTGGTAGTTAGGATACTCATCAAAGAACTGAATCATCTGCTTTTATTCCTTGTTTCTATTAACTGCTATTTGTTTGTGTGGATAAAAGCATTATTAAGATCAGAGAGTGAAAGACGTGAATTCTGGAGTACTCTCTGATCTGACTGGAGTGGTCTCTTGGGAAGTAGGGGACTGAGCTTTAAGGAAGTGGAATATGGGTCAGTAGCATTTGGCTGAATGCCAAAAGCACTGGATTGCTGTGTAAAAGAAGGATGCTCCTTTAGCAGTTCTGTAAATCTAGTGAGGAAAGGGGAGAAAGTGGCCTCCAAATTATGGTAAATTCTGTCACAGTCTAATAAGATGGCTAGATCAATGCAGAGGGGCAAAGTTATTTTTAATAATATGTTAACTATGTGCAGGGATCCTGGATCACTGTTTTCTGCAGGAAATATAACTAATTTCTTGCGTATTGCCATATTTCTTGTCATTCCTAAATGCCAATTTCATAGCGTTCAAAGTTAGAGAGCACACCTCCTTCCCCGTTCAGCTTCTGTTTTATTCTTCTGCTGTGAGAAAATTCTGCAGATTTATTGTGGGGGAATAATAAAATAAAGAAAAAGAGTTAAATTAATGATCACTGTTTTCTTCAGAAAATTTGGCTGTGAAATCTGGACAGTTAAGAGGGATGTATGAATTTAAGTCAGTGAAGCTCAGTAGTGACCCCTGAATGACATGCAAGAGCTTTTATTGATTTCAGTGTCTGAATAATTTAAAGATAGCATGCTGATAATATTGAAAAGAAAGTTAATCCATATTAAAATCTATTATCCTGTCTAATCTCTGCCCTATATAATTTCAAATTAAGGTTTTCTCAAAGAACAGAAATTCACTTCCTTTGTCACTCATCTCTGCTGAAATGAAAGAAGTTCCACGTTTCATTTATAGTGCTTGTTGATATCATTAGCATCACTCTGGCAGTGAAGATGGTGAAGCTACCTGAACTCCTGTGGATGTTAGTGTTGTGGTATTAACTATCAAGAGAAAAGTACACAGCCCTATATTTAGAACTTGGCAACCTAAAAGCTTTATAATTCACATTCTATATTTACTTAATAAAAATCAAAGTAGAGTCCTTAATGGCAAACTGCCAGACTTTATTTTAAAAATATAAAGTACATTTAACTGGTAAGACTGTGGACTTGCTCCCCTAAATCAGTATTTTTTTTTCTATATGCCACCTTAATGGAGAAATAGGCAGCGGACTGTAAGTTACAAATATGTATTCCTAGACTATGAAGTTGTATACCAATTTTCACACTTGAATGAATTATTATTATTGTGTTACCAGCCCCTGCAAATGAAAAGTCCAAAGACTTTAATTTAGTACCATTATCTGTTGTCACAATCATAAATTTAATATCAATAAATTCAGTCTAACCCACATTACACTTTTGAAACATACCATCAAAAGGAAGGAAACTAGAAGGTAAGGCCTACTTTCCAGCTGCTACATCTGACAGCATAAAAAATTACTGTCTGAGCTGAAGTTTGCTGATACAGAATACACAAAAGAATATAATGTCAGAAGTCTGGAAAAATTACTGCTTTCTCCAATCTGGAATTTTGTAGGAATTGCTTTAGATACTTTGGGAAAGCTCTATAGCTAATTCTGACTAGATATCTTATATGATGGATACCAGTATTTTTAATCTACTGCTCTCATCAGATCCCTTTCAAACAATCAAAGATTTTTTTCTTTTTTATGTTAAAGAAATGTGCTAGAAAAAGCAAGTCAATCCCATCTTTTTCAGATCCTATATGACTGCAAATTTCTACAATCAACACTTTGTTTTTGAGTTTTGGAATACGTTATACACCTCTACAGGAGAAAAGCTATGGAGACCTTATTAAAATGCTTGAAAGTTATAGGTGCTTCTCTTCTGCAATCCAACATTTCTTAAGCTAATATAATTTAGCAAGCAGACTGTAAAATTAACTGCAGTCTGTTCAGCACAGTACACAGACATTAAATTAACATGTTCTTCAGAAAAACAGACCCAGGGTTACTTAACAACTTCAAGTAACTAATCCAGTGCAGAACTACTTGAATCTATGGCAGGTCATTCCAAAATTGTTCTTTAAAAGGAAGATATGACCTAGAAGCTTGAACAGGCAAGAAAGTTTAATAAATTATGGTCACATCACAGAATCACAGAATCATTGGGATTAGAAGGGACCTCTGCAGATCATCTAGTTCAACCTCCCTGCTGAAGCAGGTTCACCTAGACCAGGCTGCACAGGACATTGTCCAGGCGGGTTTTGAATATCTCCAGTGAAGGAGAATCCATAACCTCTGTGGACAGCCTGTTCCTGGGCTCCATGACGCTCAGAGTGAAGAATTTCTTCCTCATGTTCAGATGGAACTTCCTATGCTTCAGTTTGTGCCTGTTGCCCCTTACCCTTCGCTGGGCACCACTGAAAAGAGTTTGGCCCCATCCTCCTGACACCCACCCTTAAGATATTTAAAAGCATTTATAAGGTCCCCTCTCAGCCTTCTCTTCTGCAGGCTAAACAAGCCCAGCTCCCTCAGCCTTTCCTCACAGGAGAGATGCTTTGGTCCCCTAATCATCTTTGTAGCCCTCCGTTGGACTCTCTCCAGTAGTTACTCATCTTTCTTGAACTGGGGAGCCCAGAAGTGGACGCAGTACTCCAGATGGGTCCTCACTAGGGCAGAGTAGAGGGGGAGAAGAACCTCCCTCGACCTCATCAGGAGATGTCATATGACATGAAAAATCAAAAAGGTGTCACACAAAAGTCAAAAATAAGCAAATTGATCAAGAAATAGAACAAGCACACAGAGAGAAAACCAGAAAACCTGAAGTGCAATGTAAGCTTCAATTAGTGGAGAATACAAAAAGCATCAGGAAAAGATTTTACTTATATATTAAAAGGAAGATAAAAATAAAGGGATATGAAAGGTCATTAATTATAGTGACTGTTAAATAATGAGAAATGATACAAAATATTCAAAATATTCAAAATCTTCATGCTTCAACCTTCAAAGAAAAAAGACAGTGACAAGGAAATGAACAAAGAAGAGCACTGGAAGCAACAGACCAGTTGGCATAACTTTATCTCCTATAATGTTTCTGGAATAAATTAGTAAACAATTTGATATAAACAAAACCATAATGAAGTTGAAACAGTAGAACACAGCCAATACAGACTTTACAAGAGGGTTTAATGTCAAACTAATATAGCTCCCTACTTCAACAGTACCACTGATGTGGTGAAAATGATTGTCAAGGTTTGTTATAAGTCTGAAACATAATAAAACTTTTGTTGTTAAATTTGTCATAAACACACCAAAAATGTATCATCTAGGTGTAGGAATCATTATCAAGCAGACAAATATAAGAAAACTAGTTCTCAAAGGAGAGTTAAGTCTGTGGTTCACAAGCATAGTAGAAGGACATTGCAAAGTGCAGATGTATTTTAGGACATGCTCAGGTCAACATTGTTGTAAATGACCTAGGTGATGGAGTAGACAGAAAAAATTACACCTTTGTGCATTGAAGTAGGCTGATTTCAGAAAGATTGCAAGCTATTTTTTGAGGACAGGATCATAAGAAGATCTCTTCTAATACAGACTTCAAATTAAATAACAATATACAACATAAAGGAGAGTTCAAAGAGCTATATATAGGTAGATGAACATGAAGCAACTAATGCAAAGCAGGTGAAATATCTGCCTAGGTATCAATAAAACAAAACCCACAACATTGTGATACAAGAGATCGACTCCATAATGCTACTGGAGAAGACGCATGTACAGACAGAAGTCTGCAACTTTCTTCAGGTGTGGTCATCCACACCAGGTGTAGCTGTAGTACAGTGTGTAGTTTTGACCATCACACTTTCAGAGATGTTTAAAACAATGGGAAATGATCAAGAGAAGAGAAAAAAAATTTAAACAGAATGACTCAGTAAAAAAATGTGGAATGAAGGCATCCATTTCAGTTTAGAGAAGAAAAAAAAAGAAGACATCTCTCCCTTAAATGACTCTCACATCAGCTTGGAGAAAAAGTGTTTTTGTGGCTTTTGTGAGATGCAGGGACCAGGTTTAACTTTCTGAGAGTTTTTTTATTGAAAGTTACTTTTAATAGATAGTGAGACAAACATGTATTAGGGAACATCTAAATACTTGCTTGGTATTCAGATGCCATTCTGACGATACTTAAGGTAAACTCAGCCCATTTAAACTAGGTGACAGTTTAATGTTCTTTCCAGTCCTATCATATGAATTGATAGTGTCTTGAGAACAGTACAGGTAATAGAGCAGAATATGAAAAGAAGTTCAAAAAGGAAGAGGCAAGTAAGTCCTTCACCATTCTGTATTACATTGAAAGGCATCCATTAAGTGTTGGTAAAAAATCACGTAACAGATGATTATACTTGAATATGTGGCTCATTTAAATGGAAGGGCACACTGGATATTTCATAGACAAAATGTCATTGTTACAGAATAATTGGCAAAATAACGGTGTTTTATTTGTTCCTACAGATGGCTATTGTGAACTGTGAAAAAAGAAAATGCTTTGAGCTGTAAATGAAACGGTTCTACTGAACACAAAGGTTGAATTACTCATCAAATTGCATGTTTTAAATTTCAGTCTTTTGGATGTTGTATTTATAAGCTTCAGGAATAAATATGATTGTCCCTTAAAAATGTTAACTAAAATAATATTAGGAGCAACCAAAGTTTTCAAAAGATTATGTTAGAAAGTTATGCTATATAAGAAAGGCACAAGAGAAGAGTGACAGAGCAGATTCATCATACATTTTTCCATTGAAAGTACAAGCTAAAAAAGGGGACTCTTTTTTTGACTTAAAACTATGTTGCAGCTGGAAGATGTTATCCCATTCTCTCTTCTGTCCTCATCTATCTATTCTCAGTTGTCCGTGCTTGTTCTGATAATCTTGGAGCCACAGAATATGATAGATCATCTTTCTAATGTGATTAAGAATTTTTTTCTTTTTCCTTCTAACACCTGAGAAGATTTGAGTGCACTTAGGGATCATGCTACATTGAAGAAAGGATGTAAATGAGGTGGGAAGGGTAGAATTGCCACTTCTAGCAACAGCTGAGTTTTATATCACCTTAAAACACTATTCTAATTCTAGTCTTTTCATTCTTCATGCCAAACTAAGACAGGTGTTCTGCTGCAAAAGCTCTGTAAGTTGGCTATAACTGATCTTTACAAAGGAGTTTGGCCCTAAGAACTTCTACTCTAATTTACCAGTGAAGATGACTCCCTCAAACCTATGGTAGTGTTCTGCAAGGTTAGGCTCCTCTAATGGGTTGTACATGTACATCAGTGCCTCTAAGTGTCCTAAGTGATATTTTGTGGCTTTTCAAGACAGAAAGTAACATTTCACTAGATGGAGCAAAATGGTAAAGTTCAGATAGTCTGCTTAAATACCATTATAATACCCTTTGACTCAGACATTCAGAACAGTCTATTCATTCCTCTTCACATGACCTGAAATCCACATTAAGACTTTCTGATTCTCTGCCAGTTTTACAGTCAGAGAGCAAAAACTGGCAAACAAGAATATTTAGTTGATCATAGGCGCTCACTTCCTGGATACGTTCCACAAGATTTATCTGGAAACTGGATGGCAGTTCCAGAATTATGTCATCTGTGTTTCATGTATCTTAGTCTACTGCACAGGAACACTTTCATATTCCTGATGCCAACAATGGCAAATGTTCAGTCATGCATCTCACTTCAGCGTGAAGCAACCAAAACCTTTCGTCAGAACTGAAATATTCACACCTCAATAAGGAACCAAGAGGAGATCTGGTATTTGAGCAATGTATGAGGAAACTGCATATTATGACAAATATTCATTAACAGTTTGACATTTCCTTACTGTCATTTGGCATGCAAGTTTGTGAATGGAACAAGAAATACCCACTATGGAATTGTTTCTGGCTAGTTCTACATCTGTCATTCCTGAGCAATCTCATAAATTAAGCCCAACTGACAAATCACAGCCACACCTCTGATAAGTCATTAAGTTAAATCACAACCACATAGGTAGCATTCCATGTATTTATACAGTCTATATTGCTTCCTTTTGGAAATGATTCCCTTTGATCAACATAAGCGTGATGTAGATGCATCTGATGAACCGTATTTCTTTTTCTGTTTCTAGACATCAAAAAGCTCTGTCTCAGATTATATGTTTTGGGTAAACAGAGTTAGAGTTGAATCCTCATTTTATCCAGATCATAATGCTCATCCATGCAGTACCCACATTGTCTGACTCTTTTGATGTTATACTATAACTCACACAGAAAACAAAATAACTCAAAAGAAACACACAGAAAAATACAGAATAAAAATATCAATAATAAGCTCTTAAACTGCTTCTTATAGTATGTGACCAACTCTCTCACCATCTGTCTGTGTCTGTGTGAGTTCATTTAGAAAAGAACACCTGCTTTTTAAAGTACCATTAAAAATATCTACCATAAACGTGTTGCATTTCTATCATCTTAATAAAAGCATTATTTTACACATGCCTAGGAAATATTAGATAGGACCTTATGTAAAACTCCATCACACCTTAGTAAAATTAAATAAGCAAAAATTATCAAAGCTTAAAAGTTTGTTTCTCTGACACTGTTTGGACATTTTGTTTCTTTAACATGTTTATCATCTAAGAATAGAGTTTCTTGATAACTTTCACAGTTTTAAAATCCAAAAATTTGCAAACCTGTAACTTCAATTCCAAACATTAATGAAAAGCTGAGTGCGAAAGAGTCTCTCAGAGAATGCAAAGACTCTGCAGGAAGCTCTTTTTCAGGAAGCAATTTTTTGTTGCAAGTAAAATAACAAACATTCAGGTTTAAATAAATCTGAATGGTAAGTTAATCTGACAGATTTATGAACTACATTATTAGCTGCCATTCAGCCCCATTTAACACAACCAACAGTTGCTTGAAATTTCATCCACATGTACACTCTCTCACAGAGAGGGTTACTAAAATTTTTCTACGCTAATCTTTATTAACGTATTTTTTATATACTTAGCAAAGATACACTATGTTAAAACTGAGGAGATTCCAGAGCATGCACTTGATCTACCTAAAGGACATTTATAGATAAAGAAAATCCTTCTCCAACATTTCAGACAATTTCTTGATGGGCAAGTGAATGTGGAAGCTTTAGCTGAGGAACAATGACAATCATCTGCTGCAGAGAGCAAAGATAAAAATTACACAGCTTTTATATTATAGAGTTGTACAAATAAGGAATGCTATAGACACTATAGTTCAAGTCCATCTGTTCAGAATTTACAAAAAGACTTTCAATAAGCCTTTCAGGGGACATTTATAAAAATATTGCTGTACAGAGGTACTCTAACAAATGCTTTAAAAAATAAAAATACATTTATAAGAATTTCGGGTTTTAAAATGAGTTCTGAGCCTCTTCAATGAAAGAGAGAAAGATAGACTCACTTTGGGGTAATCCACAACCATTCACAGGGATATTTTGTTTAAACTAACTTGATACTAGTTCCAATGAAAGCTGGATACTTTGCAAGGCCAATATGTTGAGGACTTCCTAATACTTATGACTTTCAGGTGCATCGCTGATTGCACTCTTAGGTGCACTAAGATATAGTGTAAGTTAACACTCCTTTTGAACACAAAAAGAAAAACAGCAGCTGCAAACACTATTTTTCTTTCAGATCAAGATAAAGGGTCTAGCCTGATGTATGGACACTATGATTATAAAGCTGTTACAATAGTGGGAATCCTTTTAGTTCTAAGAATCTGATTTTGTTTTATATATCAGTAAGTACCATCTTCTCCCTGGCACACTTATGTAACTACTTTTAGTTTCAACAAGCAGGAGAACTGCATGGAAAATACTAATCTTGTCTCAGAAAAGAAAATATTTGTGATACGGGAGCTATTGGTTTTGGGGTTTACTTTGTTTGTTTTGGGTTTTTTTTTGTCTTGAAAGAGAACAAATGGTACAAGTAAAATCAGACAGCAATAAAACCAAAATCCCAGAAAGCTACTTTTTTTTTTTTTTCACATGAAATTGTTTTCAGGAAAAAAAATCTACTATCAAACCATATTTTTCCAGTTTACTAGTTGCTTACATGGGAGGCTTTTATGAGTTTCATGTTCTGTCTGCTGTCAAAGTTTATATTATAAAAGCCTTTTGGGAGGACTGTTGAAGAGGAGGAAGTCTTGCTAGGGAAAGGGGAAAAGGTGTTTTTGCTTTTCACATTTTCTGCTTTCCATTCTTCCAACAAATTCAGTTGCTTCTCCCCAGTTAGTTGTTTCAGATGCCTATGACAAATTTCTTTTCTCCTTGCAAGCAGGTGGATCTTGACAAGCTGGAGGTATGTTGCTGCGGGAACCTCATGAAAGTCAATAAGACCAGTGCAAAGTCCTGAACCTGGGAGTGAATAGTCCCGTGCAACATTGAAGCTTTGGGGGCTACTTATCCAGAAAGCAGCTTTACAGAAAAAGACTTGTGAGTCCAGGTAGAATACAAGTAGAATATCTGTCAGCTGTGGGCTTTTGCGGCAAAAAGGGTCAATTGCCTCCTGGGCTGCATGAGCAGGAATACAGCCAGCATGTTGAAGGATGTGATCTTTCCCCTCTTCAACACTGATGAGACCATATCTGTCTACATGTTTCACGTTCCTAAGTAGAAGAAAGACATTGAGCTCCTGGAATGAGTCCATCAGAGCAGTAGCATTATGAGGGGGCTCAAGCATAAGACATACCGTGAGAGGCTGAGAGCTGTATTCAGTCAGCCTGAAGAAGGCAGGAGTCAGGGAAGACCTAATTCTAACCACATGAGAGGAAAAAAACCTTTACAGTGAGAGTCGTCAGACATTGCCAGAGGTTATCTAGAGAGTTTGTGGAGTATCCCTTCTTGGAGACATAAACTCAGCTGGCTAAGACCCTGAATAACCTGATTTAATTGAACCTGCTTCAAACAGGAGGTGGTGACCACCTGAAGTCCCTTTCAGCCTACATAATTCCGTGATTCTGCATTTTTTCTAACATGAAAAGGTCAGAGTTGCTCTGTGCATTTCACTGTCTTGTTTTGTATTTTCTTCTTATTAGTATTATTGTTGTTAGCATTCCCTTCATTTGCTGTTCTGTTAAACTTCCCTTATCCTGACACACAAGTTTTGCCTTTTTCTTTCCATTCTTCTCCTCACCCCAGCTGGGGGAGGGATGATAGCGCAACTGCATGGTCCTTCTTTTCCTGTCAGGGCCAAACGACAACAAAGGGTTATCAATTCACCTCCCGTGACTTTGTGATTCTTTGGCCATCTGTGGGTGCCTTGCTGGATGGAGAGCAAAGACTGGGATTACAGCTGAGCTGGAGAGATGTTGTTGTGCATTTGCATGGCAAGGTTTTGGCAGCAAGGGGGATACAGGGGTGGCTTCTGTGAGAAGCTGCGAGAAGCTTCCCCCATGTCTGATAGAGCCAATGCCAGCTGGCTCTAAGACAGACCAGCCACTGGCCAATACTTGTGCCAATCAGTGATAGCGGCAGTGCCTCTGGGATAGCACATTTGAGAAGGGGAAAAATCTGCTGTGAAACAGCAGTCGAGAGAGAGGAGTGAGACTGTGTGAGAGAGACCACTCTGCAGACACCAAGGTCAGTGAAGAAGGAGGGGGAGGAGGTGCTTCAGTTACTGAAGCAGAGATTTTCCCCTGCAGCCCGTCATGAAGACCATGGTGAGGCAGGCTGTCCACCTGCAGCCCATGGAGGTCCATGGTGGACCAGATATCCACCTGCAGCTCGTGGAAGGGACCCCACACCAGAGTAGATGTATGTCTGAAAGAGGCTGTGACCCTGTGGGAAGCCTGTGCTGGAGCAGACTCCTGGCAGGACCTGTGAACCCATGGAGAAAGAAAGGAGCCCATGCTAGAGGAGGTTTGCTGGCAGGACTTGTGATCCCATGCGGGACCCACGCTGGAGCACCCTGTTCTTGAAAGACTGCACCCCTGCACGCTAGGGCAGTTTGTGAAGAACTGCAGCCCATGGGAAGAACTCACGCTGGAGAAGTTTGTGGAGATAATGTTGCACAGATACTCGTGGACAGAGCAGTAGTTCAGAAGAAATAAAACCAAAAGGAAAATGGAAAAAAAAACAAAAGAAACAGTAATCATTTGCTGGGATCTTCTGCACAGGGTAACAGTCACAGTGATTAGAATACCAAACAGAATGACTGCTAGTTTGTTCAAATGGCAACAAGCATTTTGAATCAATGCATTTTGTGGTAAACCTATTAATCATTCTTTGCTCTTGCATTTTTATTTCTTCTCAAGTAAATGATTCGGGAAACTTTGTATTGTTTGAATCCTCTGTAGCATACCTGGAAGTTTGTACATGCTTAGTATGTCTACCCACTGTAGAGACTGGAAGGATAAACAGATTTTTAATCTGTATAAGCTACTGAGTTATCAAAATGAACACTGTTTTAACTCTGTCATCATGAATGTATGGATTTTCTTTGTGGAGAATGGTTGTTCTGAGTTTTTTAAATCCCATTTGCTAAATCATGTATAAGCTGTTAAGCTTCTGCAGAACATTTAGAAGTCTCGATGACATCCACTACAACAAAGACTGCTTCTTATCAGGTGCAAATTCAAGCCAACAATTACTTCAAAGTTTAGTGAAATGTCAGTTTCATCACAAAGTATTATGACATGTTTGATTACAGCTAAAGCCATTGTTTTCTTAAAGCCAAAACTAAATCCACTAGAGGGCACATAGCATTTAAAATATGTAATTTAAAAAAGAGTCCATGAATTTTAAATGTGCTATTCTTCCAATTTATTAAAATATAGTCTCTGTGGGGCATCTTCTAGTACTCATTTATATAGTAATTTGGTGCACACACATGTCTGAAGAGTCTTGTGAGACACACGATATAGTGGTAAATTACTAGAAATTAAACACCTACTGCTAAGGGAATAAATAAAAATCTCAGCCTAAACCAGTTCATTTGATTAAGAATCAAAACTTCCATATAAAATCAGACAGGACTATTTGACTATCAGTATATTATCAGTATATTATCAGATATCATCAGATATATAGATCAGATACTTATCAGATACAATATCAGATATGATTTTTTACATAAGTGAAATTTTTCATATAGAAGTTTTACACATTTCACATCAATTAAAAAAGACATATAAAAATAAAGGACTTCAGCTGTATTAATCTTTTCCTTCCCCCAAAAATCTGCTTTGGCAAGATGAACAAACTTAATTGTTCAAGTAAAACAAAAAGCACTAGACTTATTTGGATTCCTAAGACCATTGTTAAGGGGGAGCACTCAGTATGGCTTCTTAAAGTTCTCTATTGGTCAGGAAGATCATTCTGTTTTATTTCATTAAGGACCCAGAAGTTTATGCAGGTGAAACAAGCACATACCCTAATAAGGGAAAATCTCTTAGATGGTGTTCTTCAAGTAAATTCATGACTGATTTCTAATCTCTAACTTTCTTTTACATTTCTTTTCAGTGATTGCATGACAGGGACTATCTGCACACTTTCAACTACATACGGTGAGGAAACAAGTACTAAAACTATTATACAAGTCAGGATGACATGCATCCCAAAAACTGGTTCACGTGTTCCAGATGATGTCAACAAGAAATGAAGAATGGAACCTTTTTGTCCTTGGAACTAAAAAAAACTATGCCTAACTCACAGGCACTATTTTAAGGTCTATCTTTCTATCCAAAAATGGACTGGCTTTTTGTCCATTTCGAACTGATCATCTGAATTTGTATCTTAGGGGACACTTGAACTGCATATTACATGAGATTTTTCTTTTGGTTAGATGTCCCAATACCATATTTTCTCCTAGGAAAAAAGAATTTTATACTTATCTAAATATTAGCAAGATCTGTACACTATGTAACAATCTCACATGTTTCTAATGCATTCACTTACTCCAGTTTTATAAGTTACATCTTATAAAGGAAACAGAATCATAGAATCATAGAATAGTTTGGGTTGGAAGGGGCCTTTAAAGGTCTTCTAGTCCATACCCCCTGCAATGAGCAAGGACATCTTCAACTAGATTAGGTTGCTTAGAGCCCCATCCAACCTGGCCTTGAATGTTTCTAAGGACAAGACATACACCACCTCTCTGGGCAACATGTTCCAGTGTTTCACCACCCTTGTTGTAAAAAATTTCTTCCTTATATCTAGTTTAAATCTAGCCTTTTTTAGTCTAAAACCATTACTTCTTGACCTATCACAACAGGCCCTGCTAAAAACCCTGTCCCCATCTTTCTTACAAGCCCCCTTTAAGTACTGGAAGGTCGCAAAAATGTCTCCCCGCAGCCTGCTCTTCTCCAGGCTCAACAACCCCAACTCTCTCAGCCTGTCCCCATAGGAGACGCGCTCCAGCCCCGGATAATTTTTGTGGCCCTCCTCTGCACCCGCTCCAACAACTCCATGTCTTTCCTGTGCTGAAGGCTCCAGAGCTGTATGCAGGACTCCCGGGGGGGTCTCACCTGAGCGGAGTAGAGGCGCACAACCCCCTTCCTCAACCTGCTGGACGTGCTTCTTTTGATGCAGCCCAGGATACAGTTGGCCTTCTGGGCTGCGAGCACACACTGCCAGCTTGTGTCCAGCTTTTCATCCATCGGTATACCCAAGTCCTTCTCGGGAGGGCTGCTCTCAATCTCTTCATCCCCCAGACTGTATTGATTCCAGAGGTTGCCCTCACTCAGGTGCGAGACCTTGCACTTGGCCTTGTTGAACCTCATGAGTTTCATATGAGCCCACTTCTCAAGCTTGTCAAGGTCCCTCTGGATGGCATCCCGTCCTTCTGGTGTGTCAGCTGCACCACTCAGCTTGGTGTCATCTGCAAAATTGCTGAGGGTGTACTTGATCTCTCTTTCTTTGCAATTGATGAAGATATTAAATAATCCTGGTCCCTGTGCAGAACCATGAAGGATATCAGTTATCACTGAACTCCATTTGAACATTGAGCCATTAACCACTACCCTTTGGATGTGACCATCCAGCCGATCTCCGACCAAACAGTTGATCCATCATATCCATGTCTTCCTGATTTAGAAAGAAAGATGCGGAGGACTGTGTCGAAGGCATTATAGAAGTCCAGACAGATAACACCTGTAGCTCTTTTTTTGTCTGCTGATGTAACCACTCCATCATAGAATGACACTGAATGACAGGACTTGCCTTTGGTGAAGCCAGGCTGGCTGTCTCGAATCACCTCCCTGTCCTCCATGTGCCTTAGCACAGCTTCTAGGAGGATTTGCTCCATGATCTTCCCAGGCACAGAGATGAAGCTGACAGGTTGTTAGTTCCAGGGGTCCTCCTTTCTACCCTTTTTAAAAATAGATGCAATGCATACCTTTCTCCAGTCACCAGGGACTTCACCTGACTGCCGTGACCTTTCAGATATCATGGAGAGTGACTTGGCAACGACATCAACCAGTTTCCTCAGGACTCTGGGATGCATCTCATCAGGGCCCATAGACTTCTGTATGTTCGGGTTCCTCAAGTGATGATGAACATGATTTCTCTTACAGTGGAAGGAACTTTTCCCTCAGTCCTGTTTTGCGGTCTGTCCATTCAAGAAGTGTGGAAAGAGAGGTTGCCAGTGAAGACTGAGGCAAAAAATTATTGAGTACCTCAGCCTTTTCCTCATCTGCAGTTACCAGTTTGCCAGTTTGTTCAAATGATGCTCAGGACATAGAATATGAACTTGATTGTTGTTCTGTAGAAATATATTCACATAAATGCAGAAAAACTAGAATGGCAATATGTTAATGAATAACAGAACTCCTACTTTTTTTTCTGTTAATTTTTTTCAAAGTAAAGAAGAACAGAAAGAAAAAAAAAAAGAATACTTGGACCTGCAGGTATTCCATCAGTAAATTACAATCGATCCCATATGTCATCTGTAACTAAAATAGTTATGAAGTATGTGTGGGTAGTGTATATTAACATACCAGTCAATTGTTGATCTACAAGGAAACAAATACCATACAGTAAAATTTTCCTACATTAAACTTTAATGTATATGTGTCTAACCCAATATGTACATAGATATACACACATAAACACACACACGTCTGTTCTGGTGCTACTATATTTTTTACGTTCATTCACGTTTTGCTAATATTCAGAGGGAATTATCTGTTTTCCTCACTCGAATGTATCTTGTCTTTCCTTCATGCTAAGATAAAGAATTTTGTCATTCTGACACCATATTTTATCATTAGTACTTTCTTAATATACTACAATTTAAGTGGATTACAGCTTAGCAAAGCATAGGAGAAACATGATGTTTGTTATTAATTGAGTTTGGAAGATTTTTTTAGCCTGCAACTGGTATTATGTGAACAGTAACCTTTAAGGAGATTTATTATGAAAAAGAAACCCCAAACCAGTCGCTTGACTGTCCATAAAGAATTCAATACCTTTCTAAAAATAGTAGATGTATTACTGTGATACTTGAACTTCAGAGAGCAGAATTCTAGTTTATATTATCCATTGTAGAAATGGCACTAGTAGGACCAGGGGCAGATTCTCCACATGTGTTTACAATAAACAGCTATCAACATGTCTTTGTTTGATCTTCTTCCAATGCAGACATTCTTGTGGAGCAAATACTTTAAGAAATTATGCTACAAATAGCAAGTTTGGGTGCTACTTCTGATGCTTTCACTCACAATTAAAAAAATAGATACTTAAATATGTATAAAAAATTTGGTTAATTCAGTTTCATTTTTACATGCTAATAATGCTCATTATTGAAAGCAAAAAGCTGGATATAGAAAACCAGAGTGTTCTTCTTGAGAACTTTATAAGCTACTGGAAAGATAATTCCCTACGAGATTATTTTTGCAGACTTTCCACAAAGTAATACTCATCATGCTGAAGCACTGGCAGAATGGTTTAAAATGAAGAAAAATTAGATTAAAGAATCTTTTGGAAGTTTAAACTTCAGTGCAGTCCTGGAGCAGGAACTGAAACTTTTAATATCCTAGTTGTACATGTTGCAAAAGCAGAAAAGTAAAATTAACTTCCCATCTTTGTGAGGTAAAATGTAAAAACAGCATTATTTGTCATGAAAGCAGTAGGATTTCTTAGGCTTAATATGTAGCAAACTTGGCTGTGTTAGATTAACTTTTGGTATTCTAAGAATCTGCATAAATACAACGCTAATACAGGACTGCAACCAATATGAATTTTGCTTTGGTAAAGGCAATGGAATTGTGTTTTTGATGAGATGTATTTTTATTTCTTTTTCAATATAGATGCCATGTCATTGGCAAAAATAAAGATAGAGGTTTCAAACATACTGTAAATTACATTTTAATTATTCTTATTTTATCTCAAAGGAATATTACTGTCCTTTGTATTTTAGTGTAACTTTATAAAATGCTTGATGATATTAAAATGAAAATTCTGTTTCTTTCCAAAGAGTCCGGACACTTCTAATCAAATACATAAACTACTCATTTGGTAGCTATGAAAGACATCCTTACTATTACTGAATGACTAATTACATACTGTTACTCTACACAGTCATGTCAATGGTCATCAAAATGTTTCACTAAATATATATGCCACCTGTCAGTTATATTAAAAAAAAAAGATAAACAGATAATAGTGATGGTTTGTTTTTTTTTTTTTTAAAGAAACGTTGATGAATGACTTCTACAGATTGCGTCTTGGTACCAAACTGGAAAGGATGCATTAATGGAAAACTAGTAAGTACAAATTTGATCAAATCCCTTAGTGTCAAAGCCTCCAGAAAGAGAGCAAAGCATGTCCGTGTTGATAAAAAGACCTTTCATGCCAGTCAGACTTAGTATGACCTAAATGATGTGTAGCATTTTGGCTGAGTTTAAACATGAGTGGCATCAGCTTTTTTATCCCAGAATAAGAATGTTCATAAGAGGAATAATTGTGGAAATTCACATCTCACCAGAATAATTTAACTGACATAAATGAAGTCAGTATAACTTTCCTATATATATATGAAATCTTAAGTAATTTTCCAGGTTTCCAGATTCCAAAAGCTTCAGTATTCTAAAGATTTGACAAAAAACTTTGATAGCACCAAGAACAGAAAAAAGAGCATAAAATAAGTAATGAATGAAGCTCTGTCTGTCATGCACTGCAGAAGCAAGGGTACCTGACAGTTCAACTTAGTTCATATTAGTAAAATGTCAAATTGACAAGATGTGTGCTACTGTGCTAATGATTTACGATGCCTGTGGTCTTCATCACATACTTACCTTTATCTTCCTTGCCACAAATCAAAACATCCCGTGTACTTTCCAAATCTGAGAAAGAATAGATAAATTTTCAGTGTGCAGGGGACACAGGTCAATCAGCAGGTGTCTATCTAGCCTATGTCTTCTCCAATCTAGATGAATCTATTGTTGACCCTAGATTAACAGTCACACTGATGAAGTGCCCTTTTAAATGAAAGGTGGTTATGACTTATTTGAGTAGGTAACCCCAAATTAATGTGTTATTGATTTTTTTTTATTAATGTGTTATCTGATATGTCAGAAAATAGTAATCCCATGATAGCCTTGACCTGCATCTGTGATAAAAGAAAATTAAGATTAGTTTTTGGTCTTACTTTAAATACAGAAAACAGATGATTTTGTTACTATGAAGACATACAAAGATAAAACTCTAGGAAGGTTACAAGAGATGTGGGTGGTAATAAAAAACAGATATCAGAAATGGAATGCAACTTAAATCTTTGTCACATGGTGACTCTTTTCAATGTCTCTTTATCGCAGCTATAACAGGAGCATTGAAATGATGTTTTTCTTCTACATAGATCTTCATATACATGTATATAGACACATATGTAGCATCACTCATTTTGTTTGACTATTTCAGTGGTGTAATTGTCAGAAGAGGGATACGTAGGGCTTTGCAACTTATTCCTAAGTCTTTATTAAGTCTTCTAAGTTGCTTCTCTTGCAACATCTATTCATCCTGTCTGGAAATGGATAGTGGCTGTCACTGGATTCCACACATGAAATTAGTGTGAAAATTACTATTGAAAGTGCAGAGGGAAAAGAGCTAGCAAAAAACCAAACAAACAGTTTGTTCGAAATAACAAAGCTGTATTTCAGAATAGAGCTTGACAAAGTTTATATGTAAACTTAAACTACATTTTGGATAAAAATGTAATAAAATATAGATAAGATAGAATAGGCTAGGCTAAGCTAGACTAGGACAGGATCAATTTTCAGAGCGGTATTGATGTAACTATTGAAGTTAATCTAAATTTAGCAATTTAAATTTAACAAATAAAATTTCAAAACTTTGGGGTTTGGAATTTATTTGGTTTTTTTTAGGGGGGGAAAGCGGGTTTTTTTTGTTGTGTTTTTTTTTTTTTTAACCTCTCATAGTTCAGTTTAAGTAGCAAGCTTAAAAATGTTTCAGCGCTTTCAGGAATACCAGATGTAAAGTCCACCTCTTCCCTGTCATTCTATATTTCTATTATTGATCAAAGTCTGATCTGTAGTCTGCACACAACCAGCATATCAGTCCAGTACAATTAAAAGGTGAGTGGTTGCCTTTATATCTGCACAGCCATAGGTGGTCATTTGTCATTTTTTGGAGATTCAAGAAAGAAATCTGTGTATTCTAGTTTCATGCAAATGTATTTTGTGGTAATGAGGGCTTCTTTCTTGCTCCCTGACAAATAAGCATATTCTAACATTCAAGGATATTACCATTTGTCGGGAATCAGATCATTATTCCAGGAAATATTCGTTTTATTTTGAACGATAACTCTTTAAGTTCAATGAGTTTTTAACATTCTGTTGTGAGACCTGTCAGTGTAAGAAAAGTACATCTCATCTGACCTTAGGCTTCTGAAAGTCTAAGCTAGTCAGTTTATGTGGGTTGAATCATGCATTTAAGATATGTGTCTTCACTGTCCATAAGGAGAACGTACTTAACTACCTTAGACTACTGTCCAACTTTTACCATCTGAAGTTAGATTAAATTACTGCCACACAAAGGAACTACTGATACTTAGATATCGCAGTCTAATCTGGAGGATAAATGGCAATTTATACTTCCAAAGTAAAAGGTTAAGTTTTTTAATACATATATTATCTAACACAAAATATACTCAAACCTGTCACTTTTTTATTTGCATTAAAATATTTTAGTAGATGTTAGCACTAATTGTTCCACAGGGAATGTTCCTCAAAATGACTGACACACATGTAAAATGTACTGACAAGATTTTGTAGAATTTCTGTGTGTTGAACAACCTTTCATAGTTCTAATACTAAGATATGAAGAAGAATTATAGTGATAAGACTAAAAATTACTGGCATGTTGTAAAATAATTTAAGGAAGTGTTTTTCTGGAGTTTTTACCCTCTGTTTTGTTTTGTTTTGGTTTGTTTTATTTCATTTGGAGATGTGTTGTTAGGGTATGCTTTTTTTCCATTTTTCCAGATAAAATTTGTTTCAGAGTATTCAGGAACAGTCAAAACATTGCATCCAGCATTTGATGCCATAGTTCGAGTTGATTTTGGAAAGCTTTGTTCTTTTTACACACTGTTGTGGAGGTTAGTGATGTTCTGCTTCCTTGTCTTAACATGATGTTTAAAGTTTACTTCAGAGCACGGTACATCACATTGTGACAATGACATCAGAATAGTTCCATAGAAAAATCGTATGACATTAATACTTTTAAATAAAATACTGCAGGCTCATTACTCAACAGTTTATTAATGCCTGATTAAGAGACTATGGTTGCTGTGTTACACCTACAATAAATTCCAGAATGTCAAATGAGTCAAATGTATAACTGCATCTCTACAATGTTTTGACCTTCGTATACTGTACTTGTGCAAAGGCAACATTTATATTCTTCATATAAAAGATACAATACTTTAATTTCTTCCAGTATATATTTTAGAATTACAAGCATTGAAGAATTTCTGAACTTGATGTATAAACCAATTTACTGATACTAACTTTCAGAGGATATTCAAGATAAAGGGTAACTAGACTTAAAAAGAGTTTAGACTAAATTTTCATGTGTGTATTTATTTGTCAAATCCCTTCTGATTTAGCTTCTCTTTCAGAGGCATCATTATGCTCCTGTCCTTGTAATGGTTATGACAGGTCTTCTGTTTCCTCAGCATCCTTGGTCTAAGATTCAATATTTTTTCCATTTACTCATCATATAAACTTTTTGTTTGGTTGTTGTTTTTTTTTGGGGGGAGGTGGGGCATAAGAGTTTCCTGCTGCTGGCTTATCTCTTGCATGGGCAACCATCTTTCTCACCTCATAATACTTCCACTGTGAGCTGCTCTAAAAGCTGGCTTGCTGACACCTGGGAGAAAATGGGGAAGCAAGTAAGAAAACAGATGGCCTGGAAACTTAAAAAAGTGGCATCAGTTGATTTCTGGCAGCAGGGAGGTAGAGATTTGGCAGCTTTCCCAATCTCCAGCTGCTGGTTTTATTCTCATTATGTAGAAGTTAAAGTCTTTCTCTTGACACAGGCTGGTATAAGACAAGGTGCATTACTGGCAACCAGTTGTTCGTATTTCATGCATCAGTAGATATTGATGAATAGGAATTATATCTATTGCTGAGAGATTACAAGATTATAAAAGACTGATTGATGTTTCTACTTGAATTTGCTGACCCCTGAAGTCAGTGTTCAGGATACCCTTTAAGATAAAGTGTTGCTTGTATAATGGCAGGAGGTATGGTTTCAGTAGGCAAAAAGAGCATGGTGAGCAGCCTGGAACCAAGGGTGAAGGAATCATCTCATTGATTGTCTATTCCTTCCCTTTTTCAGGAATATGTACTCTGTGTCAAAGTACTGGCACCTTCTTCTACGTGTATTCTCCCTGTGAAACTTGCTGGTGTTTTCTTTCATCCTTTCTGCTGATCACTTCTATATGTTTACTGATATGTTTGGTTGTTCTGTAGTTCTTCCAAGACTATACAAGAGAAGATGAATGTTGAAACATAGATTACAGAATCTGCCTTCAATGATAAAGAGGACAGCGCAAGAATAAGCTCTTTGGATCCAAGATTATATAACAATAGACCAGAATTTTCTGCTTTCCATGGGAAGAAAGCAATGCCTGGTACAGTAAAGTAGTATAAAAAATGTGATTATTTAGGAACTGTGACTTGTTTAAAGTCAGAGGCCACTATTCTAAGTACTTTGATGGACTGAATGGAGAAAGATATGAGCATGTAATCTTTCTGTATTTCCCATTTGACAGACTTTGTATAGGTCCCTTAGTGCTGCTCTGTTTTGTAGCATGTGACCTGAACCGTCTCCTGCAAGCCAAAATATGAGGAAGATGAAACCATGCACTTGTCTTCACAGATTCTTATGCACAAACCAGCTAGAGACAAAGAATAGGGCAGCAAACGTCTTACCATGCATGTTTGCTTTTTGTGTTTGGTTTTTTTTTTCCCCCTGTTGCGGACTATTATTGCTTACTGTGGTGGATTAATCCTAGCTAAATGTCAAGTGTCCACCCAAGCCACTCTAGCACACCCCTCCTCAGCTGGACAGGGAAGATCAAATATAGTGAAAGGCTCATGGCTCAAGATAAGGGCACGGCAGGGAGAGATCACTCACCAATTGCCATCACAGGCAAAACAGACTTGAGGAAAAATTAATTTAATTTATTACAAATGAAATCAGAGTAAAATAATGAGAAATAAACCCAAATCTTAAAAACACTATCCTCCCATGCTTCCCTTCTTCCCAGGCTTACACTTTAGTCCCGATTTTCTCTACCTCCTCCCTCCCCAAGTGGTGTCGGGGACAGGGAATGGGAGTTGTGGTCAGTTCATCACACGTTTCTTCTGCTCCTTCCTCCTCAGGGGGAGGATTCCTCACACTCTTCCTCTGCACCAGCATGGGGTCCCTCCCACAGAAGACAGTTCTCCATGAACTTCACCCAGGTGAGTCCTTCCCATGAGCTGTAGTTCCACATGAACTGCTCCAGTGTGGGACCCTTGCATGGAATGTAGTCCTTCAGGAACAGACTGCTCCAGCGTGGGTCCCCCATGGGGTCACAAGCCCTCTCTGGCTACAATTGCTGTGCCGAGCAGATTTTTCCCCTTCTTAAATATCTTATCACAGAGGCACTACCACCGTCACTCATGGGCTTGACCTTGGCCAGCAGCAGATCTGTCTTGGAGCCGGCTGGCGTCGGTTCTGTATGCAGGGGAAGCTTTCAGCAGCTTCTCACAGAAGCCACCCCTGCAGTCCCACCCCCTCTACCAAAGCCTTGCCATACCTTCTCAATACACTTAATCAGCCAATGAATCAGATATTTTAATTTTATTCTTACATCTAAATCAAAGTTAGAAAAATTAATCAGCATAGTGACTATTGCTAGAAGATAAGCTTGATTATTTTTTTCAAACTCACAAAACATTTCAAATCTCACTTGAAACTCTAAACAAAAACCAAAAGTTTATGAAATCACATCATAGTTTCACTGATTTGCACTGATATCCTTCACAGGAATAAAGTTTCATTTTCCTCTTATTTTGTTATATAAACTTAATCATATTTTGGGTTTGGGTTTTTTGTTTCATTTTGAAGAAAACCTCTCTGAAATTGTATCTGACATCCTTCTTTTGGTTTAATACACTTCTTACAGTGTTCGTAGCTGCCTTGTTCTCCTTTTTCCTGCACATATTTTCCCTGCTGTTGCTTTAGACTTTGTTTCTGCTGCTATTTTTTCTGTTTTTTTATTAACAGATAATGACTGACATTAGCACTGAAAGAGATGGATTATAAAATAACAGTAGTAATAGAGCAATAGAGATAAGGTCTAATTTATTCAAAAGTCTCAAGGCCAGATAATCAAAATGTCCTAATACAATTTAAATTATTTGTTCATTTTTGACAATTAAACCATAAAGATAATTTGGCTTCTCTAATGATAACTGCACGTTTGTCAGCAAAGATCTGTTCTTTTTGTCATCAAGAAACAGGGAAACTATGTTGTTTAACAAATAGTTTCCAGTTAGCAGATTAACATGTAATTTCCTTTAAATGAAGATTTCAAGTCAATTTACATTGTGTACAGACACTTCTCAGCTTAATGGTTAAAGTGAATATGAATGTAAAATCGATGTTAACACTGGTCAACAAAGATGCTCTCATTGTAATTGCTAAATAAACAATTCTTGTCTACAGAAGACTCCCTAGCTTTGGGAGGAATGAATTTCTCTACCTTCTTCCCATTTCCATGTTAGATGGCATGCCTCACAACTGTAAATCCAACTGTTCTGCAGCTGCTTTAATTATTTACACGTTTATCTTTTGCTTTTGTAAATATGATGGTGCTTGCTAAATTCCTGATGCCCTTCCCAGCTCTGCTCCATATCCTCTTCCCACCTCCTGCCTTCTGAATGGGGTAATTATGTGAGATTTCTTGTGGACTAGTTCTTCAGCTCCTCCTATGAGGCAATTTAAATATTCCTTTGTTTTCATTGACTAGATTTTATATTATGACATCGTGGGATATAAAGTGGCTGCAACATATATCTACACAGACATGTTCATTTTAGCTGCATTAACAACAGGAAACATATGTTCCTTCTAAAAATATCTGTGTATTCTGTCCAGTTTCTCTCAACAGCACTACTGGGAAAACAGTGGTAAAACAGGGTGGACAGGGCATTAGCAGGGGTACTCTCGGAATTAGGGTGGGACTGTTTTATGAAATCTGAGCCAGTTTTCATATCTGAGAACATTTTTGTATACAGTCAGCCCCCTGGGTGATCTAAACCTGACGCGAATGAGTTGTTAGGTTGCTTAAAAGAACACTCAAAAGTTTTGTAAGAAAAGATTTTACTGAGAATTTAGAAAATGTCATCTTACAAAGTTCATTGGCAAGGTTACTCTACTACTTGTCAAATGAATGGAATACAAAATCAAAGGAGGTTTTGAGTGGAAAAAGATTTATACAGAGTAAAATAAAAGTGTAAGGGGGGGTTAGCGGGACCCTCCCGTTGAGTCACCAGGTTCAGACTGGACCCCCTTGCTTTCTAAACTCCTTCTCAGAGAAGCACCTAGGTGTGTCTGCATCCTGAACTGGCCTTAGACCACAATAGTTTATGTCTAAGGAATCTGTTTAGCAGCAGTTCAGGGTGTGTTCACAGTTTAAAGGGAGAGAGAACCACAGGAATTTAGCAGCTATTAATCGCTGGTTAACTTAGCATTTACTGAGTGATTAAAAAGAATTTGCCATTACAATCACAGTAATAGAATATTATGCTTTGATTTGATTTACTCACACACACACACACACACACACACACTTGCAATAATAAATATGCCCTTAGAGTTTAGTGAAATACTCATTTCAAATTAAATGATTTCTCAATGGGTGAAGGTTGAGTCTGAAAGAGATCAGCCCAGGTAGTTTGTGAGTGATTCTGAGAGGCGTCCCACTCAGAGGCAGTTACTGGGTGCAGCCTGCTGCTGATCAGAAGAGCTCAAAGGGCTTTCCTTGGTACCGCTCCTTGTAGGGCCTCAAGATGATTAAGTTTAGGCGTCAGTAATTTTCCATTCTGGTAACAATCCACATGACGCAGACAGCAACTATACAATTCCAGTACTGCCCAGAATGTGCAGTTCTGACACTTACCAGGTGGGTGTGACTCCCAGCATCAGGAGTTCCTGGCGTGGTCATGGAGCGTCTGGTGGGTCCAACTCACTGGTCTTGTACAAAGACAGGGAAAGTGCCAAGTCACCCCAATTCACTGCACACCAGCTAGATATTCTTGCAGTGCAAGAACACAATGTTGACTGGTTCTAGGATTGCCAGGTGTGTGTGTGGGGCTTCACCACCACCAAACCCTCCCCACCCTCTTGTGCAGAAGGACAAATCTGAGAAGTCAGAAGCTATCATAATATTAATTTGGGCTGGTCACTAAAATCTAGTCACAAAATTCTTAATCTGCGAAATTTTTTTACTTCCGTGGGAATTTTGCCTGAAGTAGAACAGGTGGGCTTCATATACCTAAGCAATTGGTAAGATATTTTGTAGTTGGCTATATTAAGTGAAATTTATTGTTTTAATTAGAATTAATTCCTGCTGAGAGTGCTGTGTTTTCATAGGCCACCAGGCTATTATATATAAGGAAAATTAAAACAGCATGCTCATTCAAGTTTCAGAATTACATTCAAAACATGCAGTTGAAGACATAAGGAAGGAAAATGCACTAGTTCTTGCTGGAGACTTTCAGGCACCTCAGTATATTCTTGGCAACTAAATTTACAGATAAGATTTTATACTGTTGCATTTAAGGAAAGAAAGAAATGAAAGGAAGGAAGACTGGAAAAAAGAAAGGGAAGAACAAAAGGTAATTGTCTATTCCCAAATGATCATGAAAACATAGCATGGAATCATCAGGCAACAGAGTGGAAAGAAGGGGGTCATCAGGGTGTTAGTAAATCAACTAATGCCATCCTGCCTATATCATGAGACCTCATAAAGATTTTATTTTTTTATTTTGTATAAGCATTAACCAAAGATCTTTTAGTAGAGTGACTCAGTGGAAAGCAAACTTTGCAGACTCTTGGAAGAACTCCTTGGGAAGCCTTGGACAGAAAGGGCAGCGGTCACTTTGCTTTTCCCTTTTTTTCACACGGCTGAATGACAGTCTGCCTGAGAAAACACAATGTGAATGAAGTGGTTTCTAGGCTGCCAGCCATGTCAGCCTCAAGGTCTGACCTCTTGGTCTTGACATAGCAGGTGAATGACATAAGCAAACACTGGTACAATAAATGCTAATACTAAAAAGGCATTGCCAGGCAGCCCAGCATTGTCTATGGACACAGTGTTACAAAAATGTTACATCTGCATTTCAAATAAGTCCTTTGTCTGTTGTGTAGTTCAAACCTAGCAGGAAAGGCTCCAGATGATTACTGCCAGCATTGTTTAAGTTAACACGATGGTGTGTGTCGAATCATGATTTACAGTCTTTCTGGCTGTCAACAGAAAATGACGAGGTGGTGGCTTAGCTTGTCCTTTTTGAAAGAAAAAGAGATTCCCCCAGCTATGAAACTGCCTGCAACCAAAACAATCTATACCAAAGAAACATACTTATGTATACAACGAAAACTGGGTGCCTTGCCATCTATTAGCATCTTTCTCTCTTCCCTTTTGTAAGCTGATCTTTATTGTGTAACTAATAAATGACATTTTTGTTTTGACAAACACTGGCACTGAGCTGTTTTTAGGGCAAAAGTTTCATTTTATAAGGGTTCTCAGAGTTCATAACCTTAGGGAGGATTCTGAACAAAAACAAGTTTCTGAAAAACAACCCCTAAGTAAAGCCCAAGTCAAAAACATTTTGTTGCATAAGCAATTTACAAATGTATGTTGCAGGACAATCAATATACTTTCCTTCAATTTCAACCTTTTGATTCACTATTATAGTGAAATCCAATTTTTTTAAAAAAAGAAATTTTTAAAAATCAGGGAGGGAATTGTTTTAATTCCAGAAAGATTCAAATAAAAAGTTTTGTTGGGTACAATGAGTGAAAATTTCATGAATGCAGTTCCTTATACTAATGTGATACAGCTTTGCCAGCTATAGGTAGAAGAATGATTCTCTGGACCAGGTGAATGTGTTTCCGACAACTGTTAGTAGAAATCATTCTCCAAAAAGTTCAAAACTTTTTTGTGAATCAACACTGGAAAATTTTTGAAAACAAGCTGGATTCAGAAAACCATGTGCAGAATTTTGATAGGCAAGTCATTCATATTCAACAAAACATTCCGTAATAGCAACTGAAATATCAGTTAAATTCTGTTTAGAACACTTTTCTAGTGAATAAAAGACTATCAAGAGTTAACACCACCTGCATACATGCTAATATTATGATTCCCATATTAAAAAATTGACCTGAAAAAAGAGTATTTCCTGTATCATCTCCTCTTTGTTGTGCATTTAGTCAGCACCAGTTACAGTATGATCCTGAGAACTTCTTAAACTTGCAGGGCTTCTGCTGAGGCTCATCTTCCTCAGATGCCTCATTTCAAAATCACAATAAACAGTAAAGAGGTATTTATAACTTTGTCTTCTGAAAAAAAGAAGGAAAAGGATGGGGTAACTCAAATTCTTCCCCAATATATTCCTAATCTATGTCATCTTAATCTATCCCAGTGTAAAATAACATAATTTATGTGAAAAAACTTCCATCTGTAACGAGCTTCTCCTTTTCCAGCTTTTAGCATTTCATCATGAGTTATCAGTGAGATTACCTGCTCTAAAAATCTGAAACAATCAAATAGCTTAGGCAACAGCCTTTCCCTGTGACAGAAAACATACAGGTTGCACCATAACCAAACTGACAGCTCTTACTCTGACAAATGAGAGCTATGCCATTTTAATTATGACATAGTGATGGCAGCCTAGCTCAGAACAAAAAAGGAATATCAAGTATTCGGCATGACTTTGAAATGCTACTCCTTTCATTTTTTAAAGTGTCTCAAGGTATATGTGAGCAGATCAAAAGGTCTGCTGAACTCATTAGCCCTAAAGGGCATATTTTGAGGGACATGGAAGAATGACATTTCAAAGGAAAGACTGATCTTACTTGTTTTCTTTCCTGAAACCATTATGTATGTAAAATCACGCAGGAAGTCTGCAGGCTTACTTCTTAAAGTCTATTTGTACTGGCTCTTTGTGGTTTTTTTCTGTAAGAATTGCTTGTGCTTATAGATCTACAAGAGCGACTTTGTGTTATAATTTTGGTCAATAATAAATATGCTCTGCCTAAACAAGGTGAAGTCTTTTGGCAGGCTGTCAGTCTCAACTCCCAGTACTACACTTTTTCCATATTTTTTCTGATATTTATTCAATCACCATAGCTACATGCACTAAACATTTCACACCTGTAACTGACAAAAATCCAACTTTCTAATTTTTTGGCATTTGTATCTTCAGGAAAAGCCTAGGCCAAAATCTGCTATTGACCCCAATATCTACATTGTTTAAGTCAAGAGACCAGATGTTTATGCCACTAGTTAAATCCTGTTTTAAGATTATTAAGGTTTCTTGATACAGCAAACTGTAAGTTAAAGAAACTAAATGTTTGTGTATAGGTGTTTATATGTACATATGTATGTGTACTTATGTACATTTAAACACCTATATAATAATAATACTAATAATACATATGTATTATTTGTGAAAGCAAATAATTTCATAGTATGTCAAAACATTTTGCTTTTTAATACTGCTAAATATTGTGAAACTCATGGCAGATGTCCTCAGTGTCTAGAGAAGACAAAGTTCATCACAGATTTTATTGAAGAATATGTCGGGAGAATATTATATATGATAAACATTTTACTTATTGAACGTTTTTTTCTGTTCTGTTACAAAGTTATTTTCTACCCATTGGCCCTATTTTTTCTGTGTATTTTTATAAAAATTTGGAACATATCAACAAGAAAAGAGAATTTCAAGGAACAATTTAAGACAAGTTTGAAAAAGAACTACAACTATTAAAAAACCTCTTCAATAACTTCAGAACCTTTTTTCCAAACTAGAAAATTTAGAAAGTCTGGGAGTTTTATTTGCTTCTTGTTGATCTACAAGATTGCTTTGGTTTTGTTCTTTTTTTGTTTTAATTTGGTTTTTTTTAAAGGTGTTTAGTAAACTTCCCAATGCTCAAAACTCTCCTAGACAAAGATTTTAGAGTAGAGTACCCTAGAGAATTAGGAACACTAAAAAAGAGCTTGGTAGAAATGCTGCTTGGTATTAAGGCATCTATTTTACTAACTGTGTAACAGGATGAGGTAAAAACGGACAAAAATATTTGATTCCCATCAGACTAGATTTCACAAAGCTAGGTCTGGTATATTTACTATGTCTGACCACTTGGATGACCTTCTTCAAGCTGCCTAGAGAGTGTTTTTTAACTGTCTGTAAAATACATAGCATAGGGAAAGACAGAAAGCAGAACCTCCAGGGGCTCAATCAAACCTGCTAACTCTAACTAATATTTTTCCTGAAGTGAAAAGATTTTGTTACTGTAAATAAGAGAGATTCTCTTGTTAGATAAGGGACTTGTAAACTCTAGGAGGGGGAACACACTAGCAGTGAATAAAGCTACTCTTTGTGAGAGTACTTTCCAGCTAATACTTTGCAGTCTTAGACTATTCAGGAGGGTACCTCAGAGCACCTCACTGGAAAAATAGTTCTGCAAAAGAATGAAAGACGTAAAACATTAGGTAGACTGTTAGTGGGCAATGCTTTAATTTAAATGAACCACCAAAACCACACTCATCACTAAATCTTATTAAAATAAATGTGACTAGAAACTGTGGGTGACTGGAAAATTTGTCTAATGCTATGGCTTTGCTATTCATTGAAAACATTTTGTAGCATGCATTGGTCTAGTTCCTGATGTTGGTCATTCTCAATGTGCTTTACACGTCAGCAGAAAACAATTCTGAGGTGTGACTACTGAACTTTGTGTTGTGCGGGGAAGGTCATATTGGATCTTACTTTAGAGGAAACTTAGAAAAAACTTATGGTCAAGACATGGGAGAAGTTCCTCATCCTTATCCGTTTCCACTAGTGTACAATATGCTCTGTGCCAGTTGCTACTGCTATAAGATGATAATAAGTTGCCTACTTTGGCAAGAAAAAAGATTACAGCTGTTCCCTTGAGGACCAAAATATAGATCTCACCAGTGTGTAGTTTATTTCTTTTGGACCATATTTCCTTCTACTTTTGTTTTCTTTGGTAGCTACTGCTTCCGGAATTGTTTCAGGTCCGCATTCCTTTGCAAAATAAATATCACCAGGGAAAGTCTCCTCCTGCCTAAGAGAATAACTTGCTCACAGTAGATATGGGAACTGTGCCTTCCAAATGTATCTTCTTTGTTGCTTTTTTCTTGGGAGACAACATATAAGGAAATAAATCACCTAAGTTTTTATGACAAGGTAGCCTACTAGCTAAAAACAAAGAAACAAAAGTAATATGAATGGCAGGGGATTTTATATTCTCATCTCTCTTTTTTTTTGAACAGCCTGGTGATTGCCTTTTCTTTCTCAATTTCTTTTTGTTTCTGTTGAGCAAAGTCAGCTGGCCTTTCTTGGCAAAAATCCCAGGAAGAAGAGGTTAATTGCTTCACTCACCAATGGATGCCCAGCTGAAGAGATTTCAATCAGTGGCTTTACAGAAGGGGATGGGTAAAACTTTAAAAGAGTTTGGAAATGTACCCTGGGAGAAATATAAAAACTTAGTTTTTTTCAGTGCTATGTGTTTGGAAACAGGAACATCAATCTGAAGATTCAGAGCCAACACTTGCATGTGAAGACAAGCATTACACTTTCCCTTTATTTTGCACTGCATGGTGGAAACATTTCAGCTTTTCATGTATTGTCTCAGCCTCATATCACCTGATATCAAGTCATGTTGATTACGGCAACTAATAAGCACTGTATTTTTCTATGCAGAACTTTATATATGCCAGACTTTCGTGTGAGAGTTCTTTACTCCTTGCAGAAAGCAATGTCATAAGTAGTGTAAGTAAATGTAATATTAACATTATTTCATCATATATATTGAATCTTTTTACAGTGTTTTCGATCATGCCTTTAACAGTAAATTATTGCCCCTCTCCCCCTTTTTTTACATTTTTTCTTCCACACGTAAAAAAACAATCTTGAAATCCTGGTTTGATTTTTATCTTCTTTGGTTTTGTTTGCAAAACCATCTATTTGGTTGAGAATAAAATTCACTTTACACTTACAGGGATCTAGATTTCACAAGCTAGTGAGTTTTATGTGTGTTATTTCAAAAGTTTCCTTCCCCAGCATGTAAAGACACACCCCATTGGAAATCACTCCTATACAATTAACTTCCCTTACTGCACTGATGCACTTTATTATCTGTTTATTTTACATCATTTTGCTAAGGAACAAATTTTGCCCTTGGATGCATGAATGCGGCTTCCATTAGCATAATGAAAGTTGCATGTGTGCATCCAAGGGTCAAATCTCTCCTTAAAAGTGAGATTTATCTTCAAATTAGCTACTCTAACAGCCCTGGCTAGGGCTTCAGCTACATGAATCAATTTTATTAAGAAACGATGAACTGTACTAGAATTCTTTTTAAATCCTACTTATTAAAATGTGCAGAGATGAGATTTAGATATCAGCAGAAGTCTAACTCCATACACATTTTCTGTGGTGTAAAAGTGGATCATTTCCAGTGATTCTTTGTGAGACTGGCTCCAATGGCAAGTAGGCTGACAGTCCTAGAAAACACCTGAGTTTTCTGGTGACTTTGCAACATCCCTTTGAAGTTAATAAGAATCCATGTGCATTCCTTTATATTTCTTGTAGAAGATCTAGAATTCTTCTTTTTTTGAGATACGAAGTGTGTCTGCTTGGTGGTTTTGGGTAGATACATGAATATATTTAAAGACATGCAATTTATATTTATATATTTACAGTAGTCAATTACAGCTATTGAATTAGTAAACATCAATGAATTATATTACTTTTAGTTACAAGAGTAATAATTACTTGAAGAACGGACCTTATTTTGAAAAATATGTGCAGGATCTGCTATTATCACTAATGGCCGGAACAGTTAATTCTGGGCTTACTATGCTAAAATAAAAATGACCTTCGTATTGTCACAGTAACCAGATGGTTCACATTTAGAAAATCCTTTTATAAGCATTACTGTGTGTTTTAAATGAAGATCTTTCTTATAGTCTTTTCCTCTTATGCAGACAGTTTAAGCTATTTTTTTTTTATTCTTTCCTGGAATAGTAATATATTATTATGTACAAGCAGACATATATTACAAAGAATTCATGGGTAGGTAACTTTTTATAGGTATCTTATTCAGAAAGTTAAATAGTTGTCTTCTGTTTTGGTTCTTCAGTACATAATTTACTTCTAGCTTCTTCAAAACAACTTGTACTCTCACATTTATTTTTTCCTCCATAAAAACATCACTGAAAATGTCACAGCTAAATTTTAAAAAGTGCACATTATTCCCCCTTTCTACAGAAGTTTACTTAATTTCCCAGTGTTAGTGAGTTAAATATTTGACCACTAGTGATCTCCAGATTCAGTGGTCAGAACTCAAGATTACCTTCTGCTGGGTGCTTAACAAAGACAGGTAGATTCAGTCCTGGATCCACTTTGGATTTTAAGATGCGCATGAAGGCAATCAAATAGGAACACTGGATATATTAATGACAGAATCAGGACTTAATTAAGGAGGAGAACGAAAGACTGACTTGTTTAATAAATTTTATCATTATTAGATACTTTTCATTCTTTTGAATGATGAACCATAAATGAAATGCTTGTACACATGAATAAAGTATACACATCTTTTTCATATTAGATATTATATATTATTTTTCATATTAGATATTATATATATAGTGGAGTGAGTATATTTATTCCTTTGTTGGGTATATGCTTGGTTCAGCAAAAAAATTTGAAATCTTTATCCTGAAAGCCCAATTTTTAGTCACATAGTTTCAGTAGATGTAAACACTTTTGCATACTCGCTGCTGGAACTAACTGAAGCATATACTTAGCAATGTTCTTGGACTCATAATTTTTTGAAAGCGGATTAGAAGGTAAGAACTTCAGAACTAAGAGAGATGATAAATGAAAGGGGGAATTATACTACCGTCTGTTGAAATGTCTCCTGAGGCCCCTTACACTCTCTTCACATGTTAAACTATTGTCCACTTTGCTATTAGCATGACTCAAGCCATTACACAGCTGTCTGTCTCAGAGTTTCTGAACTGTGCTGAGGCAGGAAAAAATAGCCAGTAACAGTGTCAGAGTGGTATACCCCATGTAGCAGCTGGAGAGAGAAGCAATAAAATTGCAGTTTGGATACCACGTGGTCTCTAAGGTCCCTTATACTTATTTTCATAATTACACTAAAAACTATGAGAGGTCAATTTCAATGGTCAGTTTTAGTTCAAACTTAATGGTGCTTCTCATGGTTAACTGTAGTCCAAATGTACTGCCCCTGCCTCCTCCACCCACTTCACTGAATCAAGTTCCACTCTCTCATTGTTCATTTATGGCCTATCTCATTCTCATTCCTCTCCTCTATCCACAACCTCCTGACAAGTGTTTTCTAAAACATCTTTCTCACCTGCTTTTCTTCTTCTTTCACTTGAATATGTACTATCTTCAACTTCCCTTTTCATTTACAGAAATTTTAAGAATTCATTCACTGTAATTAAACTGCTATTAAAAAGTATGTAAAATAAAGGTCAAAACACATAGGAAACACATCTCTACAGAGTACTCATTGGACTACTGAATTTCAAGGTATCCTAGAAAAAATAAACTGAAGCATTATCATCTCCAAGAGTCTTTAAATTGACAAGGAATGATCAGTATTTCATACACCTGGCAAACGGGAAATCTTCTTTTGTGTACCTTCTTAATCCAATTAGTTATCTTTTAAGACAAGAAATGCAGCTACAGTTTTTAGAACACTGGGAAAGTTTTGTGTGTTACACAACTAAATTGGGAAATCACTATTTTAAGTGCTTTATATGTATGCAAGAGAAAAGAAAGTAAATTTTGCTAACTGTGCATATTATCTGCCAGCATGTCAAGAGATTTATGACAGTTCTTGACAAAATTATATTTACTGAGAACTTAAAATGGAAGGTATTTAACTCACACATGAAACACACTTATTATTCAGTGTTGTCTTTTAGGGGTTAATTCTTATGGATATTTAATGCATGCAATATATCTAAAGTAACTAATTTTTTATAGAACACTGACAGACCGTACTAATTTCATTGTGGCTAAAAGCCACCGTCTGGGATGAATTAAAAGTAGTTAGTTTTACAACTAGTCTCAAAGGATTAGAAAAATATGTGGTAATTCTCAAACAACAAAGGAGAACTTCACTGAAAAGACTCTCAGTAGGAAACTTCTTAGATAAGGAAGGGTTTTTTAGAGGCCAGGAGAAAGAAAAAAAAGAACCCTAATATCCAGAGAAGTGTTGTGGAATTTACTTAACATAAAAATATTAAACTGGACATAAAGACTTGGAGCAGGGAGAGTAACTAGCTCTAACCCTGTGTCCAACAACAGCTATAAGGATATGCCTCTGGATGAGTAAGAGCAGGACAGATCTATTACTTGCCCTGAGTATTGTCCCTGTGCCTATTTTCAAAGCTAGATGACATTTTCACTTCACAGTCCAAAGTGGATTTCCTTTGTCCCGTCTTCTCTCAGACCTAAATCTATGGTGACAAGGGCCTTCTACTGTATTGCCTAAGAGCATTACTACTTCTACGTTATCTGCTACTCATTCTAGAAAATTCTGTAAAACCAGCAAAAATATTCTGACTGTTGGTCATGACTATTCTTATGTTGTTGAAAGGATAACATTCTCAATCTTTCTGATCAGTTTTTGACCTACAATATCAAGACAATTTATCAAGCCAGCTGTCTCCTACCTGGGACAGACATGCAAGAACAAGTGCAGGAACACTAGCTTGTGAAAAACTACCAGTGTTCCTCTGTAAGCAATGATCTGTCTATGAGGTCTAAGCTTCAGAAGTAACTATACTGCAGCCATATCTGTGGCTATTAGGTTGTGTGCCTCACCCATAAACAACTAACTCCCAAGACAGACGACGAGATATCCTGATGGAGTCAGGGTTTGTTGCCAAAGGTAGCAACATCAGTACAGCATGTCAGAAACAAAATTCTAATTTAAAAATCTTCAGAACGCACAGGCGAGCAGCTTAGTAACAATAGATCATCCTTTGGCAGAAAGGTTCAACTCCTACAGCCTTCAAATTAACAGAACACTGATTATTAGTGTCATTGAAGAAGTTTCTGTGAAAGTAATTTTTCAGCAGAAGTGGATTTTTCAGAAAACACACGTTTTCCAAAGAGGAGAAAGGCTGGGGGGGTTGGGGGGGGGGAAGGTCTACTGCTGCTGCTTTATTCATGATTTTTCCCCTCTACCTTTAGTTCTAAACTGGGTGAACTTGAAATAAAAATATTTTTGAGACTTCTATGGCCTCAAAAAATCTGGTTAAAAAATGAATCTCATTTCCCTCTTGTGTCTTATTACAACATGGTAATAATAGACCAAACTCTCATTTCCTCCTGAAGAACAGGCTACTTGATTAGACTATATGTTGCGTTACACAGTAGTCTTTTTCTGACAGAATAGCCTGTGGTATTTTGGGAATCATGTGGCTGCAAGTATAGCAGGGATATACAATCCAACCAAGAAGCCAATTTTGTAAACAAAGAAGAGAACACTTATTACTAAGAACTGCAGTTCCTATGCAGAAATTTAACCTAACAGAGAGATTGAGTTTAAAACCAGATTGGCTTAAAAGAAAACAGTTTGCCCAGTTGCAGTGAAATATCCTTTCTATATTTTCTGTATTCTGTCATCTGAATAATTTTTACTGGAAATTTAAACCAATGGATAAACTTGCTGTAGTATGAACTCCCTTTCAGGACTATTTCAGTACATGCTGATGTACTCGATATCCCACAGATTTGTAAATTCACACAAGTGGCAACACCAGATACCAAAAGAATAGACAGGGGTATACCCTCTAATAGCCCTAATACAAAACTAAAGAATTATAGCAGAATAGGAGAGCAAGGGCAGCCAGACTCCTATCTCCAGGATGTGCCACACTCCTCTATTAGTCTGCACTAGTGCTCCAAAACAGAGCACTGGAATAGGTGGGTCATTAGTGCAAGCCTCTAGGAAGTTTCTTTTGTCAGTGCAGTCATTCTGCAGGATCTATCAGCTGTGCTAACTAAATATTTCTTGACTTTATGAGAAAATCTGATACTCACATACAGATAGTTCACATACAGATGTTCATATACGAACAAATATTTTTAGCTGTTTTAATCTGAGTGTGAAGGCCATAGTCCATGGCAATCAGTGGCCTGGAAGAATAGAAATAGAACTGTTGCCCTCACCCCTCACCTCCCTTCCTCCTAAATGGAATTTCTCAATTTTAGAAAATATTAAAGATTTCATCAGAGACATTTATTGGGCAGTGACTAGTAGCATCCTTCCTATGGGACAGACTCTAGCTAGCAAGTAGTACATAAGATGTTTCAGCTGAGGCAAACAAAGTCCCTTGAGGTTAATGTGTGTTAGAATGAATTTACTGCTTTTTTCTCTATCTCTCACTCTTTATAATAACTGAATAAACACATGCTGTTTTCTACTATTCACAAATGTTATTGCTTAAACATGTCAGGGTTTTTTTTAATGCTACTATAATAATACAAACAGAAATTGCTTTTGCTCTTTCAGAGATGTATTTTAGGAAATTAAATCTGAGGTATCTCTCTTCCACAGCTAGATAGTTCTAACTCTAAATTCCCAGTACTTATGCACACAGAAAATTTCCTGGCACATTTGTGACTCATTTGTCTCAGAACTCATTTAATTGTGACCTGTAGCTTTTATTCCATAAAGTCATGTAGTCAATGACATTCATGCTGCTTTCTGTTCTGAATTTTCTCTTTTGTACTTTAAAAATTTTTACCTTCATTATGATGTAATTCACATGCATGTTTTATTGGACGGGGACTTGAAAGCTGGATTCCTGTGTTATTTCACTTAGAGAAAAATGAAATGTTAGCTATTTACTAAAAAAAAGTTTTAAAAGATTGTATAGAAAGACTGGTATTATAAAGCCAATACACAAGATACATAAGCAAGGGATTTAAAGAAAGAAAAAAAAGCAGAAAGCCTGTTAAAAAGGTCCAAAAGAGTTCAGTCCTGGGTCTGAATGTCAATGGGGATAAATGGTCACTCAGAAGTTTGAGGATTTCTATATAACAGGAAACTGAAAAAAAAAAAATAGGCTTCTATTGTTAGCTACAGAATTTATGAAATGATAACAGTATGATTGCAACAAATGTAATAAAGATAATATCTCCAGGCTGGTTTCAACAAAAACTGCATCTGGTTTCTGCATTGTGGAAGCTCATGCTAAGTCTAGAATGTTGATGGGTCTTGGAGGTGGAGTGAGTTTGTTCAGCCTTGTGCCAGTCTCCACAATATGAGAGCCAGAGTTTTATTTAGTCTGGCTGGTAGCTATTAAATCCAGATAAATGAATTGACAAGCCCAGAATATGTCTGTCTTCTTTGCTCCGTGTTTTAATCATTTAAAGTCTGGTTATAGTTTAAACAAGAAAATGAAAGTGCCTGTTCCATATATGTGTTGGAAACCATTGGTTTGGTCATTTAGCTGCAATTCTGTGGGGTTTTTTGGCCTGAATTAACTGATTTTTCTTTTCTAGCTACTTTCTGTAATTCCTTAAGTAGATTGAATTAATGACATATATGATCATCATCTTATTAATAGCTGGGGGAGAGGACAGAAGTGAAGGAGCATGTGAAGTGTTTTTCAATTTTTTTAAGTTTAAAATAGAGCTCATTGATGCTTACACGAATAATTTCTTACAAATGTAAAAAAAAAACAAGTAGCAAGATCTATTATTTTCATGCAACTGCAGAAAAAATCTTTTGATTTCACTCAGGGTTAAAACTTTACAGACTATGTTCATATGTGGAAAATGTGTCTCATCCTCTAAACAGTTTTTTCTTCTCTCTCTCTCTGAAGCACAACATTTATTTGATATTTGTATCTTTTTCTCTAAAGCAAACATGAACCCTTTAGTTGAGAGATTATTACTAGAGGGCCATTTTTTCATTAGCACAAAATACTCTTGTTAAATCACTCTTAACAGTAAGGAAAAAGAGTTAGATGTGGATTGAAGATCAGACACAACAAAAGGTCAAATCCAACCTAGTCCTCAATCTGTGATTGCTCACATGAGTTGCATTTGTTCAGTTAAAAACTCTTGAAAATGCAGCCTGAAACCCACAACTTCATTCCTAGTTTACTGTTCTAACCTCAGCGTTGTTTCTGGCCTTCAGAACTGGCTATGCATGCTGTACTCTGCTCAGACCTGCGTTCTCACTTGCCTCCTGCACACCCAGAATTGTCTAGTCTACTGTCTGCAAAATTTGTTTCATGGTATTACTACATGATGGCTGAACACTTGTTAAACCTGAAGAAGATAAAGCTCAGGGAGGTTGATTGATAAGACTGTTAATGAGTCAATGACTGTCAATGCCTGAGATGGACTGAAGAAGACGGAGGCAAACTCTTCTCAGTGATGCCTTGTGAATGGACAAGAGAAAAAGAGCACTAAGTGAAATACATGATTCAAACGTAAGAATACACTTTTACTGTAAAGATGATCAAATGCTAGAACAGAGTGCTTGGAAAGGTTGCGGAGTCTCCATCCCTGGAGGTATGCAAAACCTGACTGGACATGGCCCTGCATGTCCTGCTGTAACTGAACCTGCTTTGAGCAAGTGGGCTGGACTAGACAATCTGCAGGTGTCACTGCCAATTTCAAATCTTCTGTGACCCCGTAATTTCAAAATAATACAAAAAGTGTGCAACAGCCTGACCAAAGTCATGTTTAAAAGAACAATATCTGAGCCAACTCTGTTTCTGAAAGCAGTGTCTGGTCTTAGATGAGGACTCTGAGCTTTGAATCTGGTGTGCAGGGAGGCACTTGACTGGTAGGATTTTTGACATATGTTTCTTGTTGGCCAGTCCTATGATTCAGTTTTGATAATGCTTCTAAAGAGCCTGTAAAAATTGAATATTGCAAAGCAGAATAAAGATGCCTAAAATCCTGTACTGCGTTTCACAAAGACATTAAAAACTATAGCAGCAACTGAGCTCTTATACTACTAAGCAATTAGGTGAGATCATCCTTTCAAAATTGTGTCTGGGACCGACGACCAGCATGACTCTGCACGGAAAGTCTGGGTATGTACTATGACAACTGAAGACAAATAAGTGTCCAGTACATAAATATTTCTCCACCTATGCTAGATTTCAGATTTAATCTATAATAATCCTATTTTATTTTGCACATATGTCAAACCTTAGAATTTTAAACATTTTGAGATACAAGCCTGTTTCAGTGACTCTATGGTAGATCTTCCAGAAGTCCAAGATAAGATATTGGAGGTGACATGTTTGCCAGTATCTTTGCCTAGTTTTATATAACTTGCATTCACACTCAGACTAAATGGTCAGTAAGGCCTTCCATTCTCATTGCAGAAATTAGCATAATCCAAAATTGTTCTACATACAGTGGACATTCTATAGTCTTAAGAGTCAAAGTAATTTGGAAAAAAAGGAGAATCTGTCTTATTAGAACAGACTGAATAACAGAAAAGATGCATAAATTATAAAACCATAATTCCTTTATGATAAGGAGCATGTATATTGTCAGGTTTTTGCCTTTCCATATATAATAATGATGCTGTAATAAATAAAACTTATTTAAAACGTCATCTAGACCATGCAAATATTCATATATATGGTCTATCCATTATGTAACATAATTTTAAAGAAAATGCAGCTCGAGACTTTCTAGAATTATGCAAACTCTGTATATACATGTTTTGTATGCGTCATGAAGCTCTGAAAACACAATAGTTATCTGCAAAGAGTTACTGAAAACAGATCTATCAGAGGCAGATAAATATCAGTAATATGGTTTATTCATTTCTCCTGACAGATAATGTAATCATATTATGAAATGAAAATTGTGTTCCCCTGATAACATTGACAACATTTTTCATTCCAAAGAACCCCCAGTTTTGCCTCTTCCCCAATACCAGATTTGTCTCCATACATTATTTTATGTCAGCTAGGAACCTAGTCATATTTTCACATATATTAAACTATCAACTCCAAATCCCTGCTTAAAAAAAACAAAACAAAACCACACCATCTTAATTCTACACATGCTTTTGAACCACACAAAATAATCTTAAATGGGAATAGGGGAGACATGTTTACCTTTGTGCCTGAACAACAGAATTTTCTGAAGTAATACTGAAGAAATGAATAACGCAACCAAACACAGACATTAGTAGGTGACTGCAAGTTATACCCCAGAAATGATACGCTGTACCAAACTTATTTAATATTCTTCCAAAACTGACACTTTGGCCTAAGTTTTTTTTACAGGAGTCAGAATAATTTGAGTTAACCTAGATAATGATCATAAGATGTGTACAAATGCTCACATGCTTATTTTGCAATCTACTTCTTAATGTGATTTCAGAAAAATGTTCTGAAACATTCCTTCAATCTTTATGTCAGTACTCCTTCCCCAGTTTTAATCCATATCCTCATTTTAATAGCTTTCTTGGCAGTTTCCCTGTTAAAAAGAATAGAAGACAAAGAAGAAAGCTTTATAAACCCCATTGCAATAGCATGATACCAATTGTTTCCACTTTTGCTTGGAACATTACAAAGTTTTTTCCAAGAAGACACTTTTCTGATCTGTTTTCACCTTCTTCTCTAACCCTTCCAACCCTTGGGCTGAAAGAGTCAGTTTTAATCTCCAGAGATGTAATAATAAACTACGAAGTTGCTAAGGTTATTTCTCCATTTTCTATGGCAGTAACCCAATTCTGGCTGCTGCACAGGGATTGCTTAAGCCTTTGGAGGAAGTCTCAGATGTGGAATTGTAGGCAACAGCCTTTCCCTGTCAATTCCCACCTCTGTCTTGGCTTCTTCTCCTGATGAATATAGAAACAATTTGTTTTCTTTTCCCTTCTTTCTCATTTTGGTGACTTGTTTACAAAAATGCTTGAGCTGTTCCTTTTGACTAAAGAGAAAAGAGGGAAAATATCAGACTATTAGGACAAAATCAGGAAGTCAATTAAAACACAAGGTTTTACATGGGCCTAGGCATGCAATGATTTCCCTTAGAATGATAAAATTACAGATAAACAACAAAGATGATATGGACAAATGAGCTCCTTTTTCTCCTACATCTTAGACACCAGATATACAAAATTAAAGAATAATAAATCCACACTTCAGACAAACTAACGGAAATAATCTGAACCAGCATCCCAGGAGTATAATTTACAAAGCAGTTACATTTAGTGAGTTTCCAACAGTCCTCAGGATGTTTTGCATTTTCTAGTTTCAGTTCATCTATAGAGGGCTTTGAAAATCATGTAAGTCCTGTATATACTTGTAGACCTTTCTTATAGACAGGGTGACTTTTGGTTCCATTTTCCTCTTGATCTTAATGGAGGTATTCATATCAGGATTGCGGGACTGAACCTCAGATGTTATTACAAGGTCATTAATGAGCATAATGCAGTGTATGTAAGAAGTATAGAGGTTGATATTAGGCGGAAATCATGTAATAGACTAGATAGGAATTTCCAGGAACAGCAGAAGTTATTGGAATACCTAATATAGTGGTAATACAATATTTCAGGGCTGTTACTCAAAATTTCAAATTTCTATTGTATTTTCAGAACAAATTATTTAATCACATTTCATCACCCTTAAGCTAATGTATTAAATCTCTGGAGCTTTACAAAGGCCTACTGTGCATAGACAGCACTGCCTTCTACGCTATGTATTTAAGAATCAGTGTCACAGGCCACCCTCTCTATTTCACAGCATTGGGGGAAATACAATAATCTTCATAATTTTTCACTTTCTTCTAGTGCACCCAGTAAGCTATCTGATAAGCACTGTTGCAAATGCTGCTGGGAACTTAGTCCATTTTTTTAAACAGAATAGGGAACGTCTGACTGAGAAAAGCATCCTGTATCACTTGCAATCATGAGCCTATTCCTTAACTATCAGAAACTTATCCTGTGTATATTCAGGTCCTTCTCAATAGTATTTTTCCACCTTCTCATTTCAGAGACCATCCTAGAATCCCAGTCTTTGGCTATCTGAAACTTCCTTCTGCTTTGTAGTCTGAACTCATTCCAGCTTATTTTATATCTGCTTGATCATCCAAACCTGCCACAGTCACAAACTTTTCATTGAGTAGTGAGTGGGATTTTGTGGGAATGATGAACGTCGAGATTTTGCCTTTGTCATTAGATTTTCTTATTGTTATGGTGTGGACAAAATGGTTATAATGAGAAAGAAATATGTAACTATAAAGACTTTCTGTGTATTATTCACACTTATTCATATTTTGAGAGGACCACCCATGCATAGGAGACTGGAAATTGGCATCAGCCAGAGCTCTGCTGCATCTACATCAAAAAGAAAGCCATTCAGTGGCCAACATGAGTCATTCAGTTATCAGCTGTGTATATCCTCCCAGTATATTTAATACTGTTCCAGGCAACAGATCTGGGAAAAGAAGATTTGAAAGGTATGAAAACCTCAAAATATTGTTCTTCTGAAGTATTGTTAATATGGTTCAGTGGTAAGTTCTGTAAAAACACATATTATTCTGAAGACTCTGGTAATTGTGTTAGACGTTTGTCACCAGGATGACTAGCAAAGTGGAAAAGAGAACCAGAGTCAATAAAGGTTGATAAGGAATCAATCCAAATGAATACGTGAGTACCGAATTTTTTTATAAACTTGTACTTGGATAACTTTACATTCTATGGTACTCATTCACTGAATTTTAAGTTCATATATTGTATTACAGCTGGGATTCAAAGATGTCTTAACTTTGGTTGGGATAAAGTTAATTTTCTTCACAGTAGCTGTTGTTTTTTCGATTTAGTATGAGAGAAATGTTGACAATATTGACATTTTTAGTTGTTGCTATCAGATCAAGGACTTTTTTTCCAATTTCTCATATTCAGCTAGCGAACATGTGTGCAGGAGCTGGGAGGGAGCACAGCCAGGCAGCTAGCCCAAGCTGGCCAGAGGAAGTATTCCATACCATAGATATCACGCTCAGTTTAGGAATGACGGTTGGGCGGGTGTTAGGAATCTCCTCTTTCTCGCTTCCATGAGTTTGAATCCTTTCTTGTCTGGGAGTTCAAACTTTTCCAGGAGTTCAGTCTTCTTTTGGAATTTCACGAAATTCATGAGTTTCTGGATTCAGCAATCACTGCTTGGGGATTGGCTGTGAATCAGTCATTGGGTAGTAGAAAAATGATATTGTATATAGTTTGTTTTGCATATTCATTATTATCAGTAGTAGTAGTAGTAGTAATTGCAGCAATATTTATTTTTTTGTCTTATTAAACTGCCTTTATCTCAACCCATGAGTTTCCCCTTTCATCCATTTCTCCTCCCTGTCCCCCTGGGGTGGAAGGGGAGGTGTGAGTGAGCAGCTCTCTAGTGCTTAGTTGCCGGCTGCCAGGTTAAACCACGACAAAGGGATAAAACAAAAGATAACTGCTGTGGAAAAGAAAAAAGCCACCAAAACAACTTCAAATTAGATATATTAACTAACAAATCATATAAAAATATCTCTCTTAATCCCAGGAGTGCTTTAGAAAGTCTGAAATTAAAGAAATAACAGTTGCAAAAAAAAAGAGAAATAAATCAAGGATATAGAGTTCAACAAATAATAGATGAGAAGTTAATGCAATCATTGACTTATTTTATTGAGGGTCTAAGAAAAGAAAATGCCCAAGAGCATTTACAGTGTACTGATATATGATAAAATATCAGTATTACCCCAAAAATATTTTAAATACGGACTATAAAACACATGCCTGGTATACATCATGTACATTGCCATAAAATAAACAACCTTGAAAGAACTAATTAACAGTTTCTGCTTAAATTTAATGTCCGTTTTCTATTCTAGTGTGTCCTCTATCAACATTTTCAAACCAGGAATCTGAGACTGGATTAAAGGGGAGTTCCTAAGCCATTGTAATTGAAAATAAACAAATGAAAAGAGTCTTAAGTTTCTAGAACTCTTCTGTAATTTATCTAATGCATATTCTACTGTCATAGCCTTATCAAAGGGCGTTAAAAATAAAAGTAGTATAACTGACTTCTGGTTAAGGATGCTCTATACTCCCAGGGAATCACACACTGACAGAAGCATATAGGGGTTCAGGACTTCTGTATAGAATCTTATTTTTGAAGTATTCTAATATCATAGGGAAAAACTCTTCCCTATGGCAATTAATAGCAAATCCAAGACAGAACTTCAGTTATCTCTTATTGTCCAGACAGAAGAAAATCTGAGAACCCAAGAAACTTGTTACTTCCTCAAATCAACAGATTCCTATTTCTGCAACACCAAGGAAACTATTGGTTACTCCATGCTTTTAAAAATGTTATCATTTAGTTACTATTCCCATACAGACTTCTCATAAACTTGATATGTGACTCAAGAAGAGATACATATTCAAATTTTTTGGAGTAAAATCACATCTAATAACAAAGATATGTTATTACATTTCCAAAATCCTTGATGTTAATTGTTCTTATTTTGGAAAAAGTCACATAGCTGGACTCTAATTTTCCATCAATCTCTATAACAATAAGAAACTTTGATGAAAACTTAAACTAGTGAGAATATGCCTGCCTATTTTTGTTAATTGATGAAGTCTTATTTCCACTTTTCCTCAAAAAATCAAGTGCAGCTACATGATTATGATGAAGACAGTTGTGCAATTCGTACAAACCAAGAGGCATCCACAACCTGTATGAAGAGGCCCTCAATTCAGTTAAGAAATACACAGGCTACAAGTGATCCTCCAGGGTTAGAAAAGAGACAGCAATTGGATTTGCAGCAAAAGGTCCTTAAGATGCTATGGTGCCTGAGACCGTTTTTCAGCTTCCAGAAATGCCCCCAGAAAGGACTACATTATATACATTCTATTGTCTAGTTTAACATGAAGACCATCTTTTTTCCTGCAGTTCAGTGCAGAGAAATAAAAACTTCTAAAGCAGGAACTTTTTACCCAGCAACTTTCTCTCCTACTGTTGCTGTCTGTGAGCTTGATTATTAATGCAGTCCCTGTGAATGACCAGCAGTTCTGTGTTGTTCCTTTGAAAAATATAAAGGGACTACACAGAGTGTATTGTAACATAAGGATTTTTTTTAAGCAAGAACCTACCTAAATTACTATAGTGAAAGCTAAAAAGCAATGAATGCCATTTTTTGTATGACAAAATATTCATGTCCTGTTATATACATTTTTTATACCAAAAATTGTAATATTCCTTGCCATGTGTTGCTAACAAGTATATTAAAGATGTCATAATATAAATAATAAGTGAATAACATAGACAAACTGTTGAATAGGTACAGTTCTGAGGGTCCATGTCTGAACTGGGAATGCTATAGAAAGAATCTGTACTGGGTTTTCACAATCTGCTTTTTCAGTAAGCATATTAAATGCGTCATTCCAAAAGGCACAGAATAATTACAATGAGTAGGACAACAAAATATAACCACATTAATTTCCCGCGTAATAAGTAGAAAAAAGTATTACATTTGAAAAAAGGAAAAAAGAAAAAGAAAAAAATGTTAAATCCTGTTTGCTGACCTGATCCACAGTTGCAACTTAGCTAAAAAGCATTTTCCCTTTTTCTTCGTTCTGGTCAAAATACAGCAGCCACAGTTGCCTTGGAGATATCTCTTTGGGCTGATAATTGCAAGTGATTACCAAGCTTTGGTCATGCCTCTTCCCACGCCATAACAGTGCTGACAGAACAGGTGATAAGTGTCGGCTTTCTTCATGGAGTCCCCACGGGCTTCTTTTTCTACTTGCATTATTCTTTAGGCCATTAAAAAGAATTATCTGAACCTTCTGTTTTAATTTACTTTTTGCCCATAATGTACAGAATTTAATTTTGGAACAATTAATTAGTATGTTCTATTAAAATGAGTTTGTAAATATGGGTGGGGAGAAAAGCACCACGACTTTTATGTTCTTTTGCATACCCAAGGGAGGGGATTAGTTCTCTCGCAGAGGTAATAACAGGTGTCAGCGGAGGGAGCAGCTTTGCATCAAGCTGTCCTTATCCCTCACAGATTAAGCAGGACCAGACATAGATGGGACGGTGCAGCAGAATCAGTATCCAACCCAACATTATCAAGCTAGCTTCTTCTGCAGTCAGCAGTAAAATACCCATGATCAAGATTTGTACGCATGCAATTTTTATGCAAATATATTCTTTGAAGAAATTGTCCTATAAACAAAAAAGGCTTGTCTTGCAAACAAAAACTTCAATTTTATTTATGCATACAGAATAATTTTCTCACCATATAGTAATCTTCTGTTTAACAGAAGTAAGGTGTTCTTGAACTGGTGTCCCACACTTCAGCTCACATAGGAAATCAAAACTGATTTATTTCTTACATTAGGAAAATTGCATGAGATGTAGAATTCCATATTTTCATAGCTCTAATGTCAGCATCATGTCTATTCTTTATAAAGAGTAAAAAAAAATGCAGAGTATTTTGTACTTGGCAATTATACATTGTGATTTAAAATCTAATAAAATATATGTTGTACTGTGGACTGAGAGTCATTGAAAGTGCGCTTGGAGGATCACAAGATAATCCTGACTTATGAGAGTCAGAGCATATTACCTCACAAGCAAAGATTTTATTGAACATAAGGTCACAAACTTCTTGGGTTTATAAGAAAACTTATATAAAATTAATGAGATACTAGAGGGTGGAAGGTATTGAAAGCCTTCTGTAAATTGAAAGTTTTCCCTGTCATTTCCCTCCATCTTCTCTTTCTCTCTCCTTTCCTTTTGCACTGAATTCT
>Ga0065711_1026175_pt1 | contig 101412 bp, 63 predicted proteins | sample Hoacrofraction12_FD_59098 | JGI IMG/M metagenome (GOLD analysis project Ga0065711, IMG submission 59098) | Hoatzin crop microbial communities from Cojedes, Venezuela - Epithelial fraction 12 v2 (version 2) | ecosystem: Host-associated > Birds > Digestive system > Esophagus > Crop | place...
CCATAATATCCTCCTAGGGAAGCTCAGGAAGTATGGGCTGGATGAGTGGTCGGTGAGGTGGATTGAGAACTGGCTGAATGGCAGAACTCAGAGGGTTGTCATCAGCGGCACTGAGTCTAGTTGGAGGCCGGTAACTAGTGGTGTCCCGCAAGGGTCAGTACTGGGCCCAGCCTTGTTTAACTTCTTCATCAACGACCTGGATGAAGAGTTAGAATGTACCCTCAGCAAGTTTGCTGATGACACCAAACTGGGAAGAGTGGTAGATACACCAGCAGGCTGTGCTGCCATTCAGCGTGACCTGGAGAGGCTGGAGAGTTGGGCAGAGAGGAACCTGATGAGGTTCAACAAAGGCAAATGCAGGGTCCTGCACCTGGGGAGGAACAACCTCATGCATCAGTACAGGCTTGGGGCGAACCTGCTGGAGAGCAGCTGTGCGGAGAGGGACCTGGGTGTCCTGGTGGATGACAGGTCAACTGTGATCCAGCAGTGTGCCCTGGCTGCCAAGAAGGCCAATGGGATCCTGGGATGCATTAGGAGGAGTGTGGCCAGCAGGTCGAGGGAGGTTCTCCTCCCCCTCTACACTGCCCTAGTAAGGCCTCATCTGGAGTACTGTGTCCAGTTCTGGGCTCCCCAGTTCAAGAAAGATGAGGAGCTACTGGAGAGAGTCCAGCGGAGGGCTACAAGGATGGTGAGGGGACTGGAGCATCTCCACTACGAGGAGAGGCTGAGGGAGCTGGGCTTGTTCAGCCTGAAGAAGCGAGGGGACCTTATAAATGCTTACAAATATCTGAAGGGTGGGTGTCAGGAGGATGGGGCCAAGCTCATTTCAGTGGTGCCCAGCGACAGGACAAGGGGCAATGGGCACAAACTGAGGCACAGGAAGTTCCGTCTGAACGTGAGGAAGAACTTCTTCCCTCTGAGGGTGACAGAGCACTGAAACAGGCTGCCCAGGGAGGTGGTGGAGTCTCCTTCTCTGGAGATATTCAAAACCCGCCTGGACAAGGTTCTCTACAGCCTACTGTAGGTGACCCTGCTTTAGGGAGGGGCTTGGACTAGGTGACCCACAGAGGTCCCTTCCAACCCCTACCATTCTGTGATTCTGTGATTCTGTGAGTTGACAGCAATACACCTTAAGCATTACAGGAATGACCAGAGGTACAATCTCCAGCCTTTTTCTCTACGATAAATACTTTGAGCTTACCAGCCATGAACAGTTAATTTTAACTGTCCAGCTGGAATACACTTCTCTCGGGAGGCAGGCAATGTCCTCTGGATACTGAAACATGTAATGCAGTATCATCTATGAGCTCATGTGAAAACTGTAATAGTCTCCCCCACAAGATCTCTGCAATTATTTTTCAGTTTTGGCAGGCACTGAAGTGAGCAAGCAACAGTTCTTCGCCTGTTGTACCACTCTGTCTCCTGCACCTTGTCACTTACAGTAACAGGGGCCCCTCTGAGAGAATTTAAGTTGTAGTGTAACAGGCATCGCTACAGGGACCTGGATGACAATTACAGCCTGAGCCCCAGACTTACCCTTACCCCTAGCTATCCACAGAGGCTAGGTTGGCTTTAGGCAAGACATTCGTGCATGTTTTGATGAACAGGGGTGAATATTGGGCCTGCTCCTCAGTGTACTGACTGGTCCCACTGCCTCCAGGTTGTCTTCCTCCTATCTCAAGCAGATAGAGGGTTTAGAAATGTCAGCCCAGTCCTAGATGATCAATTTTTGGTCTTATGTGTTTCAGATGCTACTTCCCTGGGGCCAGTGATGGAGGCCAGCCAGGGAAGGGGCAGGGCAGCGGCCTGTGCAACAGTCTGCCGACCCATGGGGAGGCCCTGTGCCCCATGGGGATCAGCTGTAGGCTTCCCGGGCTTGGCCTCTGCCAAGGGCTGCTGTTCAGCTGCAAGCTCCATGTGTGGACACAGCAGCTGTTGTAATGTGATGTTAGCATGCATAATGTGTGACTGTTTTGTGAACATCTCATCCACTTCTCACTGCTTGATGGAGCTAGAAATTGGTCACGTAATCTTTGCTTATGTTAACAGCATCCCTGTTTCGTTTCCCCCACTCCCTGTGAGTACCACTTTCATGGGAAAAAAGGTCGAAAGGTATTTTTCCATGAAGCCTGCAAGAGGCAACTTGGATGGCTGAGTCGGAGTAATGCCATGACAAATCAATAGCACGTGAACAATCTCCACAGCCAAGAATCACATTGTTTGGCTTTTCACATCGCTGTCTATTCCTTTTCACGGTAGCTTCCACTGATGCCAACACTGTGTTGGGTCTTCTGATCAGTGTTGGAACCATCTGCTGACAAGGGGTGAGGAAGGGGAAGCCTGGCCATCCCTGTGGGACTCCCTGTCAGGGTCACTGCTCATTGGGAATGCCCCTCTCAGCCCTAGGTCTAGAGGAGGGTCAGCAATAACACAGAACGTGTCAGCTCCCAGGCTTGCTTCTCGCAGAGTCCTTTAGCCAGGTCTTGATTTTCAGGTCTTTGGTGAAAAATTGTCCACCAAGCTGCCTGCAGTTCAGCCTCAAAATAACTTCCACCACACTCCTCAGCCCTATGCAGCATCCCAGCTCTGCTTATTTCTGGCTTTGTGGACAGGAGCAGATATGTCTGTCTAGGTCTTTCCTCCTTCTCCATGAGCCTCCAGCAGCACTGGAATCCTAAGAGGGACAACACTCGCCTCTCAGACATATGGAAGATCATCAGGGACCAACTACCAGGGATAAATTTGCTTGAAACAGATTAACAAACTGAAGTTAGATGCAAGAAGCTTTTCCACAGTGCCTTTCACCAGGCAAGAGGTGAATGTGCTTTGGTGAGCTCAACCTCAGCCCCCACTCTGGGCTTTTTATATCTTACGCAGAATGACTGGGAACTAGCTACATGAATGCGACTTACCCCTATATGCAGACAGTTGGGGTTTTTTTTAAATGACATTTCTCACTTTCTTCTCACTTGCAGTATGATTGTTGCGAAACAGAATTTCATTGACTAGAATCGCAGAAAGTTCAACCAAGTCAGTTATAGTTAGAAGGTTTATCCCTAAGTGATGCTTTACTAAGAAGCTGAGTATATTTACTGATCAAATAAATCATTATAACGTAACAGCTGAAAAGTCTGGACATTTTTCTTATCAGAGAAGTAGTTAAAGATCAGCAAGAGTTCTGCTGTGAGGAATGCAGGAAGAAAAGGAAAGACAAAAAGAGCATCTTCTTTCGGTGTTTTTGAATAAAATATTTGAGGTGTTGACACTCAGGAGTTTTGTTTTTGCCTGGGACCTCCTGAAACCAAAAACCACAATAAAAATTGCATCTACATACCAAACATGGACTTTGTTAAAGTTCCTTGTCTGAAGAAGTTGAGAATTTTAGTGACAAAAGAGATAATTTGTGGCCTGAATTTCTGTCACTCATCTGTCCTGATTTAGCCAGCTTTTTGGAAATGTGCTCTGGCATGAACAGAACTGATCTTCTAGGCATGCATGATCACCCATGGTCTGGGTCAGTGCACGTGTAAGTGCACCTGCAGGGGTCTGGGGAGAAGGACAAGGCTGGGTCGCAATGAGTCAGCATACTCCAGACAATCTTGTCACCTATCTCTGTCTGAAGACAGTGACGTGAGTGATGGAAACAGATTTGAATCTTGCCATTGGTGGATCTGCTACGAACTATAAATCCCTGGACTGTAACGCTCCAGCCTTCAGAGTCCGTTCGGGTACTTTGGGAACAGCTGGCTTAAAAAAAAGCCTTCTGCTTTTGAAGTTTCACATCTAATATTTTCCATCCTCAGTGGTCTGCATTCCTGGAACCAACAAAAAGAATGAAATATATGTAAAAATATTAGAGCATCCCTTGCAGAAACTGATGTTTTGCACGTGAGCTGGTCACAATTTCAGATGCAACCAGGAGATGTCAGTATGGTCACAAAGAACAAACCGCTGGAGGTGGTTTTAAGCAGTGCAGAAGACAGTAAGGAACAGATGCTTAGTTTCCCTTGAGAACTTAGTATTTGGATGATATCTTTCATATATGGCATGGCTTAGGAGAAAGGTTTTTCCTGGAGAATTAATATTGTTCTATAGTCACATGGGAAAGCTACAAGCATGTCTGCACCTGTGTTTTACTTATGGACAGGGTCAGGCAGTGGCCATCCCTATTCTAAAATACAGCAGTTTGTTCATGCTCCAAAGTTCATACTCAATGAAAGGGCTGCAAGTAAAGAGAAACTAGAAGCAGACCTGAAAATCAGAACTGGTCTTTAGTCAAAATGCTCATGACCTCTATGTTGCTGGCTCACACCAGTCTCAGATTTTATTGGTTGGATACAGTTAACATTTGACAAGTGTTTTGTGCCTTTGATTTCATGATCTCCATGCAATTGCTTCTGAATAGACATCCCCCATCTCATAAATCAGCACTGCTAACAACACCCAAAGCAAGTGTGTCAAAGAAACCAAGAAATGATTGTCACCAAGAACAAGCTTCTCGCTTGCAGACAGCTTGAGAAAGCAACAGGGACCACTGCAGACTTTATTCATGTCTTAGGCAGTCCTCCCGGTCTCTCTCACTCAGAAGAACATTTTCTAAGTTAATAAGATCGAAGGTAACAAATAGGACTTAGTTTTTTGCCTACTCAAACTTGCAAGAGAGCTCTCCTTGACTTGAATCACACACTGGACCGCTTTCCATATGTCATTCAGTGATAGCATCTACACCCTCACAATAACTTAAAGCACCTCTGAAAAACAGATATCTCAAGAGCTTTAGGAGCTATTCCAGGCTGAGTGTGCTCAGCTGCACTGCTTAGGTCTGTAAGAGTGACTAAACCTTTCTATATTTGAAGGAGGCAAGACGATGTATTGCTGAATAATCTATCAGAGCCCAAATCCTGTTCATTTTAAAGCTCTTTGCTGCAGTCCATGCGAAGGCTACAGAAATAATCTGTGATCTACAAGAAGAATCCAGGTTTTGTTGTTTTGCTTAGTTAAGCAAATATTCACATGTTCATGGAGGAACAGCATTATCTTCCATTGGTACTGCAGCATAGCATTTGACCTGTGATGAGTCCAGATGCTAAAATGGAGCATCTGCTGAAATAAATTCGTAGCTTTCCTCTGCTTTTGCTATGTGTCGTTTTGCCAAATGACGAGTTCCGTTCATTTAGTAAAAGATATGTGGGTGTATGCTGTGAAAGTCATGGGTCGAGAGACTGAAGGTCTGAGAGATGGAGAAAAAGATAGGCAGCAGCCAGCATATGACGTCTTTTCAAATTTGCTACCGACTGTTTGACAACTTGTTCAGTCAGTCTGAGAAAATTCCCTACAGAGAAACTTTGTGCAGTTTTGGGAACAAACCTCCAGGTCCAAACGTCTTCCAGTAGAACTGAATTAAATGAAACCGCTACTGAAATAGAAAGAAGTCACGTCAACCTCTCCTAATCCTCAAGGTGAGCAGCCATGTTTAGCATGTTCTAGTCTGTGTTCCACTCCTCAGATCGTTCTCTGATAAGACTGCTCTGCCTGATGCAAGAGAGAGCCTTGTTGTCGACCAGTGTACCATGTTGACTATCAATGTTCTGTTTTTTCTCAAGTCTTAAATACAGATCTGTATTGCTTCAGTGCTAAAAAACAGACACCCATGCTGAAATGAGGAAAATGGTGTAGTTTACCTTTGTCGTGAGGGGGGTATTGTATTGTTTCAGAACTTATGGAATATGCATCAGGCACATAGAAAGCCTTTGGAAGGAGTTTCGCAATTGGATCTGGTTTCAAGGGCTGAAATTTCACCTGAAAAATGGAGTTCGCAGATGGAAAGCCCACTGTTTTTTCCTCTGTGTATTGTCAAAGCACATTCTGAGATAATGAAACATTTAAGTGTTAAGCTTCATGTTTGAAGCAATGAAAAGAAGTCTGACATTTCCTATGTCCATGGGTCCTTTCGTGGTTGGGTGCATATGCCCTCCATGTGAGCTGCAGTGAGAGTATAGCATGGTGCTGAAAGTGAACTATCATCTTCCCAAAGATGCTCGGGCCATGGAGCAGTTCACCAGCCTGGGTGAAGGGAGCAGATGGAGGTGTGTTATGGACCTGGGTCTTACCCTTGAAGTACAAGGCAGGAAAGTTATTTGCTATGATTCATTGTCGGTCACAGAAAGCAGACATACTTTCCTAGGGACAAAGCTGGATTCCTGCACATGTGGATGAGAGCCTCAGGCTTCCTCAGACCTCACTGCTGGTGTCTGTTTTCAAAAAAAGTTGTTTTTCATCATAAGTCTAATTTCTTCCAGCTTTTCTGATGGCATCACTTTCAGACATTAAAACATCACATCTCCCCCCAAAGTACACTCCTCTAACTTACAACAAATTCAAGTTTCTGTAAAGGCTAAATTTAATATATAAAATAAAATCACTTAACAGCAGAGAAAAGCTTCACTGAGCTCTTAAAATAAGAAAGAGATCCTCAGTAGAAACAGTTTACCATTGGCGCTCCTGCTTATTCACTTATCAGAAATAAAGTTTGGAAGCAGATCTGGAGAGTGCCAGATGATGTCAGCTAAGTTTGCAGCTGGCTCAGTGATAACCCACACTGGGAAAGGCAGGTTATGCCACCAGTTAAAGATTGAGCTGGCTCTGGTAATCCAGGTGTATTGCAGAAAGGGCTAAATGTGTCCACAAATAATGGCAAAATGGATGGGCAAATAGAAAAAATTCCTGTTTCAACAGACAATGGAGAAGTGAAGAGGAATTTCCTCTTCAAGTATTTTTGTCTAGGAATCTACCTATTTTGTTCTGTTGGATTTTTTAGAATAGAAAAGCCTTACATGGAAACTTTGTTTAAAACATTGTGAGTTTGCTAAATCCAAGGCAGAGTAACCGAAGAGGGATTAGAAGCCACTTCTTCAGACAAAAAGCCAAACCAACAAACCTTCCAAAGACTTCATTAGCTCATGGAATAGCTGAGGTGGGATGGGACCTCTGGCTGTCCAACCCCCTGCATGAAGCAGGCTCTGTTAGAGCATATTGCTGTGTGCGTTGTGCAGTCAAAATCTGAGTGTGTCAAAGGGTGGAGATCCTCCAAGCCCCTCTTCCAGTGACTGACCACCCTCATGGTGAAAAACTTTCCTTAATAGGTAAACCAGAATGACCGTTTTTGCAAATAGTATCCTCTTGCCTCTTGTGCACCACAGAATGGCTGGACATAAGGTCTGCACTTCCCCTCCTCTTCTCCAGGCTGAACTACCCCAGCACCCTCTTGAATCACAAGAAGGTGCCACCCTGGAAAGGAAGTGAAGGAATGAAGAACTGCTGCCAGCAGCCAAGCAGACCATGCGGGCTTCATGCACCACCATGCTGGCAGATGATTTTGGGCAGAGGACAGCTGGCTTTGCTGTGAATTGATAGAAAATGAGTTCCACTTTTGTGGAGGCACAACTTTTATACCACAAAGTCCTCAGAAGAAAATTTCCTTGTGAAGGCTGTAAAAATACACCTTTTCAAAGACTGAAGGAGTCCAAAGCCTTTCCGTGGATTTCAGAGATGCCTTCTCCAGGGCCTCAGTTTTCACACGACTGTTCCATTACCTAAGCAAACTGACATTTAAAATGCCTTGGCCACAGAGAAGGCAGCACGTACAAGGATGGTCAAGCATGTTTTTGGTTTTATTCGTTCTATTACAGACACTCGAGCAGATGAATATAAGAGAAGAAACTGGCTTTATAGTAAAGAAAGAGACCTACAGCAGTGACAAATTAATTTCCATCCTGTCATGACTCATGAGACAATGTTACTGTAACATTAACAAAACGTCAGTTAAAGGAGTAGTAATTATTTCCATTTCTAATACTGTCTCTGGCTTAACAACATTTACAGGCTTTGTTATGCTGTCATAAAATAAACAGTCTTATAGAAACAAACCAGATTCTCTGCTTTTGAAAGGAAGGACTTATCCCCCATCTGTGCCCATGACAGAATCATGCCTTGTGAAGGAAATCAGAGATGAAGGCACGAAAGCATGAAAAATCCCGGTGATGACTTGCGCAATGTTTTCAGCAGCTTTGTATCCAGTGTCAGAAAGTCTGTGGCCTTGTTTCGCCAGGCACACCGCAGATGGAGACCGCAGGAGTAGGACCCAAACAAAGTCCCATCCAGTCCAAGTCCACTTTGCATTTTTTCTGCAGACTGGGAGGAACGGGTGCCCCAGAAGTCAAGATTTTCTTTCTCATGTTAGACATGTTGAATTGTGTTAATTTCTCACAGTTTTGTGTGCCATCAGTGCCCTCACCCTTCAGTCATCAGGAACAGCATTATCTGCTGAAGCCTGTGGATGGATTTCCTTGTGGTTTCATACCAGAGTATTCAGGATCACCCAGCCAGAAATTAAACAGAACATGCCCCAACAGAATAATTGTCGTAGGAAAACAGACTTCGTGACATTTCATAAAATGATCAGTTCTGAGACAAAAGGGCCCCAGATGAATTGTCTTAATAGTTTTGATTTAACCCTTGTGTCATGGACAGCCAATATTATCCAGCTGCCAGATGCTGGTTTCTAGGGCTACTGGAAGGTCTGAAGACTGCATGTTCAAAACAGAGATTTATAACACCCACCTGACTGTATGTGATTTCATATCACAGAATAATATTTCTTAAGGGCTGTGATCCTCAACAAAGGGCAAAATAGTGACCAAGCCCAAGTGCTCCCCATGAAATGTCTTCAATGAGCTGGACTCTTTCGGGTATGTATGTCTTGCTCTCTGGGAGTTCAATGAATGTTAAAGAACATCCAAGGTATATTCCTGTCCTTTTAGTGGAGGGCATGTGCAAAGGAAGTAAATTATTCTGCACTCGTGTCTTTAGTGAACGCAAGGGCACAGGAGGGAACTCACACAGCAATCACTCTTTTTGGATACAGACAGAATTTTCCTTCCAAAACGACTTTATTGCACAATTAAACTATTCACCTGCTTTTGACTTTGTGGTAACCTCCCAAGCTCATCCTCAACGTTTCTTAAAATGGTCTTTAGTTCAGTAACTTGCACATCCCAAATACACTGCTCTTATGAGCCACTGTCACTGGAAATTCAGATAGCATGAACCACAGAATTTTCTTACTGAAAGAGCAAGCTCGCTGGAGGTAAATAAAGTGAACAATTTCAGATATGTGTGTGAAATGCTGCCTCATTGTGGTGCAGAGTGAGTCATTCCAGTCTTTGCGTTTGCCAGTGTCAGCGACGAAGTTTTAAAACAAAACCACAAGGGATGTTACATTTTGTATGAAGTGAGGATATTAGTCACATCAATAAATGAACACTGCAACACAGAATCCTACTAGTGTTGCCTTTCGTCAAACCTGACCCTGCCCCGTGGAAGTTTTAGTAGTCCATACTCAGTTAGACTTCAACTACCATGAATCAGACTGTAATTAAATCAAAGGAAGTTTATCCGTGGCCTGTTCCTATGAATTATCATTACTTTGAATCCAATAGAGGCTTTGTACGCCAAAAATCTCCTGGGAATTAGTCCCAGACTGCATTTTTCTTTTTAAGGCCTCACTTCTTTTTCCTCGTGTTTGGGAGAGTTTAACTTGGCAGTGTTCAATGATTCCTATTAACTAACTTCAAAAAAATAGTAACTTTTAGATAAAATCAGACACTTCACACAGTATTAAAGAACAATTATCTGAGGCTCGGATAAGAATCCAACTAAAGCTAGAAGACTTTCATTACATTTTCATTCATTGCCAGTTCTTTATATGAGGATCTATAGGACCAATTCTCAATACACAGAAAAACTTACATAGGAAAAGCTTCTCTAGATGACTCCCAGTTGTAATTCAAGAGCTTTTGAAATTAAGACATATCTCTGCGAATGAAGTGGAACAGATCTTTGTAATCCACTTTGGAACAACAACTTACCCTTTTTTTTTTGATTACAGTTCTTACTTAACTTTTCAAATATGCTTGTAATGAATAAAGAATCAAAATGAAGGTGCGTCACTAAAACAGAATTTTTTGGCACGTTGGCAGCCATTTCAGGACTATCCCTTTGTCCAGGTGTCGGGGTTTGCTCGTTATGAGTGCTCTGTATGTGATACAGCTCCTCCCATGCTGGGTCACACTGCGGGTCTTCATACCCTTATGGCCACACTGCCTGGGGGAAGAGTGTCACCTGGAAAACCCTACAAGAGGCACAAGCCTCTCATGCTGGCTCCCAGGTCACCAGTTAGCTCCAACAGGGTTAAAATCTACTGGACCTGTTTGTTGCTTCCCTGTCCTCCCACCCAGCACCGCATGAGACTTGTGTGATGGGTGGTCTCTCTGTGCTCTGGTTCCGCTGTCTCATGGTACTGGGTACCACTAGGGAGACATTTCACATCTTGGGCCACAGCAGCCAGGGATTATCTGGCTAGATTTCTTATTCCGCAATCTCTGTCTAGTACTAAAATGGCTTCTCGAAACACAACTTACAGGACAGCAGCTAATAAATGGACAAGCTATTATTCTGGCAAGTTTTAATCGCTGCCTCTTTGACTGATTGCAAAGTCACTTGGCTGCTGCTGGTGCCCAGTGGCTGATGTGGATACTCAAAGATTAATGCTTCCACACTGAAGCAAGGGTTTAAAGAGCGTTACTGAGCTAGCAGGCTGGAAGACTGCCAGCACTCTGGACTTCTAGCACACTGGAAGACTGGAGACTCAGACTGCCAGCACAAGGATGGTGAAAAAGGCACAAGCTGTGTTGCAGTTTGTGCTCTAACGGACTTCCTACTGACTTGAAGTGCCCTTGATTGGTCCTTAGTTGTTCAGTTTGAGACCCCCCGTTTATGCTTTTTAGTTCATGTGCGGCAAACAAGGGAAGTCTCTCCATCTCCCACTTGACTTTTGCTAAGAAGAAATCAATCTGCTCTTTTTGAAGTGGTGTTCAGCGTGGGTTTCTGACCTCTCCTAGTGTGGGCAGCATTGGAAGTGCGCGATGTGCAGGCATTTGGTGGGAAAGTCTAAGCGAGCCTGCTTGCGTTGCAGGGATGCCATTTCTGAACAGAGCAGGCAGGTTGTATGCACTGGTGAGGTCTGGGTAACCGCACCAAGTCCCATTCAGCCAGTCATCACCAAGCATTTATCCTCCCACTATTGCAATCGTCCTTGGTCTGTGAGACTTACTTCTAGCCCACAAAGTACCTTCATCTCTCAAAGCCAACCTCTGCTCCTCCCCACACCTGTAAACAACTCCATATCTTTAAGGATCTATCACTTCTCTCTCTGCTGTGTCTGGGCTTGTTTCTCACTTGCTTTCTTTACTGCTACCTGTGCTAACTCCTTCCTTGTGGTATATAACTTGTGCTGTGCCACTGGCTGTAGCAGTAGGTACTATCATAACCAGCTTAATTTCTGGTTACAAGTCCTTATTCCTTTCCCCCAGCAATGGTGTTGGGGCCAAGTAGTTACAGGATGGAGGCAAAGGAGTGTTTCCCATCTCGCCTGGCCATCAGTGAAGGCTGTGCATTTTCACAGACAGGTACTACAGCCTCAGAGAGAACAGCAAGGTCATTGCCACTACACAGGAGGTCTTCATTAGCCCTCTCATCAACTTCTCTTACCTAACCGAACTTGAGGTACCATATGTAACTGACAGCCTAAATCCTGCTATGCTAGAAGATGGAAATGATGGATTTAGTTTCTTGGCTGGCACACAAGAAGGGCCACACATATTTTATCAAGGCTTGTAGGGACCTGGACTGGGGCAAAGCCTGTGTCCGTGATGCCTCTGAGCTCACATAAGAGAGAGGAGTCTAGACATTACCACAGTTGCTCAGATACCAACTGTACAGAAAGGGTTGTGTAATTTTGTGCTTCTGACAGGCGATGGCTTCAGCACAGAGTCACTATATTGGTGGCACCTTTGCTTTTAAGGGCAAAGTCTGATGAGGAAAAGCCACATCCCTTTTCTTAGCAAATGAATATGGTACTCTGTCTTTTGTAACAGAGCCATACCCAGATGAAGCATTGCCTGGCAAAGAAATTGTGATGAAGTGCACTTGCTGGAAATGTTGCTACACGCTTTCTGAAAAACATGCTTTATGTTTAGTCACTGTGTGATGTATGCTAACAAATTGAGGGTGGGTGGATCTGAGGGGGTGAACGAAAGGTCTGGCAGAGGCTTACAGTTACTTATGTTTCAGAAAAAAAAGAAACGTGGAGGTTGTGACATTCAGGGTAAGTCTGTGCTTCTGGAATTGCTTCTAAATATGGAATTGTCCCCAGTCAAATATGGGAATTGTTTCTTCCCATGCAAAGAGCATGGTGACATCCTTAAACACTGGGAACTCATTCCAGGTCCATCCGTAGTGTGACGGTGGTGACCCAGGGCTCCCAGGCCATCTACCAGAATGAGTGGCTGGTTGATGGGAAGAGCTCTGATCTGTGCTAGGAGAGGCCGGACATGGGCAAGGGCTTGTGGAAGTGTCAGAAGCTAAGACTTTTTCTTGCTTTTGAACCAGAATTTAGGTCCCCTTAAAAGCTAGGTTTTTAGTAAATAGATAAACGTATTTCAGCCAAACCTCATGCTACACATGAACGTCACCACAATGTGATACACAGGGGACAAGTTTCAGAGGAACCCGGTGCATATGTTGTAATACCATGGGTTTCATTCTTCCTGATTAAAGCTCCTAAAACCTCAGAAGGTCCTTTGTTACTGTACACTTTGTTGTGCTAGTTAATTTGTCACTGCAGAAGTCTGTCCCTCGGGGGCTTTTCTCCTATTCAGAGAGACTTTTTCCATTGACTGGAACAGGGCTATCATGTAATTTCTGACAGCCACCATCCGAAAACTGCAGCCGGGAAAAATTATGGCTGTGAATCACTCCACCAGAGCACCCTGCTGCTGTGGATGTGGGTTCTTGAACCAGGTCCCAAGCCTATTTCCAGGGCTACATGTTAGTTTAGCTCCAGCGTTTCCAGCCGTTGGGATTTTATCACATTATATCTGATGTTGTGCTTAATGCTTCAGCCCCTAGGGCTGTAAGATTATGTAAAAATCTCTGCTTTTATTACAAAATAATGTTAATTTTTCTAGTTTTTCCAGAATTTAATGAGGCAGACAACACAAGGTTACTAACCCCCCAACTATTATGTTTAAGCCAGCTATGATTTTTTAAAGACCTAACTCATAATTTTTGAATGCCTGAGGGACACTAGTGTATTCTCAAAAATACAACTGTTGTTCAGCTTTTCAGCTTGATTTCTTATTTCCTCAGCCTGACAGCATTGCCTAATTCAGGGATTTTTGTTTCTCTGAATGTTTTGAACACTGTAGCTCTGTAATGCATATCTGACATTCCAGAAGCAAGCCCTCAGGAACCTCTGTCATGCATCTGTCATTGGAGATGCCTTAACAAATGTTCTATAGCACGTTTACAGTTTCAGAATCAAAAAGTGGTTGCTAGATACATCACTTTTGGCACCATTTCTGTGATGAAACATTCTTCAGGATACAGATTCCACCACGGACAGCAGGGACCTTTCTTTTTCCAGTGTCTGAAAGCATAGACAGAACTGCTGTGAAGTACTCATGCATGCATCTTAACTCTATGTACAGCCACCCCATGTGCTTTTGTGACTTTACAGGTGCAACTGATTCACCCTTTTGCTGGCCCAATATCTGGGGAGGCAAAGTTGTCTATTGCTCCAGGAGTGTGTCTTCCTCACCCTGAGGTGGCTCCTGGAAGAAAAAGCATCCCCTGTTGCCTGACCCCTGACAATGCTAGTGATGCTAATTGTGTTGCTACTTGCAGTCGCTGATGGACTGTGCAATGCTTTTCCCTTCTTGTAGGAGGCAAAGGAGAGAGCTGGGTGGGAAGAAGACAATGCCTCTGTCGAAGTGTGACACCATGAATTATCGTGCTACAGATGTAGGCTAAAGGAGGTAGGCAGCAGGGAGGGATTTACTGGGATTAGTGCATGGCATGGGGCAAGCTTCACCAGCTGGCACTGGTGGTAACAGCCCCACAGCTAGGGCTAGCCTCTCTGCAGAGAGGTCCAGACAGTTACCTAATAACTGCCCAAATCAGCTGTGCATGGAAAGGAAAGTGACTGTTGTTTGTGAAAGGCAGTCCAGATTGCTTCTTCTGGTGTGAAATACATACTGGCACAAGTGGGGAGAGCAGCTGTGGAGACCGTGTATGCCAGCTGCATGCCTGCTGCTGTCAGAGCAGACACCTCGGAGGTGAATCTAACCCAGCACTTTTTTTATTCCTCCAGACTCTCCAGAGCTGCCACTGATACTTATGGAAAAAGGGAAAATACTATGAAAACGCACCAGACAAAAGCTTTCCGTTGGAACACTGACCCTCACAATGGACTGGTTGCAAGATGTTTTGGGGACTGGAGCCTGATGCCACTTGCTGAGTATGATGTCTGGGACAGAGTGAAGCCTCAGCCACTGCTGTGAAGATGCTCAGGTATCTTGCCACTCCTGGGGACCATCTGCATTGCTAAACCCATATGGGATTCCCTAACTTGGACCTCCTCTCCCAGAGACCACCCACCCGCAGCAAATCTACCACTGATCGGAAAAGAAAGTCCAAGGTGGAAATGTGTTGAAGCTGCATTGTGACCAGAAGCCCCGTTTCCATTTGGGGTGGTATGGAGGAGGTGGAGGGGAGAAAGGACCCTCACTCAGGCAAATATCCCCCTCTAGCTGATCTCTGGGGACAGGATGTTCGGGCAGAAGTATGTAGCAGAAGTCACTCACCCTTTGGCAGCAGCGACCGTGGTACTTAGGAAAGGCTCTAAGTACATTTTCTGAGCCTCTCACAGAGTTACCCATGGTGACTTCTGCCCCGTATGGTTCTTGAGTCAAACTGTTTTGCTTTGTGACCATCTTTTCAGGGTGTAAGGTGAATTCTGTCCTTTGCAACTCTCTCCCCAACAGATGCATATTGAGTGGTGATGCAGTTAGCCACAAGACAACTTCAGTTTAGGTTTTAGTGCAACCCCCTGGCCCCCATCTGTATTATCTCCTGACCAGCTATACTGCTGATTCACCATTCATTAATTATTCACAGTATCTTAAGTGACAGAAGCACACTGTGCTGGCCAAACACTTGATCTGTAGGGCCAGGCGCAGAAACTGTGGACATTTCCCTTGCTTTAAACAGGTTTAATGATGCTACGTCAACAGCAGACAGGGACAGGACGCTCAGGCCAAGTCCGCTGAAGTTAAAGGACTAATCCTGTGTATGTGCCAGTGTTTTGGATCAGGTCTTCTATGCTTTAGCTCTTCTTCAGGACTAAACCAGCTCCTAAGGAAAAATACTGGACAATGTTTATAAATATGGGGCAGGAGAGCGTAATATGCCATGGATGGTCATAAATACCACCTGCTATACAAAACCTGCAGAAGTTTCTTCTCACTGTCTAGTTTTCTTCCCTAAGCTCGTCAGGCATATGCAGAATCTCATACCTATCCCTCTTTTCTAGCACCCTAGGGGCTTCTGAACTCCCTCCTCTCAACACCCCATGTGCTCCACAGCCATTTTGCAGGGCTGAAAAAGCTGTGGAGGGGTGTGCAAGCACAGTTGTGCTGCTGGTGCACAGAACCCTGCTGAGGTTCCTGTAGAAAGCAGTGCCATGGCTGCAGTCCCCCTGCTGCTGGTGCAGGGGCCTATTGTCCACGTGGAACTGTGCGCTGCTGAGGATATTCTCCTGAGGCTTGGGTCTTCGGTTCTGCTTTTATTTCTTGCCTCACATCAGTCACTTGGGTGCAATATCACTACTGAAGTGTTTGCTGACAAATGTGCTATATATGTTGGATACGTCTTTCAGTTAAAGGCCGGCTATTTGACCAAGGAGACATATCCACACATATTGCCATGCTAACTGTGGTGCTTCCAAATATTAGGCAGCAGAGTTTCAATAGCAGCCAGTGAGACTGCGGCAGCAGGTAGATATTGGGATGGTCCAAAGCACTATAGTCAAGAATGCCGCGTTGAGTGAAGTTCACACTGGGACCTGATCTCGGTAGTGCAAGCCTCTCTCCTGTAGAAATGACTGGGATGTCACCAAGGATTATGGCTTCAAATGAGCAGCAGGTGAACTCTTAAGAAATAAAGATCACAGGCAACCTTCTGCTCTCAGTTACACTCCATTGACGTCAGTGGGGTTGCCTGGGGTTAACTCGGGGCAGAATTTTTTTCGGTGTTTTTAATGCATATAGCTGAAGCCCTCCAAAATGTTTTTCAGCATTTGGTACAGTGTCTTAAAATGTTGCCAGTTACTCCTGGGCTACACAAGCTGCAAAGTTCTTTTTATCACAGCGACAGAAAACATCTATCTCATCCAGAAAAAACTCATGGAGCTGTTTTGCATGTTGTGGCACGCTGCGCACGGTTCTGTCAAATGAAAGGGGATAGGATGCCCCTAGGACTTGCATGTTGCACAGCTCCTGCAACCGGTGTGGCAACCTGCCATCGGCTGACAGGACGTGGCAGCTCCGTTTCAGGTGTCCTGTTCCACTGGCAGACACACTATTGCATGGGTGCAGGTACTTTTGAAACTTGAGTGTTTCCTCATATCACGCCCGTATGTCATAACACCTCCCAGATCCCGTTTGGCTCTGGAGGGATGCTGCGGTGTTTGAGAGATGTCATAGTGATGGGTGGGAAAGGTATTTACAGGCCTATGAATACAAATCGCTTAGGTTAGCTAATTTCAACACTGTGTACAGGCCACTATCTTCCACTTGAAGCCAGTTGTGCTGGAGACTGTATATTTGAAACTGAACTGGGTGTTTGCATGTAGCACGCCTATAAACTCCTGCTTCTTGGCTTTTGCTCCTCCACACTCTAAAACAGCAAGCAAGAACAACAAATAATGACAACCAAAAATTGAAAATAATTTTTCAAACTGACACAGGAAGCATCACAGTACATAAATTAATTTCATTGTGCTTTTCCTTTGTTTTAGTTTTGATGGTTTTATAGAGATGCTGGCAATAATTAAAATATTATTTGCAGGAGTTCTGGTACGAAATAGATTCTGTTTTGTAGTGCCTATATCCATGCAGTAACTGCTAATATTACCCTCACATCAAGCTGAGGTTGAATTTACTTCTTGGTGAGAGTGAGATTTTACAAGGTGCAGTATTCTGGGATTGAAGTTATGCCCCTAACGCATTCCTGTGCTGAAGCACCTCCTCATTTCTGCAGGAAGCGATTCTGCGGGGAGATGTTCTTCTTCACACCATCTCCATGGCCTGGAAATCTACACTGCATCCCTCCTTTCCCCACTTCCCTGGGTGTTACACTCAAGGCTCTGTTGAACTGTTCTAAATGCAGGTTTCTTGCTTGTTGGGTTGTGGTACCATGTGATGGAGAGCAGATTTTGTGCGTCAGCAGCCACCCTGGCCCCGCAGACTCTTCTGACAGCAGTCAGAGGATGAAGGACTGAAATCAGAGGCTGGGGAACAGTGGGTATCCTTGCTTGTAGCATCCCTGTTTGGGGAAACACGGGCACCTCCAACTACCACCAGCTCAGCACAGCAACAGCATTATCCTTTCAGAGAGGAGAGGGTTATTGAAGGTGGGAGCTTTTCCCCCTGTGGCAGTGTGGGGCTGGCTGCTGTGGGAAGTAAGGTGAAATAGGGGGCACGTCTCCCAGCAGAGAAACTAATTTCATATATTATGAAAAACCTGCATTCAGCCATCCCTCTGTGCCATATACACCAGTTCACAGTTAGCTAGCTGCATGACAAGGTATCTCTCTCTTTCATTACAGTATTTATACTATTTCACTATAGTAATTACACCTTATAACATGACATAATTTTGCCCCACCACAAAACATAGGACAGCAGATTAGATTGGCCTTAGTCAGTACTGGCAAATTCTGTGAGCTAAAAAATTACGGGAAAGTTTGTAGCAAGACGATAGCACGATATCAGTACAAATCTTAGGTTTCCCAATATCCCCAAAATCTCAACAGAAGAAAAGGAGACCATTTTAGATTCAGGCATCAGAGCTCAGTCAGTGTTGAAATATTAGTAGGAGATCAGAGAGTGGTCCAGATGGCTGAGGACAGAGGCCAAGCCAAGTGAGCCTGAAGCCCTGAAACTTGTACACAGTGAGTGGGGCTTTGGGATGGGTCTGTGTTTCCTAAAGGACTTTAGAGAAAAGTCTTTCCATCATTTTGACAATTAAAAAACTCCAAACAAAAATGCAGGGTAAAGAACAACAGTTAGCGTAGCATATTACTTCACAGGTGACACTGAATACAGCATTTGCTGTTACTGACACAAGCAACGATACCTTACTGGCCATATGGTGTGTTGCAGGTTGGGTTAAATCCCTTGCAGCAAGTGCTGTAACAGCTGCTTCCACTCAGGATCACTGTAAAGAGCAAGTTGCACTGTGTAATAAAAGGCCTAAAATGATGTTTACTTCCTTCCCAAATGGTGGCATCCATTGTCAGCAATGAGCTTTCTGTGCCGCACACCCAGCTGTGTTTAGGTACTGCTGGCAGCATGGGCAGGGTGGCCTGGGAGGACTGGTGTGTGCATAATCCTATGGAGATGCCACCTTGATTCATTTCTGTGCAGGCATACCCACGTGCAGGCCCATGTGGTCGGGTGGGTTTCACTGTCAGATGTTTTGTGAGGAAGCCAGTGTCTGAGAGGCTGGCAGCTTTGAGGAGGGAAGCAGAAGGGGCGTATCAGGCACAGGGTTAGTGCATGCAGGGACAAGTGCACGCATGCATCTCAGAGAGAGACCACACAGCATACATCCTGCTGGGCTCTGTGATGACTGGAAGAGGCTTGGAGCCGTGACGTGGGAGCTTGGGGCTTGAAGACCACTTGTCTTTTGTGTCTGTACTCATCTGTTACCTTTGCAGGTTAGGGCTTGTCCTTTTTCTGGCTTGATCGTTATACATATGAAATGAGGTGAATACCAGTGATATAGTAATGTTTTAGGGTTCTTGTTGCTGCTGAAAAGGAAGTAAAAATAGCCTGGCCTGTTGTACAAGGCCTTGGATCTGGTCTCATGTTTCAAAGACTATGTCTGTGCTGCACTCAAACGGGTGACTGCAGGACCGGCAGCAGCAAAGCTGAAGGCCACTGTCCCCTGTATATACTCAGGTAGGTTGTCAGCACTGACATTCACAGCATTACGTTAAAATGGACACTGGTCAGGCTGGGTTAGTGCTGGCTTGGATATTTCTGTGTAGACCACCAGACGCTGGGTGACTGGGGCCACTGCCAAAGCACCTTCATTGGGTACCCCAGGAGCAGGAGTTTGTTCTCTGGCTGGACACTCTCTGTTGGAAATACCTACACTAGCCTGCCTACTTGGATGGGACTACGTCTGGGGCTACCCAGGGAGAAGATATCCCAGATGGTGGCGTGGGGCAAAAGACTGTTTTCAAAGTATCCAGGGATCAAGTCATGCTGCATTAGCATGTAAAACAGTCAGCCTCCAGCAGACCACTTGGAAGAAGGAGGGAGGCAAGAGGTGGTACAGAGAAAAGGTCCAGTATGGCCCCATCCTGCTAACAATGAAGAGCAGATTTCCCTGCATCATGCTGGGGAGCTGCCAAGCAATTCATTAACTGGAAGGCAGTTATCTCACTATTCAGCAATCTCTCAGAAATTCTGACTTTCTTTGTATTTATGCATTGATTGAAAAACATTGTATTCATTAAAAGTCACTCTGCAAACAATTTGCAAAGGGAAGAAACAGTACCTAGATGAAAGGACACTTCAGCACATCTTGGTTTTGTGCACTGAACTTCATGAACTGACTTCCATGGGGGTGTTTGCAGTGCAGAGACCTAAGCTGGTGCACAAATCTTTGTGGGAGCAAAGCTTCACTTGCAATGCCTGAAAGCCAGGGACTGCTTCTCATTATTAGTTGTGTAGGCTGCTGGGACCTCATCTTGGCAGAGGCCTTGGAGCGTGACTACAAATAACAACAGCTGTAAATAACATTTAGCTGTAAACTGTATGCATCTCAACTTTGTTAGAAGAAAACCCAACAACCAACAAACAACAAACTCGTAACTACTGGGAGTAAAAATTAAAGAAGCATTTTACTTTTGTAAGGCAAGCCTGGAAAATTCTTGGAATCAATAAAAATTTGGTGCCACTGGTATTTCATTTACACTGATTTCACTCTATACAGAAACATCTTTCCATGAAGGGCACAGATGATCACCAACTTCCCATATATATTGTTTGTTAGCTGTATGTCATATGTAGCTGGAGAACAAAATAATCCACCTTGTGCACATGTATCTTCTCTACTCCCATTTGTAATGTAAACTTAACATCTTTTCAGTTTTGAGCAGTGTAGCTCCCTGTGGTCCTTAATAGAAAATGTATAAAGCAGAGGAAGTAAGATGTTGACAGTAGTTTGGTAATCCTAAAAATGCAAAGGCATTATTAACATTTAAAAACCATGGCTGTCAGTGTCATTTCTAAATGCTGTAATTGGCAAGAAAAAGGGACAGATTAATTTTTGGACTTGTAGGAGATAGACAGTGCAGTTTCAAAGTCCTTGCAACACAGCCCAGACAGGAATCCAGTGGTGTAGAGGTCTTTGGTCAAGTCCCTCCATGGAGAGAATTTTATCCTAAAAGAGCAAGTTGTGTTTCTATGGAGCAGATTCCTTGATGTGGTTTGACTTAAGCAAAACAAAAGAAATATTTGTAAGTTCAGCCATAAGTCAGGTTTTCTCTGTTCCCTGGTAGGATTATTGTTGTTTCATTGTTGTCTTATTGTTGCTAGCTCCAGAATTCCTGGAAGATCTTCAACATATGTTCAGTGAGTGCTTCTGCCTTTATTAATCTTCAGAGGAGCACTTGTCTAGGGATCTTTGCTCCTAATCAGCCATTGCGTGTCCTCAAAGTGACTTTGCCATTATCACGCCATGCCAAACCATCGGGATTCACACACACATAGCTCTGGCCAGCTTTACTCCATTCACTCCTCAGAGGAAGCACTGCAGAACTATGTATGTTCTTTGCAGAAATGACTATTAAGAAGTGGTTGAAAATGAGAGGTTCAGCAAATAAAGAAAATTCCAGAGATCTCAAAGCACCTTTTACTGTGATATGTTATGACTGCACATTCACTTTCCTCAAACCATGCCTTTCAGTGCAAAGCTCACATCTGTTCTGCTGGAAACATGGTGAAAAAGTATCTGGCGTTACGTTCCCAGGGCATCATCATCAATTAGATTCTCCCCAGCCTGATTATTCATCTTTTTCTCTTCTGCTTATGCAGATGTTGCCCCCCGCATCAGCCTTTCCACAGTGGTAAGACTGACTGCAAATGTTGTTCATATAAATATTTACACTGGAAAAACAGGGAGTATGAATGACCTAACATTTTTGAAAAAGATGATGTCATGTAGACTGCTGTGCTAGGACGGGGCAAGACAGAGTTAGTCACGAGATCACCTCAAGTCGAGGCTCCTCTAAAGCTCCCTAGAAAATGAGATTTGGTTTTCAGTCTTTCACTTTAGGCAGAGAAATAACAAGATATTTCTGAGGTATTAATAAAGTCAATAGCCAACAGTCGTATTTCCCTACAGCAATGCCTCGACCCATTCCCCAACCCCCTGGGCTGCTGCTGATGTTGGAATGAAATGTTCCTTTTCTCCCATGGTACATATATCACTTCTGCTGTGGATATTCACTGTTTCCGGGACAAGGCTCTGCTTTTTCAGCGTGCTGCAGTGGTTCTCAAACACCAACAACCTCCTCGGCAAAGAAGGGCACTTTCAGCTCCCAATGCCAAACTTCTCTGCTCTAGCAAATACATCTGTTAAGAAAAGAAATGCTATCAGCAGGGCAACAGGTGGCATATTGCAGCCAATCATGAAAGGTTATAATAAGACAGAGGGAGCGTGTGCAAGAGAGAGAGGAGAAAAAAAATGAAAAAGAGGGGGACCAAGCTGGAGGAAAATCCTGTGGCAAGCATTTTTTCCATATTGCACTTACATGGTGTTGAAAAATAGGCTTGGTGACTTGGAAGCACTGGGATAGGATAATGCACTGGAAATTCATTTGCCCATTGTACTCCTCACTGTTTGCTTAGAAGGAATTTAGAAGGGATTTGCTTTCTCTTGTTTCAGGAGCCCCACGCTTTCACGCTGACCAAAGTGGATACGCACCAGCTGGCCACGTCCATCACCGCTGCCGAGTGGGAGAATTCCTGATTATACTTAGATCCTGCAGACCCCGCTCCGTCATTAGCAGAGTAGCTCTGCTCGCGCACTGCTGTCCAAAATGCAGCCGTCTGGGAGCTCCGCGCGCCTTGCCTGAAGGAGTTGGATGCCTTCTGGATCAAACATGGATGACCTGACGAAGGTGCCCCTGGTGCACATCCTCACCCTGGCAGCCCTCAGCTTGGCCGAGACACTCCCGAAAGGTTTGCTCGGAGGGACTTCTGCCTTGCTCTGCTTCTGCCACTTGCCAAATGAGGTTTTGCAAAGGGGAAGGCGTCTCTGGTAACTGTGGGGAGGGTGGTGCAGTAGCGTTCCCAAAAAGGACAAAAATGTGCTGTGTTCAGTGGTCACGTCACTGCTTTTAGAAGGATAGCAGTGAAACTAGTCTCGTATTTGTGTCTGGGATTAAAGGTTCTTTGTCTAGGAAGAGCACAGAGTCCCTCTGTAGTGGTCAGGGGAGATCTTTGGGTTCAGCCTGGGTGGTATGGACATTTCTCATGTCAAAGGAAGCTTACAGGTTTTAATGGCTGGTAGCACCCGTTGCTGCAGAGCCCAAGATTTGCGGTGTTCTGCATGCCTCTGTATGCTTATAAATATATAAAGCTCAAAGAAGAAGTAAATATGTATAATGTCTTTACAGAGTGTATGTATATAAACAGAAATATGCATGGTTTGTATTGCATAGAACATAAAAGCTATTGTACCTTCTTCCTTTCTTGTCTGCACACACGCACACAGACACACACATACTTTTAGCCAACACAAGAACTGAAAAAAAACTGTTTAGAAAAGTCTTTGAGGTACGAAGTACAACAGTCGTCTTCCGGATGTGCCATCTGGCAACCCTGTGGACAAAAGGTTTTGCTGGATGGTGATTGTCAGGAGCTATTCAAAGCATACCAGAAACTTTACAGCTTCAGGAAAATAAAAAAAAAACACAGGGAGGGTGCCAGTATTCACCTGTTAGGCCAACATCGCTGCTCTGCTGGGCTGTGCTCTTACAATTGTTAATCAGGTTGGCCTCAAAAAGGAAAAAAGAGAAAAGTCTCTTCTTTATAAAAAAACTTTCCAAATAAAAATGTTAATTTTTTCTTAGGCACTAAAGTAAGTTGGTGAACCCCAGTCTTTATGAAAGCTGTGGTGAGGCGGGATTGGAGACACAAGAAAATTACAGAGGAAGGGGATTTTTTCTGGTGGCACAGTACGGTGAAGAGATAGGCATTCTTTCCAAAAATGTCGCAGGTGGCTGAACTGCCTTGTACCCTGGGAGAGACTGAAACACAACTACAGCCCAGTGGTGCCCTGTAGAGGTTTTGCAGCATTAGCTGGGAACATGGCTGAGCAGTTTTTGACCAGAGGAACTGCAGTATCTCCAAGTGCCTGCGACGCTGCAGGGGAGGCAGGCTCTGTGTTTGTACTTCTTTTATCTGCGCAACTTGCCTTGTTTTGAACGTGTGAATCCAAAAACAAGGCTGAGCAGTTTGGGAGCTTCTGGTGGGCTGGGCATAGAAGGGCTTTCTCATGGGCCCTGTGGCCGGCCTTGCATCATTTTGCTATCTCAGGAAACTACAGCTGACATCCAGAAAAATGGCACCTGTGTGGCTTTACAGATATAGAAGTTAATTGATTTTGAATATTATTTAAACCACAAGGCTGCCTAAAAAATGTCAGAGAGCCCCAATGAATGCACGCAAAAAGGTCTGGAGCCATGTCTATATGCTGATAGATATGTTCGTACATTTTCTGGATTTTATTTTCCCACATTAAAATCTGGTGATGAAAGCATCATAATGTTTCATTGCTTTCCTGAGAAAACAAGGACTGACACCAGCATGGGAGCTTTTTGAATGGCTTTTAGAAGCAGGCACCACTTCAGCCATTTTGGGGCTCCCCCTTTACCTCACAAGAAAATGGCGGCGAGCTCCAGCGCTCGCTGTCCCCTGCAGAGACTTTGTGTGTCCTCTGGCCTTGTGCCCTCTACTCCCCCACACCATCTACAGGCTGCCCTGCTGGCCCAGCACTTGGCTTTGATATTGGAAAGGTAAAAAAGGGCATATGAGAAAATGACACATCACTGTTGTTGTCACGCTTGCTCTTCGAGGATGTAGAGTTTGGGAGGCAGCAGTAAAATAGAAGTTCCTTTTCTGCTTTTACCACAGCTAAAGTGTTGTCTGTTTGGACAGTATTTTCTATGACTGTGGGGTGGATTCTGCGCTAAGAGCTGTGTGCTGGCTGTCAGGAGATGCCAGGTCAGATCCCATGTAGTCAATATTGCTAAGGATAATTCTGTCATACATTGAATTAAAGACATACCATGAAAATATTGAACAGTTACTGGTGAATTTATTTAATATGTAAAACTGACAGCCCATATTTGCCCAAAGAATAAAATACCGTCATTATGTGCATTATGTGTACTGGCTCTTGGTACACATCTAACTTCATTCTTTGTGAGAATGGCCATGCTTATCGTGACAACACAGTGATAAAACTGGTTGCTTTCAATTTCGAGTACTGTAAAAATTTACATTTCTTGGGGTTAAAAGAGCATCCTTCCAGAGATCAAGGCATTTGGACAACAGCAATAAAAACATACTATATAAAATCAGATAGTAAAAGTCTATTTCAGCCAGGCTTAATACCATCAAAAACCCAATAAATTCTGTCACGAAATAGCAACATCCCCTTTGAAGCAGACAGCATAGCCATCAGTGGAGGTTATTCTCCTGACAGTCTTCAGTAGCAGGGAAATTTAGGCTTTGTGGAAATCTTCCATTTGGTTTCACTGGTGTGGGATTCATCTGGGGTGCAATACAGATAAGTAGTTCTATCTGTTGCGACTCAAAATGACCAAATAAATAGAAGCTGGAGACAATCTGAAGCAGCGATCTTAAGCCATGATTCTGACACAGACGTGTTTTAACTAGCTTCTAGTTAATGTAACCTTTAGTGCTACCTTAGCTGTACGTTTAAGATCTTTTTGTGTAAGTGTGGTCATTACGAATTGTACAATCTGAAGTCATATAATCTAGAAATATTATTGAGGCAGACTCGTTCTAGTGACATTTCAAAAGCATTAGGACTTACTTAAAACTAATAGTGGAAGATGATCCTTTCTTCTTCTACCTTCATTCCAGCTGAACTCCAATGACATTCTAATTTTTACTCCCACGTAAGTTGCAAAAGCATTAAGGTAAAGGCTTTCTATTATTCTTGGTCGCTTAAATTGGAGCATCTTGTATTTTTCCTGTTTTTTAGGAAGAAGGGGTAAAATTGATGAAGCTTATACTTTGCCTGAATTTAAATCTTATTATATTGAGGAGGGTGAGCAGATACCATGCAGGCGGGATTTTCCTGTGAAAAGACACACAGTGTGCCAGTTACTGTTACAGTCAGAAGGGAACAGAAATACTCCTGCATTCACTGTAGATTTCCAAGGTGCTGTTTCAGGAACATGGTATCAAACTAGTTCATCTCAGCACAGCTGTCAATGAAGTCCAGTCCAACAAATATTGGATGTGTTGCCCTTGCAGCCATAGATTAAAAGTCATTCAAGTGTCTTTGGAGGCAATGGCTGCAATGCATACTGTGCACAGGGTAAGCGATTTGCTAGATGTATCCTTTGATCCCTTTCAGCTGTGCTTCCAGTCTTTTACCAGGGCAACGGAAATGTTTCTAAAGATACATTCAAATAATATATGATGACAGGTCTGTGATAATAAGCATCAGACACAACTATTATACTGCTAACTCTGGCCCTACTTGGTTAGAAAAGTTGAGAAAAAGAGAATGTGTGCTAACCATGCCACAAAGCTGGAAGACCTGAAGGGCCTTTACGAGTCTGGCTTTGAAATATATATTTTTTTATAAAAAAGATAAATATCTGAGTGTAACAAATCACATATTAATGACAAAGAAGCCTACATCTCATGCATTATGCATTAATAAGGAGGCACTGTGCCCAATCCAGGGGCAGGTCAGCTTGGCTTTGATCTGTGTGCTGTTCCCTGCACTTCCAGTCCATGCGATGCCACCCCTGTAGCAGGGGCACAGCCTCACCCGTGTCTTTGCAGATGCCACCCGGTGCCATGTACTGTGGGGGAGAGAAGGGTGAGAAACAGGGGACACGCTGGGGTTGCTGGAGCTGCCCCATGCTTGGGTCATTCTGTTTTGCACCCTGTTGAGAAAGTACAAGTGAAAATGCAAAACCTGCAGCAAACAACAGAACACCACCACTACGAATGTGGAGGGACCTATATGACAGCAAATGTGTGGAGGGTGTGTAAAGCACCTCTGTGCTGGGGAAAAAAACCATGGAGTGACTGTGCAGGGACATGGCTGCCTCTGCCAAAGGGGTCTGGCAGGCTTCGTGCCTCTCTCTAGACGGAACCAGGAGGTTTTCTCATGTTCTGTTCCTTCACACAGCTCCCTTGATCAGCACTCCTCTGGAAACTGTGGATGCACTGGTAGAGGACGTCGCCAAGTTTGTCTGCGTAGTGGAGTCGTACCCTGAACCGGAGATCACGTGGACGCGCAACAGCATTCCAATCAGGTAAGGAGCAGTCCCTGCCCTCTCCAGCATCTCCTGCCAGAACTGTCAGTGCTTTCCTTTGTGATAAAGGAGATACCTGGAAACATCAAAATTGGTCTGTGGTAGGGAAGAGGGTAAGTGTCCATAATTGTATAGGCATTTGCATTCCTTAGGGAGTGATAGGAGCACCTAGCAGGTGGTCTTGCAGATGCACACACTTGAGCTTGGAGACAAGTGGCTTCTGCTGCAAGCAATGCAAGAAGTTTTCTCTCCACCTTCAGACATGGCAATCTGCTCTGTTCCTCAGTTTATGCATTTATGAAGGAGGAGGATGCTGCATGATGTTTAACAGGAACACTGCCAGACTTGTTGCCCAAGTGTCTGCAATGCGCTTGGAAACTTTGCATGGAAGGGGTTGTATTAGGTCATTCTTGTTTGCTTCTAGTTCTGGATCTGACTGTAGGAAACTGGCTTCTTGTTACACACTGTCAGACATTAACCACCAGGCATCAAGCACCCTTGGAAACATGTTATGGAAGTTGCTACTGTCGCTTTAATTCTGTTGCTGTAGACAGGCTCTTACAATGCAAACTGTGCCTCATTTTCCAACTCCAAAATCACATTACATCTGCCACGTGGCTTCACATGAGTTTCTCATTCTAGATCACTGTTAGTGACTCCCTGTGTAAGGGAAAACTGCAGAACAATCTCTGTGTAACAGAGTTAAGGCCCATTCTGCACAAGAGATGTTAATGTTAGGTAGATGGTCACCTGAAGCATGGTTCCTGCTATTGGGGTCAGGCACCAAAAGAGCCCTTGAACTATTGGGTCAGGAGACTCCAAAGAAGTCAGCAACAGAAGGAGGTCTTACTGCTGGGAAGACCGTTTTAGGATAGGAGAAAAGCAGAACGCTACACATATGCATGCTGGCCTTCAGAAATCTTGTTTTCAATTGCCTGCAACAGAACCTCAGCAAAACCCTGGTCCTAAGACTCTGACACCTGCCTTTTTGCACGATGGAGGTCTGAATTTCCATGGATTTTTTTTGCCTAATCAGGTCACCTTTCTCCTAATCCCTCCACCATCAGTGACATCATGCCTGAAAATCAAAGCTGGGAGAGGAAGCCATTCATGGAGTACCATGGATGTTACATGCCTTTCTCTCCCCACGGTCTTTGAAACTTGACTCTCGTTATGTTCTAAGATCATATGAAAACCAGATCGTTTCTCACCCCAGTTCTCACTTCCAGAAGCCAAACATACCTTTCCAAAAGCCATCCCACTCTCAATGAGGTACAGTGCCTTTTTCACAACATTGACCAAAAAGGAAAATACTGATGAAAAAAGCTTTGCTGGTGAGACCAGAGAGCTCAGGTACTTCATTCCTTTACTGGGGCTGCTGGAGCAACATTAATAGCAGCAACTATTCCACTTTCCCAAAGCTGTATTGGCATTAATAGTTGGTGCTGCTGGATACAAAAGCTCAGACCAAAGACAAGGAAATAGATAAACTGAAAATATTTCTGTTACTTTCCAAGAACATGGATGAAAGTATTTGCACAACGGAAAAGGATCAAATCAGTGGACTTTTTCCTGAAAAAAGCATATAAATATATTTATGTGCCTCTGTGTGTCTATGTATCAAACTTCAAAGGGGCTAGTTATTGCAAGCAATAAATACTAGTTATTTTATTTACAATTTTTTCTTCTCTTTCCAAGGTCCCGGCACCCTGAATAGACAGCTAAGCTAACATTCAAAACAAAACAGTATGTAAACATTCAGCTTCAATGGGAATAGTGTCAGGACAGGGGCTCTTGTCAGCACTAGTCTTCTGGAAGCGCCTTTCCTATTGGTGTCAAAACTTGTGCAAGTAGATCAACAGGTGCCCTGTGCTGAGTGAAATGATTACTTGTCCCATAGCTCAGGACAGGGCTGCCTGGGGTGAGCCTTCCTCAGGGAAAGAAGGGAATGGAGCCTGCACGTCTTACATGATGGAGGAGTTCATTGTAGTCTTTCTTCCCAGGATGAAAAGGAGGAGGGAGATACAAGGCTGAAAGGCAAATGGGTGTTAAGGGTGTTGAAAGGAAATATGTGCCTGTAACACAATAAATGGCACAATCAGATTACTCGGTGACTGCTGTACTTTTTAACAGTTCAGGACAAAACCGGACATACTTAGGCATCAGGTATTTGTGATAGCTTGGGAGACAGTACTCAGGTCAGATCCCTTTTGCTGCCATTCGTCAGAACCAAAGGCCAATTGTATGAAAGTACTTCCAAAAAGCAACAACAAAGGTGTGAAAAGCAAATGTAGAGCAATGCTGTGGTTTAACCTAGCAGTTGGTGACTAAGCACCAGTCAGCCACTCACTCACCACTCCTCTTCCCCCAGGGCGGGATGGGGAGGACAAATAGACAAAAGGCGAAACTTGTGGCTTGAGATAAATGCAGTTTAATAAGGCAATACTGATAATAGTAATGATAATAACAATGATAACAATGAATGTGCAAAAGAAACTATATAAAATACAATTTTCTCACCATCCAATGACCAATTCCGTCAGTCCCTGAGCAGTGATCACTGAACCTGGAAATTGCTGATTTTGTGAAATTCCTGAAAAAGACTGAACTCCCAGAAAATTTGAACTCCTGGACAAGAGCGGATTCAAATCCACAGAACAGAGAAGAGACAATTCCTGCCCCTTGGCCAATCCACATTCATAAACTGAGCATGATGTTTATTGTATGGAATATTTCCATTGGCCAGCCTGTCTCTCTGCCTGGCTGTGCTCCCTCCCAGCTGCCGCACACCCGCTTATAAACTGAATATGAGAAACTGGAATAAGTCCTTGATTTCATAGCAACAACTGAAAACATTAGTGTTATCAATATTCTTCTCATACTAAACCCAAAATACAGCAGTTACTGAGAGGAAAATTAACTCTATCCCAGCTGAACCCAGGACAAGGAATTTATGAAATGTTACACAAATCTTCTTCCACTGAAGTTTTACTGTAGTTTTCTAGTTTTGCAATGGAAATCTGAGATCAGCCCTTTGCTTTCTCACCACCTTTCTTTTGTCTCTTCCTTGCTCTCACACATGTACGCGCATGCACACACACACACCCCCCCCCACCCCCCATGCTCACATATAGAATCAGTCTTTGCTCTGCAGTCTTTGTTACAATATCCTGCACATTTGTTGCTCTAACTTCAGGGCTTTTCTTGACTTCTCTGAAGTCTCCAGGTTAAAGCCTGCTGTCTTTAAACTATAGTTATCCTTGCTACCTCTAATCTTTAGATGGCTTCTTTTCTTCAGCATAGTTCTCTGCTTGTTGGTTGGTTTTGGTTCCCCCTCCCCCCAGAAAAAAAGGCAACCCACTCCGGGATGCAGACACAAAAATATTTGATTTTTGGTTTGTGTCTTTTTTTCACAACAGTAGAAATCTTAAAATCTTTCCATAAAATTATCTGTTTACTGATTTTTTTTTTTTTTTTTTTAAATCTGAAGAAAGTTTCTTTAAAAAACTCCAACCAGTTCCAGTTCCTATATAGGCAGTCCTTCCCTTGCACTGAGTGATTATACCTAAAAGAGGACCTAGCTGGATAAGATTACTTATGCTTTTGCCTGTCCTTGGCCAAACAGAAACCCAACCGTGATACCTACTTACTTGACCAATACCTGACTGGAGGAAGAATTGCCACCATGCTGGTGGCATTTAGGAGCTGCATGGTCCAGTGAGGACCAACGAATCTTAAGGTGCGGCTCATCATTTTCAGTGCCTTCCCTTCTCTTTGCAGGTTGAAAAAAAGAGATAAAACATTGCCATTTGTAGTCCCATCAGTGTTCTGCAGATAGAAATGTAATTCTCCCTTTCTGTCCCTGGTTGTCCCCACACCCCTGACAATCTGTGCTGCGTCCTGCAGGCTGTTCGACACCCGATACAGCATACAGAGGAACGGGCAGCTTCTGACCATTTTGAGCGTGGAGGACAGTGATGATGGGGTGTACTGCTGCACGGCGGATAACGGGGTTGGAGCGGCCGCGCAGAGCTGTGGGGCTCTTCAAGTGAAAATGCGTAAGTGGGAATGTAACTTCTTCCTGTCCCCATGTGAGCACATCGTGGAGATCCTGAGCAGGCCTTCAGGTATGGCCTCCTGGGGTCCGTGTTCAGGGGAGACCCATGTTCCTGCAGGGCTAGGTGCAGTCGCCTGGGGCAGAGCCATGGCATATTGGATCATACCTTAACTAAAAGCAGTCGCAACTATTCACTTTGAATAACATTCACTTGTGCTAGGAAGAGAGGAACTGTCTTCATAGCAGAGGATAAAAAAAAATGCTTTGAAGAATGTCCTTTGTACAAAACTTTGTAAAAGCAGCAGAATTTGATAGATCAGACCTCCATCGCAATACTGCTTAAATTCCTTCTGAATTTTTAGGATTTCACTAATCAGGTTTATGCCTGAGGGTGGCAAAAGCAAGTAAACAGATGTTCTTAAAAGCACTCTTGAAAAATCTGGAGCACTGTGGTGTCAATCTCATCATCCCATGTGGAAGGCAGGGGACTGGTTCTTGCACAGGGGTATATGCGTGCTGAGCTTAGTGAAGCTGAACTCACATGGATGTAGTTTACACAAACACAAAAGGGCAGCTGAGATATATCCCGGCTAAAGCATCTGTTTGTAGGCAAGGATTTGTTTGCGCTAATGAGCATGACCCTCCAGGTCTGCTAAACCCCGCTCACCTGCAGGGGTGGACCAGGAGGTGATGTTCTGTGAAGGCTGTTTTCCTGCTGATTCAGTATCTTGCAAGGGAGGCAACACTTCAGATCTCCCAAAACACTGAGGTGAAGATCTTTTCTACTCCCAGCTCAGAGTAAGCTAAGCCATGTTTTTATTTGAGTAAAATTAATTTAAATTTGTCCTCTACTAAATTTAACGACATTTGATTGTTTTTTTCTTAAAGGATCCTTTCTCCTGTTTACTCGCATAGTTACGAATCCTTCAGTTAGGGACATTAATTGAGTTTACATGCCCTTCTTATTCAGCTAGAGACACGCCTGGGTTAAAACTATTTCAAAACCTGTTCACCCCAGATCAGAGCTTTTACACAAGACACTGTTTATGCAGTGAAGAATGTCAAAACCTGGAATGCAAACCTTCTTCAATATTGGAAATACTCTTATCTGGATTTGTGTTTTAGCCCAGGCCTTAATTCAAATGACTGCTGAACTCCTGAAAACAAATAACCCATGCCAGATAGCTGCTTTTGCGTCCATAAACTGAAACTATGAATGCTGTGCTTAAGAATATTTTTTCTTTCTGAGTCAGCTTGTGACCTACTGAGACAGCTCTATCTTTCCACAATGTAAAGAAAAAGCAGAAGAGATTTCATTGTTGTTTCTGAGCTTGTCCTGTTCTAGTATTTCTTAGCTTCAGTTCAACTTCAATTTTTGACTTTTAAAATTTTAGGACCCAAAATAATCCGGCCACCTATAAATGTGGAAATAATAGAAGGGTTAAAGGCTGTTCTTCCATGTACTACAATGGGGAATCCAAAACCTTCTGTTTCATGGATCAAAGGAGAAACAGTTGTAAAGGTGAGTACAGACTGAAATTTAAGTAATGCCAACTATTTGCTAAATGTATGGTGTTAAAATATTAGCATCAATTAGAGCATTTGTAAATTCTAGTTGCTAGGAAACAAGCGTTTGGAAAATTCCAGGCTCATCTCATAAATGTCTGCATCTGCAATAATTCTGACCATAAACCAAACATTCTCTGTGTATCTATGTTTTATATTATATGTATATACAATGACTAAGCGTGGCCAAATGCTGCTGAATGCACTTGTGAATGTTCTCATAAATAACAACTACTGAGTGGCTTCACTAACATTCAGGGCTCTTTTGAAGCTATGATTCGCTGATCTGCAAAAAGAGCAATGTGTGTCTCTGTCATGAGAATGCTGAGCAGGAAGAGCTGGCCCCAAATCCTTCAATTGTGGGACAACACAACTAATTTTTGTGTGTGTAAACCCAATCTTTGCAAGTGGATATTTGGTGCTGCCTGTGTGCAGCCTGCATGTGGAGCCCTCACCTTGAACCCTTCTTCATCCGTCAGGAGAATGCTCGCATTGCTGTCCTTGATTCGGGGAATTTAAGGATCCACAATGTTCAGAGAGAAGATGCAGGACAATATCGATGTGTAGCCAAGAACAGCCTGGGCACAGCCTATTCAAAACCTGCAACAGTGGTAGTGGAAGGTGAGTAACCCTTGCACTGGGCTCCAGCTCCACGTGCCAGGTCCTTGTGTATACCTGGTTAACTTGAATTCACCTGGCATTGTCACATCGATGTTGACAAAAACATCTTAGGAGGTGACCCAAAAGGCAGAAGAAGGGAAAGGAAAGGAAAGCAGAGTGAGAAACAGAGAGAGTTTGTCCATACCTGCTCCCATTGCTGACTGATGGTGAAAGGAATGATTTGTGGAGGGTCATTGTCCATGGCTGATGTGGCTCTGGTGGGATATTTGTCTCCCAAATGTGTTTTTCCTTCTGATGGATGGTTTCCAAGATGCCAGCTTGTTTCTTGCTTGAGAAGTCCCACCAGACCCATGGCTTATGCACTATGGCTTGTGAAGGTGGATAAGTAGGAAGCTGACAGCCCTGGAAACTCACTGATCAGAGAGTGCTGTGGCTGCAAACAGTGAAGCATTTTGCAGCATTATGTGTATATCCCTCTCCCTTTCCTCTGATTTTCTGTCTGAACTGGCTGATTCTTCAGGTAAATAAAGCTTTTCTTTTTGAGGACTTGAATATTTTCTGTCCCATAAACGAAACACCAGACAGATTTTTCAGTTTTTGGTCTTTATGTGCTCAGTGTCCAACTCTTATTTACAGAAGGTGTTTGCCTTGTGGTATAAATCATCACCAGTTTCAGAGTGTTGAGACCAGTGGACTGCAGGGGAGTGCAAATGTAGGCAAAGAAGCATTCCATGTTCCTGAATCCTATAAGAGAAGCTGGGTTAAGCAAGATTTTGTGGAGAAGGAGGAGGGGTGACTGACTCAGTAGATGAACTGATTTTCATTTTTTACTCAGAATGGCTGTACTGTAGAAAGCGGAGAAGGGTCTCCATTTACCTAGTAAACTGCAGAAGACTGTTGTAGGTTACATTTGGCCTGGGACTATCAGAGCTTACTTAGGGCACAATTCCATTTCTAAGATGACCATTGACTTTATTCTGGGAGCAGAATCAGGTGTATTAGATCCAACTACGAATTACTATAGGTCTGCTTTTACCCTAAAAAATGCATTAATTTTCACTTTTTTTTTCATTTAAATATTTACACATACAGATTTCAAGTATGTTAGAAATTCCTTAAATAGCTTTAAAACAGGAAGACAGCTATTCCTAATCTAGATTGAGAGCTGTACTCCTCTGCTAAAAGCAATGGGACAAACTGAAGACATTTGCATCTGGCTATGAGCAGCTTGGGTCCTGGGTTTTGGTTTGGCCCCATCATTGCGACAGTGGCCAAAGGCTTGTCACTAATTAACTATGAATGGCAAATACTTAATGCCATGCATACAATGCTCCCCTCCATGCTGAAGAGCCTCAGGCATTGAGATTTTATTGCTCCGGATCTAGCTGAGCCAGCTAGAGAATCTAAAAGTGTGCTGGAACCGCACCAAAATCCAGGCTGCTAAGGCTGACATCTTGTTTTATCCCTGTCTCCAGAATTATGCAGCTGCCTGTTATTTCAAGGAATGGCAAAATAATCCACAAATATCCTACTTGCAAGGGAGAGCTTGTGTGTGCTCTTTTTAAACAAGGAAGATATTGGTTCTTAATTAATCAATGGGAACTCAGTGCTCCCACACAAACTATCCCCTCATGTTCCATTCATGTGCTGGGTGAACAAAGCAATGCTGTTCTCCAGGCTTGCCTTGGTTTCTATGGAAGGGCACCCATATAATATACCTCATTTCAGGCTGCCACCCAAACTAGACTGATGCGTATTTGTTTTACAGTTCTGGCTTCCAAAATCCAAAGGTAGTAATCCTGAATGCAGCTTACTGTGCATACAGATCCCTTCCCCTCCCAGTATTTTAGATTAATTCTCATGGATATTTAGCATGCATATACACACATACCTGTGTATGCACGTAGATATGCGCACACAAATGCATCCCACTCAGGCACATCTTCTATCATTATTTTTAGTATCCCTCTCCTTCTACCTCTCCTACCCCCATAGTATCAGGATTTTAAATTAACTCCAAACAAATAATAATCTAAAATTACTCAGTGCAGGAAAATCACACTTCAGTCTGTCTTTGAGCATTTGCAATGTTCAGAAAACTTGTGAAAATATGCTGTTTGTTTCTTCTTTGTAATAACAGTACAATATTTTTTTTTGAATCTTGGTGCTACGATTCACTGGCATTACCACCCTGCATAGTGTGGCTTAATATTACCATAAAATGACTAAGTATGGCTGGTTAACTACTAATATTTAATCCCAAAGCAAATGTCCATTCAAAGAGCGGTGTAAATATTTATGCCTAGCTAAATCTAGATCAGGCAGGTCCTGATTTCTGAAAGAAGTTTCTAATTTTCTGTTGTGAGCTTCCATTTTAACAGGTTCAGTATTACTCCTGTGTTAGTTTCAGGCTTTGTTCAAAGTGCAGATCTGCCTAACTTCTTGAAAGATTGACCCTCTGCCTCCTGCATGCAGTCAGTCTCCTTAAGTGCAGATCTGCCTAACTTCTTGAAAGATTGACCCTCTGCTTCCTGCATGCAGTCAGTCTCCTTAACACGTATAAGGTCAGGCACATGCTTAAATGACTTGCTGAAGCTGGCCCAGGAACTACGAGTCTCAAATACTTAAAATTATCTATGCTGGATCCACTCATTCAAACTCATGATAATCTTGGCCTAAGCGTTTATACCACTGAGGTGCCTTACAGTCCTACTTTTCTGGTTTTAGCAGTCCAGGGTAAAACAGTTTGAAAATTGCTGCTATTTTGATTTTCCAAATATTTTTTCTCCTTTCCTTTTTTGGCTTTCCTCAAGATTTATAATACTGGCCTCTATTTATTACTTTTAAAGCACAGCTTTAATATTTTTAAAGCTTTATTATTTTTAAAGCAAAGTTGAAATGATTTGAGCAATGATTTCAGATGAACATTCAGGTGCAGTTCTTGTCAGGAAAATGAAAACAGTGGAGGCTTTTCTTTGCGGAACAGATTTTTAATTTGTTCCTGATTTTCATCAGTGAATGGGGGGCAGGAGATAAGAATCCCCTGAATGCTGCCCCCTGCATGGACTGGTCCCTAGCCAGTGCAGCCTGCCTCGCCCCCTGGGGCACATTTCAGGCACCAGAGTTCAGGTGATAAACTAGTGAACTCTGATCAGTTAATGAGCTTTAGTGTCCAGAACTGGGTCAGGATTTGAATTGAAAGGGTAGAAAAGAAACTGTCCTTTCAAGCTGTGTTTTTCCCAATGATCGGGACAAACTCACATGAATTCGGACACATGAGGGTGAAACAGATTCTCTCCTGAAAAGGCATAATCCCTAAGGTGTAGAAACATGATCATAAAGGACCGGACTGCTGGGTCTGTAGGAAGAGCCGGGATCTTCATCAGGAACCATGCTGAGCCCACGAACAGAACTGCCCTCACTGGAAGGCTGCCAGGAGTGCCTGGAAGGTGTTAGGAGTAGAAGCAGATCATGAGGCATCCCCTTGAATTGACACCAGGGAGCAGGCACAGGAGGTGAGGGACAGGGAAGGTGCACAGGAGAGAAGTGTTGGCCAAGAGAGCCAAGTCAGCAGTCTTGCAAGGTAGGCAGTCCTCCTGCTGAAGGAGGAAATCCTGCTATTTTTATGATCTTGGTGTGTCCTGTAGCAATAAAATGACATACACATCTGGTTTAGCTCTGAGGTGACACCTTGGAGAAGCAGGGTTGGTTCTTTCTGGTGTGTGCTGGGGTCACTAAGAAGTGGTCTTCCACCAGCACACTGGCTTCCAGATGTGCAAAAGCTGCATGGGTATATTGAGTTGGCTTTCCCCTGTTTGGCTCTATTGCCAAAATAGTTACAGCCTATGCAAGTTGTGGAAAAAAAGACTAGTAGAAGTACTGGTATGAGGCAGAAGTGCAATAGGCAAAAACAAGCCTTCTCCACACTGCTCTGCAAAGCAAAACAAATAAGCTGCGATTAGCTTGCTGGTTCTGTTAAAATTAATGTGTGAGGATGACTTCCTGTTGTTCGTGTATGTCCAGAGATGGCTACAGGAGGGAACATGTGCATTGAGATAAAGAAACAAGATTATAATCTTGGCTGTCTGCCAAGAAATGTGTTTTTAATTTCGTGGAGGCAACATTTCTGACCTGCAGTTTTATATTCATTTTCTATCATCTTAAGCAGTTTGCTAACTACCTGTTTAATTGTTGCATTACTAATTTTGATAATGAACACTTCTGCTAACCCTAGAAGAGAAGAGCATTTATATACTCAGTGAAGCTGTACTTTGCCAAAGGATTTACACAAATTTCCTGTTGATTGCTGTACTGATGCCTGAAGTGAATCTGTGTCTGAAAGGCTCCTGGACGAATCCAGGATCCAGGACCATGGTAGAATAGAGGCATTTGCTTGCTTACTTGATCTGTAATTCACACATATGTCTGAAGGCTAGAGTTTATTGACAAGATGTCGGCTGAGAAGGCTGAGATGTTCCATCCAGTTTTACCTGAAGATCACTCCATTGGAAATAAATAGGAGAGCAGCTATTGCCTTCAGAAATGTTAAGAGTTGTCCTCACGTGCAGAAATCCCCATTGATGTCAGTGAAAATTGAGGGCAGGGTACAGACTTTTAGGCTGTGCCAAGAATGATTTCCTTGATCCTTGTCTGAGCGTTTGAAATCTGTAGGGTTTGCATGATAGGCAGCATTAGTGAGACATTCATGTTTTTTCCTTCATGCATTTCACAGTTGTTTATGTGACATAGGCTACAGAACAGGAGAAATTTTGGTTTTCATTGCTATTCACAGTGACATTGATCTGGTCCATTAATAGGACCAGTCCAGCAGAAGCTATGCAAGAGCAGCAGGTTCAGCTTCTGGGCCTGCTGCCTAAGACTGTACCCTCCCCTAGGTCCCCATGGCTTGACATGTGTAACAATGATATTCTCCATACCCATACTCATTACATAGAAAGTGTATGACATTGAAAGAATAAATTTAAAGTCATGAGCTCTTGCCTGGTAACAGGCATGGGAATATTCCTGTTATGAGCAAACTTGTCACTCAGACACAGAGAGATGCTGCCTGGTAGGTTTTTTTTAATGTGCAAAATAAATTCCACTGGGTGGTTTTGTTTTAATCTCTGTTATCTTCTTCAAATGTGTATTCAAAGCATACACAATTCCCGCATCAAATAAGAAGCGTCTATTGGAAAACAACAGTAAACCAATATGTTTTGTAATGACTTACATGCTTGATCGCCTGATCTGGGCTCTGTCTTCTGGCAGAGTTTTTTTTTTCTGTTCTGGAGAATGTTTCCTTGCCATCTTGGGAGAAGGAAAGTGCTACTCTGTGAATTGGTAGAATCCTGTCCTATATGTTCCTCATTCTTTAAAAGAAAAAAAGTCACAAAACAAACTGACAAGTCGCCCATGAATTTCTTACAGTTTAGAAGTAGCAGCTGCTTATAAGTGAGGCATATATCTATAAACCAAATGTTTCTTTATGAGCCTGATTTTTAGCTTCAACTATGGAAAAAGCATTTTCTGGAAATGAATGGAATTATTGCCGTTAAAGTATACAAAGGGTTGTGGTGGATTAGGCACTAACACAACTGAAGGTAGAATGTTCTTCTGATAGGCGTCCTTCTGTTCTAACAGAAGCAAGTGCACAGAGGTCCTCTCCTGTAGGAAGACCGTCTGAATTGTCTTCTGTGCTTTTTAGCCTTGCATACTGGGCCTTTGTGTGCAGAAATCGTGAGAAAAAGGTTTTTCTTCCCCTGAGGATGAAGAACAATCTTTCTGTTGTGCCTTTCTAGGTGTTGCACCCACTCAGTGAAACCTCTGATGTTCCCAGTTAGCCCAGTGATGCATTTTTAATGATGTTGAACAGGAACGAAAAAGGCCATAAATACATGGACTGTAATGTGAAAGGAAGTACTGAGATGCACCTCCATCTTGTGTTTTACATGAAGTTGAGCTCAATCTCCAGCCTGTGGCACCAGAGAGTTGTGGAATTCAGGAGTTTTGGAGTATACTATGCGATAAGGTTTAGTTTCAAAGTCATCACTGTACAAAGGCATGTCTAGAAATTAGCAATCATAAATCTGTCAGGAAACAAACAAATAAACAAGCAAATTACTTAGGACAAGTGCTGGAAGATCCAGTGTGCTCATGAAGAAACTAACTGGATTCTCCATGGATTTAATAACATTTTTGGATCAAATCTTCTGTACAGTTTCCAATTGGCTGAACAGGGCATTGGTTGAAGGCTACTGATCCTTCCTTCATCCAGGCAGTTTCACTCATCCCTTTGTTGGTGTGTTGCTGCTCCACTTCCTCCTGTGCTAGTACGTGACAGCACACATAGCAAAAAAATCAAAACAAGGGTAGAAGTAATGCTCCTCATGCTGCCCGGACTTACATGTTGTTCATTTTTGCATTCCAGGCCTGGAAGATAAAAGTCTTTTCCTACCCACAGTTTATTGCTTATTACTGGCTGCTAAAATAATACCCTGCCACAGGCCACAAAAATGTTCCCCTATAAACCACTCGAGAGAACAGCCTTAGCCTTGAAAATAGGAAGGTTTTCCTTGGAGAATCATCCCTTCAGAGGAAAGTATCTGCCAGGACTTGGGTAGATTTGGTCTAGATTTTTTTTTAATTGTTTTGCCTAATTCTTGAAGGCAGTGTTAGGATAGCAGACTAGATGACCATAGAAAGCAATGCCTTGGCTATTTAGTTAACAGACTAAGCCCATGAAGAGTAAAGCAATAGCTTCCTTCAGCAGTTTTGTGGACCTCTTATGTAGTTTTGGGGCAAATTTGCGTCACAGATAAATTAAAAGGCAAGAAAGCCACACCATGATTCAAATAACAAGAATGAAATTATGCATGTAGTCCAGATAATCTATTAATTTGGATTGACCACATTCCAGAGATGGGCCCTGTTTCAAATGAAAACTGACTCCAGATGTGCCATCCACAAAGTTTTTTGCGGTTTTGTGTCAACACATCTGTACTTGGCATAGATGAAATAGTGAAGGGAAATACCAAGACACCACCAGAGCAGCCAGTCAACACTGTTACCCTGACTCTTGTTGCCTTGCCTGTAGATCAGCTATTGATGTGAAATGTGAATTTTTATCGATACCATCTTCTGAGGAAGGATGTTTTAGATGAGATGGATTGCCGAATAGCAGACTGACAAGGAAGTTTGCAGTTTTGCATTGAAGTGCTGTGCAAAATTTCCTTAGGGATATTCTAATACCGACACATGATCAGAAGCAGAAGCCCTGGCAAAAGATTTCCTTCCCAGTCTGCAGTGATGCTGGTGTATGTACCTGCAGGCAGTGTTCTACTGCAAGTGAATGTTGAATACTGTGGTTTGCTGTTAAAAATTGCAAAGGACTTGGGGGGAGGGAGCATTACAGGGAAAGAAAATAGTACTGAGCTTGCCTGTAATTACACCAAAGTAATTGACTGGCCTCAGCGGGGTGGCATGGGCGTAACTGAAAGCCCAGAATATCTCGTTAAATCTCCTCCTACATACTGCATTCACCATAGTCATCCCGAGGTTCTTGATTCTACAGATACAACCATAACCCTAATTACAGGGTAACAGGGCAAGCTGCAGGAGACAGAAAACAGCCCCAGACCTTCAGCAATTGAACAAATAAGCATGAGCTATTCAATTTATTGCTGTGGCTTGCTGTGCTGTGACACAGGCATGAGGTGCACCCTGCCTTCGAGTAATTGTTGCAGGGTGGCCTCCAGCCCCAAGGAGCTGCAGAGCAGTCCTCCTGGGAGCATGACGTTTCTGACAAGGCATATATGAATCATTCTTCTCTAATGGACATTTGAGCCTGCGATTTCCTTTCCAAAAAACCTCTTTCCCCTAACGAAGAGTTTGGAAAGGCACTTAAAAATTACATGAACTTCTTACATCGTTATATGAATTGTGGTTTTAAGAAAAAAAATAGGCATTGTGCACAAAATGCCTCTGCCTTGTAAACTGTGTTGGGTAGCTAGGAATCATGTGCTTTCTGCACAACAACAGTCAACGATATAGAATATCTATAACTATCGGGTAAAGTGGGCCAGATCAAAGTGAGACAGCTATGCTGAAGTGACTGCCTTTTTACACTGAGAAATCAGTGTAAAACTGAAGATACAGAAAGGAGGGTTTTGAAAGCAACCTGGATATTTTATAGAATCTATTTGAAAGTCCTGTTTTGGTAAGTTATCTGTGGACCAACACCATTTTTTTGGAGTCTGATGCCTTCTGTCTTCCAAGGACCTCTTCCATCTTAGTCATTCAGGTAGCTGTGGTGGAGGTGAAAGTCCCACTTTTATTTTCCACTGTAACTGACACTTCCAGACAGTACAACTCTAGAGTTTGCTCCTAGCTTTTGTACTACGCCATATCTCCAGGGTGTGTGTGCCTACACTATGGAACAGAAGGTGCCTGCTGTTGTGCTGCTCTGTGTAAGAATGGGCCCCTCACATCTCTGAAATTGAATACTGGCCCAGGCAGTGTCTCCCAAAAAGGGCACCTCAAGAGTAGCGAACAAAGTTGAATCTCTGATTTAAGAGGGGCTAGCAGATTTTTCAGCATTGAATACCAAGCATACATGATGGACAAGGTGAGCAGGGAACAGGCTACTTGCTATCACCCCAGAGCAAGAAACATCCTAGCAGCTACTGCTAACAGCACTTTAAAACAGATGAAAGGAAATACCTTTCACACGGCATGTAGTTATATTTATGGCACTGCTGTTACCCATTGGTGGAGACCAGATGTCAGGATGCTCCAGGGCTTATTTCAGTTTTATCCCAGGGATTCCCATAATTGCCTGCTTCATTCCTGAGAGTGGGAGAGAGGGAGACCTGTGTGCAACTGTGGAGATTTCAGTATGCGCAGGCAGGCTGGTAGCTTTGGCAGTGATTGTGATGGGTCATGAACATGACTGGAAAGAACAAAAGGGTTACTCTTTGTCTCAGGAGACTGGGAGCTCCTTTTCCAGTTTCACATACAGTAAAGAGTAATGACAGAGTTAAATGGCACATGGTGTGTCTCCGTACTGTAGAAAAGCTAGAGCATGGGGAAGTTTAGGAGGGTCTTCAAAGAAACCAAACACATATATAGGACCAGTACTGATATGAAAAGAATTTCCTTATTCATTTCCTTGGGAAGTAATTTGAACATGTTATCCTCGCTTGTCCTTGAGTCTGGTGTTTGCTCTGTAGATAGAAATGAACACTTGTACAGAATGGGTTTTATATAGTTACACAGGATATAAGCTATCTATTTACATTTTACTCCTGGTTATTATAGCTTTGCGTATTTCCAGGGTCTGCTTTTAGGATTCCAGAGACATCTACATGCGATGCAAAGTCTGTCACAGATGAGAAGTTCCTGTGCTGGGTGGTGTGCTTAACACTGAGTCCTCTGCTGATGCATATTGTCCTACCATCTGTAAATCTTGGAGCTCACCCTAGAATAAGGTTACCTTGAGAAGCTATTGCCTTGCTAAGAAAAGCTTCCTTTGATATTAGACACCGGAGCTTAGAATCTGAAGGCATATGCTTCAGGATGGAGATGTTGTGGTTTCCTCCACCTCCCTTCCACAGAGGTATTGAACTAGCCCTGCTGTCCATGTCACAGACTCAGGCTCCAGGTTGAGTGTCTATTGCTGTGCCACTTGGCCTGTGCTGCATGCGGTGTTAGAACTACTGCAAGAACCAAACCTTCCAAATCACTCATCAGGAGCCAGAAGAGCTTGGAGATTTTGAGATTTTGTACAAAATGCTGATATTTCAGATGCACCAGGGTGTTGTCCTCCTAGAATACCATGATAACCAGGTAAGGGCCAGGCAGATGATGAAGTACTGCTTGCTTGCACCACTTCTGCAGCTTGCTTTTCTGGGGCCCATACCTAAGAGTGTTATTCTTTCAGAAATAACACAGTGGTGGTGTGCATTTCCTACTGCATTTGTACATTTTGTTTTTCTTTTGATAATCTGTATACATGTGGTTCTTTGGCAATAAGCACATTTGGATGGGGATTAAATAAAAATAGGTAAGCAATTTGATAGAGAGAAGTGGAAGTGTCTCATATCAGCTTTGCCTGTGGCATTTTGCTGCTCTTCTTGATTACTTGGTAGGCTTACAAAAAGGTGAATATTGCAGTTTTGATAAGAAATACTCAGAGATCAAAGTGAAACTGACCTTGCAGTTATCTCAGGATTCAATTATTAACCCAGCAGTTTTGGAAGGGGGTGGGAGTGTGGCAGCACGCCTTGAGCAGTGGCAAAGGTACAACATTAGCCATTCCCATATGGAGGCATGCAGTCAGCTGGGTGCAGAGCCCATTGCTGCCACTGTGAGAGGAGCTGCTGACCATGCTTACTCAAGAATTTGTTTGTTCTCCGAGCTGGGATTTGGTCCCGTTGTGTCAGCTGCAGAGACTTTGCCTCACTTGTTCAGCCCTGTCTCCTGGCATGTGATTAGCTGCTGCACACAGCTCGGCATGGCTGTCTGTGTGACTGCTGATCCACGAGCATGGTGTGTGGCCTGTTCTCAGCCGTGGTATTTCAAGAATTGTTGGGATTTTACACCGAATAATTTGAAATGTCAGAAAACATAAATGCTGTGGCTCTCCATGTGTTTATAAACATATTAGTCAGACTTCCCCTTGTCTCTCACCAGTGGGAAGGAAATGGTAGCTCCTCTGCTTGTTAACTCTCCTTGACTGTCTGGTTTAAACTGGTCAGGAAGAGTGAAAGGATGTGAGATGAATGAATCTGAATGGGAATTTAGACAACTGGACTTCTCACTGGCAAAAGACTGTGAACACATTGGCACAAGTTTATGGTTCTTCAGAGTGTATAGGTGGCAAGCATAAATGATTTTTTATGGATTAGTAAGCAAAGTCCAAGCTCAGAGAACTCCTCTGTATAGAAGGAGTCATTTGAATCTGCCACGCTGCACATACGAAAAAGCTACATCAGTGAACACCAACAAAAAAATGCTTGGAGTTTAGATCCTAAATGATTACACGTGAATAGTACACAGCACAAAGGCTTTGCCAGGGTATTTATAGCAGGAGAGTTTCCGAGGTGGTGTATAGCTTACCAATTCCCCCAGCAACACAGAAACATTTGTTCTCAATATGGCACCAGCTGTACCAGAGGAAAATGCCCTTTGCACATAGGAGTTGCCTATACAGGTTTTGCAACTTAGCTAGAAAAAATTTTCAACATAAGACCTGGCTGTAATCACCCAAAAGGCCGTTTTTCATGATAAAAGGAAAACAACCCTGGAAAGTGGAACAGGTTGAGATATCAGACCTGGCAGTATGGACATACGGAGTCTGGCTTATGGATTAGACCAGGCTCAGACTGTGGTGGGAAGGGAACATGCACCCAACTGTCGCCAGGTGGTTGCTAACACAGGTTTAGCTCTTGGTGGTCTTCTCTCGGTTTGGTCTATTAGGTATGCTTTACAGTGTGCTAGGACTAGCAACAATCTCTTGGGTGTGGCTATGGGCGGATGTTGACATGCTGGGTTAATTCACTTACACTGGCAAACATTGCTTGTGTTCTCTGAAAGTTGAGGTTCACCAAAGCCAGTGGAGGCCCTGGAGAAAAAAATACCCCACACCCCAAAAGCGGTTCTTGAGCAGGCCTGGTGCTTCCAAGACAGCATTAGGGCTTACGAAACCCTGGCTAAAAAGGACATTCTCCTGCAGCAGGGCTGTGTGCACAAGGGCTTCCTATGGGCTCTGGGCATTACTTTGTCCTTTCCTAAGAGCAGTAGCATGGCCCCAGGCCACCCAGGCTGCGGCCTGGAGGCAAGTGGCACAATCCATCCTACTTTTAGAAAAAAAAAGGCCTTACCAAATCAGGGGGCAGGCATCTGCCAGGACTGCAGGATCAGGCACCAAACCCTGGAAATTAAACACAGCGCGGTCAAAGGCGATGGGAAAATGAAGTCACCTGGAAAGAGTTAGCCATTCAAACCGAGGGATGGAGGGGAACCTGCTTTAATCTTTTTATAGTATAAAAAATTCGTGACTGAATTAAAGCCTTACTGTTTGGACTGGAAGATGTTACCTAATTCTCAGAAATGAGAGCAGCTGGCCACAGTGCAGATACCTCCTAGCAAGCCCTGCAGTGCACAGCACATCATTTAGCAGGGCTGTAAAAGAAAGGACATTTATTAGGGGGCTTTGGAGTGAAATTTAATGTGCTGGCTTGGCTTTTAGCTGGCCGGATTTCATTTCCAGCTCCTGTGTTTTATTTTCCACTTAAAAAAATACATAAATAATGCCCTCTTCAGCCTTCCCTAGCTGCTTTTTGGCATGCCTTTGGGTAAATCCCGTGCTGAAGGCCTGGGGGATCTTGATGTGAATGTTCTTAACCTTGTGGTGATACAACTAAATAGGCAAAGGACCAGTCGAAATCCACATTTGGGAGGATCTGAAAAAGGAGGGCAAGTAATGCAGGTGTTAAAAATCGCCTGATTGTTGGGAATTTTCACTCTGACACAAAATGAAAACAAAATCATGTCCTGAGCCCACCAAATAATGTGAATTTTATGAACATTTATTGCCATATCCTGTTCCTTCCTCCTCCTGCCTTTCACCTGGCTCTCCCCACCAGTTGCTTAGATTGGCACCATCAGGGATACCATTTCTTCCTCGCTTTTGCCTCTTTTCTTGCTTTGTGTAATGTGGTGGGGAGAAAAAGGTCATCCTTTTGGGGGCTGGGTTCCTCCATTTAGTTACAGGATAGATTGCATTGCTGATGTGGTTGCCAAAATGGAGCTCAGGCTCATCCTGGTGGTCTTACCCTGCTTTGCACTGGTGGACAGTGACACTCGCTGCTCTCACACAACCCGTCCCTGCCTTTCCATAGCACCTGAGTCTGCAAGCAACAGCAGTGTGTCAATCATCCACCCTTAGATGATAGGGCTGAGAAACATCTGATGCTATGTTTTTATGCTGTTTCCCAAAGCAATGAAGACCCCTTTGGAAAATATGTCCCTGGGTGTGCCAGTTAGTGGCACTCCAAAGCCTCTCAGGACCTGGGGAGTCCAGGGAATTTCTCACTTAAGATAATGTAAAACTGCCCAGGTTTTTCCATTCACAGTATGTAGAGGTAAGTACTTAAGTTAAATAGCTAAACTTTAAGTAAAATACTTATAAAAAGCATGCAAATGTAAGTACTTGAAATGTTAAAGTATTAAAACTGTAACTTCTGTTTTGAAAGTCCTGGAAATGCACACAGTGGCGATGGGGTAGCAGGGTCTGCCCTGCTTCCACACTTTGGAAATCAGCTTTTTTCCTTATAGGCCCATTTTTATTTAGTCATCCCTCCCTGTGCTAGATACTACAGCTGCAATACTTTCCACAAGAAAGATGTGAATGCTTAGCAGCTGTGGCTGGATTTTCTACCGCTGTATTTGGTGTTTTAGGCTTGAACAGCCTGACCCTTTGCGTTCCCTATGCTGGTGGACGAGTGTTTGCGCCAGCAGTGTGTTGGGCTACTAAAGAAAGTGCTGTAATCAGTGCTGACGGGGGTACCCGAGGAGTGGGACACAGCTTTCTACCCCCCACCCCCACCCCGACACCCCCAGGCTTCAGCTGGAGCAGCTGCCATGCTCTCTGTGGCTTTGCTCCCTGCCTGTGTGACTGCCATCATTTTTGAAGCGTGCCCTTTTTTCTCCTGGTTGACAGGTCCTTGCAGATTTTGGGAGAGCAGCCGGTACAGAAGAGGGCATACGTGCCTATGTCTGGCACCAGCTAACAGAGTGCTGTTAATTTGTCACTTCAGTATTAATTAAGCCGGGCAGGATCTGAGCAGCAGAGTTGTCAGGTGCACAGGGTCCCAGCAGCACACTGAGAAACAAACAACAGCATGAGAAAAGCACTAAGGGCCGTATTCTGGCTCTGGGAGCTAGTGTGCTGGCTTCAGCAAGAGCCATGTGCACATAACTGCTGCCAGGGGACAGGCCCAAACGTTTAGTGTTTCTCCAAATGATGTATAAAAGTAATTATGAGCTTGGCCTGGGGCATTTGGTGCTGAATTTGTAACCATCTGGTGTCAATGTCCTGAAGTGAAACTTCGGGCAAAGGTTTCATTTTGTTTTTCATTCCTCAGGAAAGTCCCTGGCCAGCAACTGCATCTTTCCTCCGTAGTGGTGGAGCTTTGTACCTGCTGCCTCGCTGAGGGACACAGGGGATGCGGCAGCCCTGACGCTGCTATGCTTTGACCTTAAGCAAGTGACACCAAGCGTTGACAGTGAGGGACGGCTTGGGGACTGCAGAGGAATTAAGAAGCTGAAAATAATACATATGCTCCTACCCTTTTAACTCTACTGACGTTAAACTTAATCTTCCTAAAATCCCCTGCCCAGGAGCCTGTTGAATGGCTGTGCTCCTAAGACAACAAAGTTTCTATGCTAAAATGTACTCCTGGTGCTGGCTATGCAGGAGCAAATGCCAATTTTAGGCTCTTTGCAAACACAAGTCTTAGCCCCCTCCCAGGCCAAGACTGCATGGAAGGACTATGTGGAAAGCATATATTTTTTATATTCCAACTGAAATTTTGCAGACCAAGCCTGCCCATCCCAAATGGCGAGGACAGATGTTCAGTTTCTGAAGGGACACTCATTAGTCTCTTACTTGCATTGGAAGTCTCCACCTGGGAGCAACAAGTGGCCAGTGTCAAGAGGTGCTTTGGGCAAACAGAGACACAGAAGACTGAGACATGATCAGATATGTTGGTAAGCGGAAACATACAGATAGCAAAAGTGCCAAACAAGATATCAGGCTTGTCTGAGAATTCCAAGACAAACTTTGCTTACCAAAATTTCTGATGGAGACTTTTAGTTACTGCTGTGTAGCCCATAAGACAGAGAGCGAGCATTACTCACTAAGCATGAGAAAAAGGAGTAAGAAATGACACAGAACTCTTCAGCCTGCTTCTGCACAGACTTTCAGGCATCTCCATGAAAAATTCTGGGTCAAAACTCAGATGTTCCGCATGGGAAATATCTCTCTTCTCTACTTTCCTCTATGTGGTCCAAGTATAGCAACTGAAATACAGCTTGTAAAGGCCGTCAGAGTTATATTTCTGTATTGAAATAGATTTTATGCAGAAGTACTTCAGTTCTCCTTTTCACCAAAACAAAAAATTCTTGGGGCAGGAAGGCGCTTATCTTGCTTATCTTCAAACTGCCCAGTAACCATATTGCACAAAAGAAGCAAGAGCAGTACAGATGAAAAATCACTTAAAATAACTGCTTTCCCCCTGCAATTTCCTCTTCCCAATGTCTTTGCCAGCCATTCCCCCATAACTTGATGTTAGACTCTCTCCCCTTAGGGCAGGCTGTTGTGGCATGGAAAATGCTGGGGTTTTCAGCTCTCCATGGTGAGTCTTAATTACTGCGACCACACTGAGAAGCTTATCTGACACTTAACCTTCATGGTATGTGACCATGCTGGTAGTCTCCCTTGATGGTTTTGAACAAGTTTCACATGAGGTCAACATTGGCAGGGCAGCATGGTAACTTTCTGTGTATTTGCTGTAAGTCGTCCAATCTGCATGCTACTAATGATGTTGCCCTTGTTTATTTGCATGTTACCTCCTCTGAGACGTCAGACTCCAATGATGTAGAAATTTCCAGACATAAAATTTTGGTCTGTAACGTTCAGAGTATAACCACACCGATCACTTTCTTTCCCCTCCTCATCCCTCTCCCAAGACTGTCACAGATGGGAAGCCTGTGCTATGCTCTGCTTCTGTTCGTGGGGCCATTGCTTGTTTCAAGACCTGTCGGGGAGGAAGCATCCCAGTGTCGGCACAGCCTCAGCTTTACGTTGCTGTTCAGCTGGCACCTGTGTCTTCTCCTGCAGTTTTTGCCAGAATCCTGAAGGCTCCTGAATCCCAGAATATCACCTTTGGGTCTGTGGTGACGTTGCGGTGTGCAGCGACCGGCCTTCCAGTCCCCACTGTCACCTGGCTGGAAAATGGGAAAGCTGTAAGTTCCTCTTTTTTCATGCTTTCGGCCCTGGAGGGCTGCTAACATCCGGAAGCACAGCCCAGGGATTAAAATGTGGGGCTGGGAGCCAGTGCCCGTGGTTTCTATTGCTGCCTTACTTAGCACCTTGCTGTGCAATCAAGTTGAGCCCACCTTGCCTCCCTGCTGCAGTTTTCTCCTTCGCAAAACATTCTCCGCCTTCTCAAGAGTGTTGCATAGGTTATTTTGTTAGGGTCTGGAAAGCCCAAGATGAGGACGCTTTAGATATTTACAACTTTACCCTGACCCAAGGTTTCTAGGATTTCATCATAGGTTTAAATATTCCTGCATCCACCTTTCCTGTCCTTTCTTCAAACGTGATACCAAATAACATGGCAAAATCGCTTATTTGGCAAAGTTGCTCATTTGACAAAACAACACACACTAAGGTAGTTAGGTAGAGCAAACTGTCTTGAGGCAAAATACTTGTGGGACAGCATATATATGCAGCATATTTGCAGATAAATAGATCTGAAATTTTTTAGACTGACCTAGGTGACACACTGAAGTATGTCACCAATTTATTCCTGGCTAGAAGCACGTCCTCAAGAAAGGCATACCCTTTCTAACCGCAGGCACTGAGAGACAGAAATCCAGTGCTTCTCACAGGAAATAGTTCCATGGTCTAATTATCCTGACCATTTAAAATAGGTGCCTGCTTTGAATTCGTCTGGCTTTCATGGCTGTGTGTAGAGTACTTCAATGCCTTCCCTTCGGCTGAACTGAAGAGCCGCTTGACACCTGATATTGCCTCCCCGGGCGTGAGCAGTGCACTAGAGTCATAGCAGCTCTGTGTCTCTCCTCTGCAGTCTTCACACAGTCATGGTGGACAGGTTTTATACTCTCTGTGGTTTTTCAACAGCTTTTTTAAGGAGGTGGGCCCCAGGGCATGATGCTGTGGAGGCAGGTGGAGCTGCCACTGCATGCAGGCTGCCAATTTGTCTCCTCCCTTTCTCATTGACCCCCTGTCAACCCCAAGTCCTTCTGGCTGCCGGCTGGCCATGGCCATTCCTGTGGACTTGCTTGTCCAAAAGGACCAACAAATCCTCTCGCTCAGGTTCCTTACTTCAGGAGGCTATCCCCATCCTGGCCTGTATCCACCCTTTCCATGTGTTAAAATAATGTTACTTAGAAGCCTGGGCTACTCTGCAAGATGTCCTGCCTTCCTTATCTTCTCTAAACCTTATTGTCTCCTCCAGTCTGATTAGGGCTAATTTTCTGTATTCCCTCAAGGTCAGGGAAGAACAGTAAAGCAAGCAGATCAGCCTCTGCAGAGCCCCGAGAGTCTTTGGTAGTTTCTGGCGACAATTATTTTGAGACCACTGCTGGTGTTCATTAAAGATTGGAGAAGAAACCTTTTGGTGGGTCTGCAGTCCATGGCAAGGGCAGATTATTTCCAAAGCACAGACCCATGCTCTGCCAAGTTCCTGCCAGTGCTTCGGTCCAGCGGAGAGCTGTGCGTGAGATGGTGCTCATCCTGCCTGCGGCCATTGCATGGCTGGCCAGATCTGCTCTGCCCCGTTGCTGTCTGCAAGGCAAAGCCCAGTCCCAGGAATGCGGTGCTGCAGACTGCCTCATTTTAAATATGGCAAGGTGACCTTGACGAGAGCCTGTCTCTGGGAATGTCAGGTCAGGAAGCGGGTGGACTTGAGCTGTTGTGTTTGAGGGCTGGCTCATGAGGAAGCAACTGTGAGTCATTTGAAGAAGCAACAAGCCTACGGCATTACAGCCTCTGAATGCCAACCTGTGACTGTCCTGAGGTTTACAGAGTGGAAATCTGCTGAGGTTACTGAGCTGCCTTTGAAGAGGAAGATGGAAGCTCCGTGCAGCAGCTGCCTTGCCTACCTAAACAGAAACACAATTCCTTTTCCTCCTGCTATGCACCACAGAGCATCATAGACGTTAAACTGTAGTTTTCCGCACTGCAAAGACCAACTGAGCCAGGTGTGAAGATGTGAAGAGGTCTTTTCTTTGGTGGTGGCTGAGGTGGCATTTTAAATGCTAAAAAAAAGACCTACTGGAAACAAAACCTCAGGGAATGTATTTGAAAAGGGAAGGGAATCAATCAGCACAAGGGAATGGCAGAGAAAACAACACCTGGCTGGTGTGGAAGTCCTAGGTGTAGCCACCTGACACTTCCACCTGCAATTTTCCACAGTGCATGTGACTATGTGTGCTGGTCGTACTGCTTAAGCCACCTAAGCATGTTTTTCTCCCATGGCCTGGGCCAGGAGGAGAATCCTGTCTCTCTGTGCTCACCAGGCACAGTACAGTGCTGCTGAGAGGGGAGGGAAGGAAATGCCTGAGGCCTGAGGGGCAAGGAGGGAGAGAGGACTGGATCAGCGCAAGCAGCTCAGTGAGCGGCCACGTCTCCCGGGTGGACACTGGGAGGCAGGGGCAGCCTGTAAAGAAATTCCTCCTTTCCACCAGGAAAGTCCCAGCAGGGTCTTAGAGCTGAGTGGTTTCTGGGGAGAAAAATGTTCTGAAGATATATCTGACCAGCACTGTAACAAAACACACGCTTGTGAAAAAATATCTCCTGAACTCCCATCCACCTGATCCATCATGAGTTCCCATCCTGAGTTCCCATCCATCTTCACAGCATAAGGCCAAAAAAGATCCCTGGTCCTGGCATTTGCATAGTGACCGGCATACCACCCATCCCTGATGCAATAACTGTGTTGGTCTGGTTATTTAGTGATTTCTTCGCAGGCAAATTCCCTCACCACAACTCCAAGTTGAGCTCAAGTGAGACAAAACAAATACATTATTTTCTGTGTTTTCTTTTCGTAGAGAAACCAGTCTGCTTACTGAAGACATGATAAAACACTGACACATCCCTTCTTACATTTTCAGTTATCACTGTTAATACCTTTGGGAACAGACACAGATTCCACGTTTCTACTAACTTCCAGGGAGGTCAGACTGATTCTCTCTAACCTCTCAGATAGATGTGTAGCTGGAGTGCTTTGCTGGGATGGATCCAGGGAGAGAACTCTCACTGTCCTTAGGGCCCGGTCACACCAACAGGATCCATGGGCAACCCCATCTCTCTTGAGTTACACTGGATGCTTGCTGTCAGTATGAAGGGTAGAATAGGCAATGCTGCTCCTGCCTATTGCCTTTAGAAGGTAAAGTCTTGGTGCATAATGTCCTCCTACTTTAATGAATACCATATGAGCAGGAAAGGCTTCTGAGCAAAATCAAGACCAGCTGGCCAAAATTTGCAGGCTCCAAGCTCATTTACCTGAGAATTTCTGACCTGAGAAAAGAGTTGGCCAAAATCACCACAGCTGCAGCCCCTTCATATTTCCAGGTGTGAGATAAGAAAATCTATCGAATATCTGCAAAAGGGTTGGAGCCAGAGCTCTTGCTTAGCTCATGACTGCTTTAGAAGTGTAGCAGTGGTTATATTAATCCAGAATCAACATCTTCCAAACTATTTTCTTTTCTCCTTCTATAGAGCCAGGGTCTACAAAGCCACCTCATGCCCTTCCTTATAAAGTCATGAATAGGCAATCAATCTACTAGAAGAGGTTCTGAAGTAATTAGCCAGCTCAATTACATGAGCAAAATAGAGACTACAGCCTTCTGGCAATGAAAATTCACTGCAAAAATATTGCTGAAGTGTGAAATAGGAGAGGTCTTTAACATTTGCTTTTGTGCGTGAAGTCAGCTGCTACAATAGCACCAAAATACCACCGGCAGCTTTAGCTCTCTGCCACCTCTGTCTGCTTGCTGCATCTTTCTCTACCAATTCAAATGTCTGGGGCTAGATCTCTTTAATTTTTCCTTGGTTTGTTTGTTTGCCTTTGTTGGAAACACAACTGCACTGGGCTTTTCACTTTCTTAGGTTTCCGCAGGGTCTATAGTGGAAAGCGTCAAGGACAGAGTGGTTGACTCCAGACTGCAGGTGTATGTCACGCGACCTGGCCTGTTCACTTGCCTTGCCACAAACAAACACAGCAAAACTTTCGGAGCTGCAAAATCCGCAGCAACCATCAGTGTTTCAGGTATGCTGGGAAAGAAGGGGTCACTAATTTTTTACCCTTGCAACTGCAGTCCTAGCTTCCCTGCTGAGGGAGAGGGAAGGGATGTGAAGTACTCTGGAGGAGGAAGAAGATCTTGAAGAGCTGATAGTGTACAGGGGGCTAAATTTGAGTTCAAGTGCATCCCCCGCCAGGCTATTTCCTCATTTGTTCTTACACTTTGGAGACTGGCGCAGCTGTCATTTCCTGAATGTTTGATGATGTCTTGTACTTTGTGTCCCAGAAGAGCATTTGGTAAGTTCATCCATGCAGAGGAAGTCATGGCCAGGACCCAGCATTGGTATCACCTAACAGCAAGGTGAAAATAGCTTTCATGAGCACTTTGGCTTCTCAGGGGGTTGCATCCAGAAAGCAAGGATGTTCCTGTCAGAGCACTACCCCGCCATGCCTGGGGTAACCTCTGCTCCCAGGGACATCTCCCAGATCGGAAAATGATGATCCAAAGAGGAGAAATACCAATGGTCTGAGCTAGCTGACAGCATTTGTCACACCAAAAGAAAGGTGGCAACTTGCACCTTGCCTCTTGGGAAGGTTTAGTTAGAGGAAGGAGGCATCACCTGGGACTCCAGGCACAGGATGGTAGCCGTGGTCCTGCTGTTAATCAGGCATGCATCTGCCCCTCTACCTGTGCCTCACCTTCTGCTCTGCTGAGAAAATAAACATGCCCATTCTTACACTGGGCATTGAAACACAGCAGCTAGCTCTGCCCCATAAGAGACTCAGCACTTGATACCGTATTTCACATTGCCACCTCTGCTTTTAGCCCAGGCAAGGCTCTGCCCCATGAAGCAGATGTGCAAATGCAGTAGGGAGGGCAGGTGCTTTAGGATGGTGGGAGAAGCTGCACTGCCCGCCTCCAGGCTGCCCGTGCTCAGTAAGAGGGGAGCACCTGCCCAGATGTGAGCAGGAGCCTGCCTTGGCCTCATCCCACCTCCCAAGGGTCCCACGGCAGATGTGTCCCAGTCCTTGGCCGATGCTCAGTGCCTTCTCCCTGTGTCGGCGCAGCCCATCTCCCCGTGGCACTGCAAGCAGGGTGCATGGTCGTGTGCCTACACTGGTCATCCAGCCCTGGTTTCTTCTGCCTGTTACAGCTGATGCCTGTGGTAATGAGTGCATGGTTGGCTTAAACAGAGGACACTGTCTGCCAGTTAAGTAGGACCCAAAGGAAAAATGTAAAAGTGTGGATTTAGGGTGCAACAGTCCACCTCAGCAAGAACTGCAGTCAACAGTCCACTTCCTTCTCCTCATTCCCTCTCCCCATACGGAGTCCAGTGTTGCCCAACTCTTCTTCCCCACAAGCAGGTGCAAAATAAGGACAGAATTTAGCTGCGTCCTTTTCAGACAACTTACAGGTCTCAGACAGATTTCCTACCATGGAAATCTTAACTGTCACATCTCAGAGGGGGCAATGAAGTGTCACTGATGTCTTTTCCATTTCTTTTTTCTTCTGGCTCACCATAATTCTTGGATCCGGTGCCTCCTGGCAGAGTGGAGGTAAGAATGACTTTCTGTGCCTGCCTGGGGGGTTTTCTCTGGGCCAGAGAGGAGGTAAATGATGAACCAAAAGGATTCGAATGATTTTGCTTAAATGAAAGGAATGGGTTTCTGGATGCCAAGTGTGCAAATGGAGTTCACTTGAAGGGAACACTGAGCTTCTTTATACAGGCATAATTGGATACTGGGACCAGGTAGATAAGGATGCTTCTGTACCAAGTGAACAGTGGATCACATGTCAGTAAGGGTGTATAAAATATGGTAGCGGGCAGAATATTCTGGAGTAAATTCTGTTCACAGTTGTGCATCTGCAGCTTCACTAGCCTTATAAATTTACAGGCAAGAGCTTAACTCCTGTCTGTACACAGGCAGTACTTCGATTAAGTGATCACCAGATTAGGGCAAGAGAGGTTTAGATATTTGTTCCAAGCAGAGTTATGGATGGGTAAAGATACTTCTATGTGATCAGACATGCACTTTTGATGAGTATTTTTTGGACTACTGAACAATTTGGCTGAAAATTTGAGTCCTAGCTATTTCTACATGCTGCTCTGGTAGATCAGCCTGAAAGGAAGATGAGAGGATTAGCCTGAGGGGGGGGCTGGGAGATTAGGGCCCTCAGAGAAAAGAGAAGAGCCTGAGAAAGTCTGAGCAAATGGCTTTGCCACTCTGCTGACACAGGCTCCCTGCAAAGGCCCTTGCCTCCCTCATGTGGGGGCCTACACCTGTGTAGGTGTGACAGGCATGGGAAGAGCGATCAAATGCTCACCCCTTTTGTCCTGCAGTTTTCCTCGACATTTGCTGAACAAAATTCCTTTCCTGTGACAAGGCGTTGTGAAAAACACATTGCTGTTGCTTCTCTGTTGCAGCCTGCTCTGTGTCTCCCTGCAGGTTTTAAAAAAGCAAGGAAACACAACATTAGTGCTCTTTTGCCTCTTGGAGCAGAGGAATGATGCACCTTTCAGATCAAGCACAATGGGCATCATCGGGAAAATGTGAATAATGTGACCACTGCCATGCAAAAGGTGGTTCTAGCAGGGTGCTGGGAGCAGTGCGGTGCCATGGGGAAACCTGCTCTGTGCCGGGGAGATGTCACGGGCTGTGGGACCGGTACAGGATGCCGGGGGGTGCCTGTGTCACATGGACGGGTGTCTGTGGAACCTGGCGTGATGCAGGGTGCCACAGTATCACCGCTGTTTTGGTACTACCTCAAGGAAACTGTGCCTTCCTGTATTTTTTAGCCAAAGTGACATACAGGAGATAATAATAAAAAAATTGAGATTGAGCCCAAAGTAGTCCAGCTAAACCAGGGCCGGAGAGTGTCACCTGCAGAGAGCAGCATCTGGAAAAGCTGAAATCTGGGCATTCTGTGTAATCCCTGGCCTATGTACCTCCAGCTTTCTGAAGAAAAATAGCAACAATCCCCAGGGTTGACAATGGGCGATTGTTTGGGCAGGGAAAAAAGGTAAAAGGCAAAGATACAAATACCTTTGCTGGCTGCTCCAAATGGTTGGTGTGTTGTGAATTGAACTCCCTGACCCTAGTTAAACTGGCCGAATGAGCAACGGGGACAGCTGCACCCAGACCTCCTCCCTTGCCGTTTTGGCTGTCCCCCGTGCACAAGGGAGGCTGTTTTCCTAGTTCTCCCCCACACCAGGGCTCTGCATCCCATGGGCTGCCAGAGCAGGGGCACATCCTTGCCCACAGACCTCGCTGCTGTGGGGCAGCTGTGGGAGCATGGCTGACCTGTGTGTGCCCTTGCCCTGCTGCTCTCTTTGGATGGCCATGGGGAAGAAGACAGGGAGGGATGACAGCTGTCTCCTGCTAGATGTGAAAAACGTGGGAAAAATAAACAAATGGCCTGTGAAGGGGCCAACCTTGCAAAGTTTTTACTGCTCCGGCATAGCTCTGGCCCCACCCTTTGCAGTAGGAATTTGCAAAGTGAGAGACGTGGTGAAGAGAGCAGAGGATGGACCTTGCAGGGAAGCACCAGAAGGAAAACTGAAAAGGCTTGTGCCTTCCTCCTTCCTGTGTCTCCCACCTAAATGTGTCTGCAAGAAAGATAGGGTAAGGAGGGATACAGGAGCTGCGGAGGGGCAGGCAGGAGTTGGCTGGTCTGATGTTGCGGAGAATTTCCTGGCATGTGTTGGGTAGGACTCACCTGGCTCCTGCTCATTGAGTCTGTCCACAATTGATGTGTAGCTGGTCAGGAGGGCAAAAAATCCTGAGTTATCACAGGGGTGCAGCAAGCAGCACAGCTGATCTGTTCTGCAGGGAAGCAGGAAAACAAAACATTTTCCCTCTGGGCCCTGGAGGCAGGGTGAGGGGCCATGCTAGGTCACAGTCATGCAGTCTTTTTGCTGACATATAATGCTAGCAAGCCTTGGCCAGAGCCTCAGCCCTGAAACTCTCCAGGAGGGCCCTGAGCTTACACTGGGGTTCCTTGCAGAATTTTCATTTTTGGATGGTATTAGCTTGTCTTCAGTGGTTATAAGAACCTACCCCCTTCTCTGCCCTCTGTCAGCCTTACAGATGCCACTTTATTCAGACATAGAGCCTCGACATCCTGCTTATGCTGGTGTTTAGGGCTGTGAGTTTACTGTATGCGTATGCTCTTGTCGTCGACAGCAAGCTGTACAAGGGTGATGCAGGCTACTGCAGCACGTACAGAGGCGAGGTGTGTAGTGCTATCTTGGCGAAGAATGCTCTTGTTTTCTTCAACTCCTCATATGCTGACCCAGAGGAGACCCAAGAGCTGCTTGTGCACACTGCCTGGACTGAACTGAAAATGGTGAGTTCATTCTGCCAACCGGCCGCTGAGTCTCTGCTGTGTAACTACATCTTCCAGGAGTGCAATCCCTCGGGAGCTGGGCCAGCTCCAAAACCAGTGTGCAGGTAAATGAAAAAAAAATACTCGTCCTTCATTTTGTGGGGATGTGTAGGCAGCAGGGGAGTGGTAAGGGTCTGTCCAGACCTGCAGTAGTACTGCGTGAGATGGGTCCTTTAGGTTTGCATGGGTTTCCCTTTGCTCTTTCCTCTGTATACACAAAGAGGATCTGATCCAGCTCTTTCTGTGCTCTTTGCTAGCGTATGGTCTGACTTGCAGGCTCAGATGTCTGTGTTATATTAGGCTTTTAGTGGACAGTGTTGAAAAGAAATATCCATCTGAGTGAAATAAATGATTTAAATAATTAACATACTGCTATCAGTTAAATCTTACTGGCTTAGTATGTACTCATTTTTACTATCAAAAGTAATTGCTTGTTTGGAATTTTGACTAAATATAGTCACAAGGTGTGCAAGAAAACTGGCCAAGGCAATACACTAATCATTCAGCACTTCCCACCAAGACAAAGGTGTAACGAAAGAAGACTACACTAGAGACACTGCTACTGTAATTGTACCTGCTAAACCACACCTCCAATCTGGCTCTTGTATCCTCCTTAAGCAGGGAAACATGCATTGAACCAGGGCTGGCAGGGAACCTGATGAGTCCAAAGCGTGTCCAACTACAGCTAATCCACTGCTGACAGGTGTTTGCACAACACGTCCCTGTGACAGAGACACTGCTCCCTCCCTTTGAACCTCCTGGGCGACCCTTCACTCATTGGTCCTTGTCCTCCCACCATGACCATGGAGACAAGTTTCTTCCCTTCCTCTTTGCAGCAAGATTTTATTTCTTGCCCAGTGTCTCAGACTAGAATAAAGCGGTTTTTTCCAAGCTCTGCTCATAGCTCTTGCTTTTCCAGCCTCTGAAGCTTCTGCTCCTCATCTTTTCCTGAGTGCTAAGTATATATGTAGCCTCCAGCCCAGGTTCTGTTAGTGTTAACTATAATGGAACAATGATTGCTTGGTGTCCCTTGCAGAGGACAGCCCCATGTAGGTGTCTCAAAGTGAGGCTTTCTTTTTAACTAACGCAACTGTTGGCCACAACTGATTCATGTCAATTTTCAGCCCTTGGAGGAATATTGTCTAGTCATTCCCCATTTCATGTTTGAGCAGCTGACATCCCTAAGTGCACTACTTTTTGCTCTTACCCTCAAACCGCATCTTAAAACATTATTCAGATTTGTGTTTATTGGAAAGGGGCCTTTTCAGGACAATCAGCAGCATCTAGTCTTTGCAATATGGACCTTTTTGATTGCTCCTCCTTTAATATCTCTAAAACAAAGTCACAGAGGAAAATCCCAGTGCGAAGCTTGACAATACGTTGTGTTCTCTATTTGGTGCCTATGCTGCTTGATATTCCTCCACCAGCACAGTAATGTCATATATCCTATGAAAGAAGTGTATGTGCAAGTATCCACAGATAATCATGCAGCCAAGTACTGAAACTTGCTTTTTGCTGTCAGACTCCTCCCTGCCACCTAGTTGTTCTGCTCTTTGTCATTGTGCCCTTTGTACATGACCTCTCTGCCTTTTTTCAAGATGTGTGACAGTATTTATATCTGAGCTACACATGCACAGCACACGTGTCAGCTAGGGATTTTGCACAATGCTCCATGAGACATTTCAGTGAGTTCTGGGTCTCGCTTCATTTACCCCTGCTCGTGAGTGGCCTTGAAGAACCAGGACTCGTAGTGACTCAGCTGAAGACCTGCACTTCTGGGGCACTTCTGAAGTCAGAGTGATACAAATCAGCTCAAATCTGCACTTGATCTCGAGCTAACAGGCATAACATCTGCAAATATGTCTAAATCTTAGTCGACTTGCCTGGCATCATCTTTCTTCAAATACAGAGGTCAATGTTATGGTTTTTTTGCCTTTAATGATTTTTCCCTGTGATTCTAATGCAGGTTTAAATGTAGCTTTCTTCTTGACAAGAGCCCTGGAATGGCATCCTTCCTGTTTCCTATTCCCAGACCACATCAGCTGGACAACAGTTCCTCCAAAGCCCTAACCCAATACTCCTTTTGATAACTCAGACATCTAATACATATTTCTGAACAGCTGAGACCTCTGGGGGCTCTTGAACACATTTCACATGGTCTTGGTTACTTTCCAATTAGCTTATCTGCTTTTTAGTGACAAGTTTATACCTCTCTGCAGAAACCGACTAGACTACGTCAGTTTTCAGCTGAAATACTTTGTAAGCAAGAATCGAACTATCTCAGAGGTCAGAGAATTCTCTCCATTTTTGAGGGATATATTTCCCTTGACATATTTTCATGTGTTTTTTTCTTATTATTTATTCTCTACACCATTTTTTCTCTCAATGTGTCATTTTTAATGTTCATTTCAGTTTGGAAGCTAGCTAGCAAGAATAACAACTGGCAAATAGACTGAGTAAAGCTTTTGTAAAAATGACCAGGGGTTAAAACAAGATGAAGTGAAACAGAAGAAAACAACGTGGGAAAAATTTCACTTCATGTATATTAAGATACAACTTTATTAAAATTAGAGTTTGCCTGTTTTTAAGGGAAAGTGATGTCTCATATCAGAATTCTTGATCACATCTGCCTTGTACCACTGGCTGCTTCTGTGATAGCAAAAGCAAAACCCTCAATTTCTCTTTCAACCACTGCTGATATAAGGTGACCAAGCTGCAGGGTACAGTCTTGTGTTGGGAAACATCTCATTTTGATCAGGTCTGTGTGTCATCATCTCCTCATAAACAGTCCTTTGTGGTCCCTAAAATGCTGCTGGCTCACTTGTCCTCTTCTGCTGCCACTGTTCTTTGTCCATCTGTCATTTACGTGACATAAAGTTTCTAATAATAATCTGAAGTAATCTTTGCACATGATCTCATCAAGCTCTCACTGTTCAGGATTAAGTGTTATAACAATGGTATGAACCCAGCTCAAGGAGACTGACCATCCCTCCCTCTGGCTGCCTCACCACGCTCCCCAGGTGGATTTGTGGGTGAAGATAACCTGCCTTTAACACTGGATTGGACAGGACTGCAGAGGAATGGTCTTTTCAATTTTACAGTTGCACACTGAATCAGGGGCTTGTTTAAGGATGCTCAGGCTTCAGGAGTGAAGGCAGCTAATGCAGTCCAGATCTCCTGTGCCAGCCCGTGCTTCAGATGCAAGATTTCCTCATTTCTTCAGCTAAACATTTCTTTACTTCAGAAGGTCATTACTGTTCCACATGTTGTTAACATAAAAAAGATAATTTATGCCATCTGGCTGCATTCTGGTTTTCATGGAATTGAGGAAGGAATAAACCAGCACTGGCTAAAATCAAGCATGAGGGAGCTGGGCTTCAATGGTTTCAGCCTGTAGACTTGAAGGGCATCGATTTGCTGTTGCAGACAAGCTGCTGCTGGGTAGTATTCCCAATGGCCTGTGCTCTTCAGGTGACGTAGAGGGTTTGTGGCGTTGGTAGTCATCCCCAAAACTCATGGCCATCTATTCTTGCTAAAGCCATTGGCAGACTGTAAGTAAAGAAACTGCATCAGCCCACCAGGTGATGAATTTTGCTAAAACCTTCACCATGGACCCAGGCAGTACCTTTCTGCATCACTGTGTCCTCTTCCACACCTGCCAGCAGGTGCTGCTGGCCCTGCCAGCAGGTGTGGTGGCTGGGAAGGATGTGGATGTGCAAAGGACTTCAGTTGAGCTCAGCAAAAGTAATCTCTGCACATGATCTCAAAGCTGGTTGTGCAGCTGATTCCCTCAAGAATGAGTACATAAATAAGCAAATAACTGAGAAATTGACTAATGCAACAAACCCCTCATACTTTCCAGTCTGGTACAGTTTCTCTTTTCTTTTTTTTTTTTTTGCTAGAGCAGATATTTCTGCATTGGCCTTCTTCACAAGCAGCTTCTGATCTAAGGAATATTTAAACATCCAAAGAAATTCTTGTTGGTGATTGTTTTGCATTGTTATGGAGTAATACATTAGGTAGGAGACAGTTAGGTCTCTTGTTTTACCAGGCACTGTAAAGGTTTTGCTGCAGACAGCTGATAGATAAAAAAGGGACTGAAAGATGTCTGTGGAGAAAAAAAGTAAATTGGATGGGTGATTCTTTGAAATTAAAAATGCAGGCAAATATTTAGTTTAAAAAGATTAAGAATTGCAGCTCAACTGCTGTCTTTAGTTGATGACACTTTAATTTACAATTCACAGAAGACAGGTGAGATATTTAGAATGTACAGAAAAATCCTATGATAAATATCAGACATGATGTTTATTAGGCAATAAATCTACAGAAAAAGTTGGGAAGGAGCTCCTCAGAGACTGTGATGTGTGTTGTGTTTGAGCATAACACTGCTTCCCTAAAAATGTGGCTTTGTGGGCTTCCTAAAGCAAGCTGTTACACTTTTTTTCTACAGAGTTTCCCTTATGGTTTATGAGCCAGCCAGACTGGCTTAAAGAAGCATAGCTCTGTTAATGTATGCCTGTCAGCCTGCATAACCCCTGCACACAGCTGCTAAGTGCAGCATCGTTATCAAGCCATTGACTGCTGTATTTCACTGTTTTTTGCAAAATAATGTAGAGAGAATTGCCTTGCTGTAAAGGATCTCTACTGCTTTAAGGAATGGCTCTCGATGGAAGAAAACTCTCAGAAGGGGATTTACAAGCCTGGGCTGATGCTGCTCACTCTTCCCGAATGCAACAGGCTCCCCAGCCTGCACCAGCACCCCAGCGCCTGCACTCGCATCCCTTTCTTTGGTAAGGTGGCACTTGCTGCCTGTTGTCTGGAGAGCTGTGTTCTTGGGGAAGGGTTGCGGACAGATGTAATCCATAATTTACAACTAAAGTAAAGGCTGGAAGTTGGTACTGTCCTGTCAGTGCCTGTGCATGGCACTGTGACAGCCACATCAGCTGTTTGCCTGTCTTATCTGACTGGGGTGTGGGAAAAATCCCTTGAGTAAATAAAGCCTGGCTCCATATTGAGGGTCCTAACAACCTCATGGCCAAAATCAGTCTTACTGATGGCAAAATTGCCATTCAGGTGTGATTACAAAGAAACAAGCTGCTTAAGCACTGCTAGGAGGGAACTTTTTCCCATAGCATGCTTCTAAGAAAGCACACATTTTTTTGCATATCCTGGACAAACGCTCTTTACGTATTGTCTTGTCTTTTTACAGATTTTAAGACGGAGAACATAACCAGTAAGTAGACTTCTCAGACTATGTTTCTAGAGGTGGGCATGCTATTCTATGTGTAAGATGTAATTTGTACAGCATTTTTGTGTTTTGCTCTAGCCCTGGCGGACTGAATTCAGATTATTACCAGTGAATGCCTGAACTTCCACATCCAAGTCATGGGAAAACACCTTTGCCGCTCTTCAGGGTGTGGGGAGAGCGTGGGCTGGTAGTTGTTGAAGGTGATTAGAGGGACACGACTCTTTAAGATGTTTCCTTCCCCTCCAGTTGTTCTCCCTTCTTTGTAGCCATTGATTCTAGTTTTGCTTTACCCATATATAGTATTTCTGATACTACTATCAAGGTAATTCCAGCCTTATATGCCGTTATTGATATGGTTACCTACACTGGGCTGGCCTTGCAAGACCTTATTACCCAGAAGGCCCCAGCACCCTCTTCCAAGCGTTTCTGAAGTATGGCTGCTTCTCACGTGACCCCCCCATGACCAAGGGCAAGACCCAGATATCCCCCAATGTGATGCTCTGACTTCTCTTGGCCTCCCACCCTGCTGCTGGTCACGGCTGAAACATGCACATCCAGCTCCTCCAACTGACATACAACTGCAGTTTAAAGCTCAGTTGCTGAACTTGTCCCATCGGAAAAAGTAAGAACAGTGCCTCCTTTCTGCCATGCTTCTGAGCAGGCAAGTTCTGCAGACGTGGCAGTGGCAGGCACCTTCTATGTGAAAAGACAAAGTGAAAAAGGGGAAATTGAGACTTTTGGAGAGTTTTCTTCCATGGGGGGGCCTTGGATCCACCTGGCCATCCAAGTGCCAGGTGCCCAGCCCTGCACACTAGGCAGACAAGTGCTTTATCACCCCATGGTTCTCCAGCATCACTGCCCAACGCTCACAGCCCGCAGCTGCAACTATCCGCTTCCTGGGGAATGGAGCAGAGATGCAGAGAGATGTCAGTAAATTTGTGGTGTATTCATGGGATGATTTCAGCCTCCTCTTGGATATTTGCAAGTTCAGGGCATGGCCTCTCTCTCCTGTGTAAAAGTGTGACCTGTTTGTTTAGTTTTCACAGTGTTTTCACCAGGTGGCATTGCACAGATGTGCGCTCTTTGGTTATGAATCAGGCAGACATAACAGCAACATTTTAGTGATATTGCCCCCTTTTTTTCGATTTAGAGTTATTGTTACATGCACAAAGGCTTGGAGAGCACGAAGCAAACTGTTTTCTAACTTACCCATGGAAGTTACTCCATAAAGCCCAGTTGGACTACCTTTGTTATTCCCTCTGTCGCCACTATAGCAAGACCATATGTGAGAGCATCTGCATTTTCCAGGCCACCAAGGAGTCAAGAGTTCTTCCTTAGTGTTGCTGTTGTCCCTGAAGCTCTTGACATTGCTCCTTTAAGGTGTCACACTGACGTTTATTTCAGATCTGTGCAAAAGTTTGTTTCATGTTGGTTACTAGCTCAGTCATGAGGCAAGTTTCAGGCATTGCTCTCCTTGCCTTTGAGTGTGAGACATTTAAAATGCTGGGCTCAGACACAGAGCTATGTTCTAGGGCAGCTTAACAAGATTTTACACCTCTGCAGAGCTACAGGTCCTGGTCATGGGGGGCTGCTAGCTTGTTGCAGATGTGAAGCATAACATGATAGCTTACATATCAGTCAAAGAAGTCTGAGTTAGAGCATTTTACTTTGCATTTTTGATGGGTTAAGTGCACTCATGAAGTCCACAGCCGTTTCTATACTGAGATGTTTGCATGCCTTGGGCTACAGGAACTTGATCCTGTGTTTGAGCTCACTCACCTGGAGCAAACATTGTCATGGTGGTGTTTCTGGCTACGCATGTGTAGTGCTTGGTGAAAGCTGAGAAAGCTAAGGGTCTATAAAAGGCCCATAACTGCAATCCTGAGTGCATTGGGTGATGCGAGAAGAAGAGAGCAAATAGGAACGTGGATGTCTTCCTGTTAGCAGCCCTGTAGAAATGCAGGCTGTGAATTGTGCAACCAGTGCTGCAATTTGCTTTCTGCTTTGGTTTGGCGTGGGTGGCTTCACTGTGGTTCCGCTCGGCACTGTCTACGTGGAAGCGCTGTGAACTGGGTAGATGCCGCTCAACCATTGCAGGCACATGGCCCATTTTCTCAATCTGAAAGAGATCCAGTTCCCTCTTTGGAGTTCTAGTGTATTTGGTCTTATGTATTGAGCTCAAAGTCCATTTAAGTGTGAACAGGAGGCTAGGCAGTTCCCTGCCTGCAGCTGTCTGGTCCTTTTATGGGCTTCTGATATGTTACTAATTGCCACGTGCTCTTGTGTAATGAAATGAAGTTTGCTCTTGTGTAATGAAATGAAATTTACTCTTGTGAGTCCCCACTGCAGGACATGGTCTGAGATACCTTGACCTCATGTACTTTTTTTTTCCCCAGGGACTTGCTACAGCGGCAATGGCCAGTTTTACCAGGGCTGGGCCAACGTCACAGCCTCCGGTATTCCCTGCCAGAAGTGGAGCGACCAGGTGCGCATCAGTGTGAGACCCACAGAATGGAGAGCCATGCTCAAGGTCTGCTTTTCCAAAGAGCTTCCCAGAGCCGGGCAGCCCAGTCCCAGTGTAAGGGTTGAGCAGGGAACAGGTTACCTCCATTCTTGAGTTCACTAGTGTTTCATACCCTCTTTGTATTTCAATCTGCAACTTCCCCTCTCTGTGGCAAGATGTGTTCTCTATCATTCTGGCAGGGTACCGAAAGGCTGTTTTACCTCTGCCTTTCTTTGCTCCTTTGTTTTGTTTGGTTTTGTTTTGCTAATACCAGCAGTAAAAATTATACTGAAACACTAATACAATTTGTTTCCTCCCCCAAGACTCCCCACTTGCACAGGAGGACTCCTCAGGTGTTCCCTGAGCTGTCTGATGCCGAGAACTACTGCCGTAATCCAGGAGGTGAGAACGAACGACCCTGGTGCTACACAAAAGACCCATCTGTGACCTGGGAATACTGCAGCGTGTCTCCCTGTGGAGATGGTAGGCAACTGGAATTTATGATTTCTGCCTCTGTGGTTGTTTTGGGGACATGCAAGGTGTTTGCATCCTGAGCGCTCAAAGCAGCACCGCACCAATCTGTTCTGTCTTCCGGATTTGGCCAGTCCTGGTTATTTTCGTAGGTTCACCTATCATCTTTAACCAGAAGGTGTAACATGCACCTTAAAGATGGGAAAATGAAGACAGGCAAATCAAGCACTTTGGCCCAGATTATAATAAGGCCAAAGGATGAAATACAATTTCCTGTGATATTATGAAAAGTTGATTTGCCACACCGTATTTCGAGGACAAGGTAGGGTTTCAGGCTATTTTCCAAAGTTGTTTACTTTTGCATTTTTTTTTTCAATAATAGAAAACAATTCTAACTAAACACAAATCTGAAAAAGAGGGAAACATCTTCGCTCTGTGATGCTGAAACTATGTCCTTTTTTTACTTCTTCTTCAAAGAAGAGAACAATTTTTGAAAAATATTTCATCCAAGATGCACAGTTTCTGCATCTCAGCATTTGGAAATAAGACAATTCTGCTTGCAGAAAGAACAGTGGTGCTGTGGACTTAAAGGAACACAAGTCAACATCAGTTTAGCGGGCCTTAAAAAGAATGGTTTAAACTTCTTTCTCTTCTCTATCAATGCATATACAGATTAACATTTTCTAGAATGTCTCAGAAAGTATTCATCAGGTGGTTACCTGAATATTCTTTTTTTTCCCTAATGATACAGCCAAATGTGCTTTATACTAGTTTACAATATTTGCCCCATAAAGACATCGAGATGCAAGCTGTTGGAGGCAAGGGGATATTTCAGGAAAGTATCACTGTGTACTTACTTGGTCTTACACCCCTCCCTGAAGATTCCTTTTAGGACACATGATACATTGTGGTCCACATTGTAGATCATTGATCTTTCCCACTGCAGACATTACTATATTTGAATACTGTTGAGATCATTAGACGTGATCTGCTATCTGTAACTCTTGCAAACATTCCTTAGCAAAATTGTTTTTCCAACTCAACAGGAACTGTGTCTTGGTCTTTACTAGATCCTGAGTTTTCATATTTGGCAAGCAGAAGTGGGTTTTGCTTCCTGCAAACCAAGCTTCCCTAGTATGGTCCTCTCATGCAGTCATACAGTTGTATCTGTAAGGTCAGTAATTCCCAGAACATCAGGCTGACTCCGTAAATACCTCTTGGAGAAAGCCCTATAAACTAGCAGAGGCATAACCTTCTGATTTTGTTTGCATTACAGCGTTGTTAACACTAGGAACAAGAAAACCAAATGGAGAGACTCCAGATCTCCCCCCTCCTCCTCCCTTTTCCCCTACGTACTCCATGACTGTAATCATCTCGATCATCTCCAGCTTTGCTCTGGTCGTGATTCTCAGCATTGTCACCCTGGTTTGCTGCCGTCGGCGAAAGCAGTGGAAAAACAAAAAAAGGTAAAGCTTGGGAGTTAATTCAAGGCAAAAAATGCTTCTTTGAAAGAGGTCTTGCCTGTTTCTGAAAGCATAGTCCTGCGAACACCCGGCAGGGTGGGAGTAGCCCTCCCTTTACCTGTGGCAGCCCAGTGCAAACCCTGGCGAGTCCCTGAGCACAAGGTAGCTGCTTTGGGGACACGACATGACACCTTGCTGCAAGGCTCTTTTAACAGCCCTGCTGCAGCTCCCTATTCCATCCTGGAACAAATCAGCTCTGATGGAGATGCACATAGTTATCTCCTGGTTGGGGTCTGTACACACACTGACTGAAAACTGCTCTGTCATTTCAGAGAGTCAGAGACACCGACACTCACCACTCTGCCCTCTGAACTCCTCCTGGACCGGCTGCACCCCAACCCCATGTACCAGCGGATGCCCCTTCTCCTCAATCCAAAATTGCTCAGCCTGGAGTATCCAAGGAACAATATTGAATACGTGAGAGACATTGGGGAAGGAGCATTTGGGAGAGTCTTCCAAGCAAGGTAAGCAGCTTGTGTGTGAGTTCTCTCTGTCTGGAGGTACCTCGGAAAAACTGGCAGTGGGGTAAACACTTATCTGAGCACTCTATGTTCATTCACTCAAACCAAAATCAAATGCATGTGTACCAAATGGTAAACTCTGGCTTGAATAGTTGTTTCTGTTGTCCACTGCTTTCTAATTATATTTGGTAAACTTTTGTCACAAAGGACTCTCTTGTTCTTTTCTCAAGTAGATGCAATGTCTTACTCACATAACAAAGTCTGCTGTAAAAACTTAGCTAAATTTATCATCACTGTTTTTGCCAAGAGTATTGCCTGTGACCTGTGATCTATTGTGAAATTCTTGCGTTTCCCAGTATTTGCAAATTGTTGGTGTGTGGTGTCCTCTGTTATAATGCCAACACTGGCGAGTAATTACCACAGAAGGCAATGTGTCGTGCTACAGTGAAGTCCTGACCCAGTTTCCATTTGATTCAGTGGCAAAATCAAACTAAAAATCCCCTGAAAATCCAACCTACTTAGGCCAACAATTATTTTTTTCATGTGTCCTCTTTCGTTACTCATTTTTTTTATTCTTGGAATTTGCAGCCATTGTGCCTGTTTTAAGTTTAAGGTATTAGATAAGATCCCAGTTCTGTTAAATCTCGTGGGTAATGAGATCATGTGCTTCTTCAAATATGAAAAATGTTTCATTGAAAAACGCAGAGATGAACCTAGTCCTGCCTAGAGTGAGGTGGATGGAGGATGTCTTGTTAGCCTTGACAGAGTCCATAACTTCTGCAGGACAGTCTTTTGCTAGGACTGATCTCCTTGGAAAATCCCAGCCCCAAATTGCTGAAAGAAAGAAGACAGACTGTCCAGTTCCATGTTTATTCAGGATGGTTTCATTGTCCTTCACAGTTAACAAGTCTGGGATGTGGCTGATTTTGTAGCTGTATCTGGAGTAGTGTACGATGACCTTAAAAAAACCAGGGGAGTATCAGAGTTCCACCATGGGCCAGGACTTGCCTGGTGGCACTGCACCCATTGACTTCGAATCTTAAGGACACTTCTTGCAAAAAGTAGTCATAATTGCAGATGCTTTTAATGTTTATAGTTACACTGTTGATGTATCTGCTAGGAAATGAGTTCTGTGCAGGTTAAATGTGTTAGAGTGGGAAACAGTTTCAACTGCTGTGATGGATTTTTTTTCTAATGAAGGGAGGCATTTTTTCTAATGGAAGAAACGCATGCTTACTTTTCTTTAATACAGAGAGAGCTAAAATAACAAAGTTCAAACGATGCACAGTGGGAAAATCAAAGATGCTTAGCGTGTGATTGATTGCTAATCTGGATAACAAAGCTGAACGCATCTTGAAACAAGAAACAAGCTTGAAACAAGAACAACGCTCTAGGGACCATGCCACAGCGGTGCTTGGGGCACCATGTGCTGTCCGGCACAGGGGCACAGCGCAGCCCTCGTTCCCTGTGGACAGTCGCCTTCCTGCTTGCACAGTGAGGGTCTTCACCATGCTGTGGGTGCACAGGCAGGGAAGGCCGTCTTCCTGCCAAGCACCCCTTCAGCCCTGTGCTGGGAGCTTAAATATAATTTAAGTGCTGCACAGATCTTTCTGAGCTGGAAATGACTCTCACCCACATTGAGCAGGACCTCTCAAAGGGCATTCAAATGTCACTAAGGTGCTGGATTAAGCGAGTGCTAAAGTGATGTAGAGACCTTTTATGTGGATTTCATCCTCCCCATTGCTGCAGTTTCTTTTAATGAACCCTCTTTGCTATTTCAGTGGAAAATGGGAGAAAAAGAGAAGGAAAAAAAAAAGCAACACAACTTCCTAGCCATCATTTGCAAAGTGGAGAGTATCGTATCTTGAGATACACCAGCTCTCTGTAGCTCAGGGAAGGAGCCACAAAAATATTACTTCTGAGGGGCTTCCTGATTTTTATTAGTATCTCTGTTAAAAGTCCCTCCGAGACCTTATATTTCCAGGGAACATTTAATCCACTGGCATTTCTGTGCACCGCTGGCAGACCAGCGCAGGCTGCTGATCCAGTCGCACCAGCTGTGCATCCCTGCAAGTTAGTGAAGCTATTGCAACTCAAATCATCGCTTTCCCGTCTCAGATGGATAAAATGTACTTGTCTATGTGTGTTAAATGGACATCCTGAGCTAAGTTTAGCAACCCTCTTACTTCTCCTGGTCTCATGTTTCTCCCTCTCCTTTAAACACAGCTCTGTGCACAATGCCAGCGATGCCTTTGCCAGTTGGCTTGCTGTGAGCCCTGATTCAGTGTTTACTCACTCCTGGGTCAAGCAACATGTTAGGACAGGAAACGTCTGGCTATCATTTACTAGATTCTTCTGAAAGGCTGCCATCTTCACCAGGGACAGCTTCACACTGGAAAGGATGAGGAAGTAACCAGTTACCCTAGCAGATGTCATTAAAGCAAGATTCAGGACCCGGCTCAGGTCTGTCCTGACTAGGTCATGAAGGCCAACTCAGGTTTCTCTGCACCTTGAAAGACCACGCTGGCCCCACATGCCACCAGAACACAAGCTCTGTGTGGTTCAACACAGACCAGCATGCAAGTTTTCTCCCAGAACTGGAGCTGCAAGGCCCAGGCTAAGCCTGAAGCCCAGGATTGCCTAAATGCCTGGATGTGGGGTCTTTGCTAGCAGGTCAGTAGACTCCCACTGCAAAAGCACAGCTAGTTGTCTCTGCAAGAGACAAGGCTGTCCCTAGCATCAAAGTTTCTCTGACAGAAGTGTCCTCATGTTCTTTCCAAGTGCAAAGTGAGTTCCTTTGACCTGTTGTCTCAAATATAGCTGAAAAACAGTGTAGATGTTAATTTAAAAAAACACAAAAAAATGAGCCCCTGCCAATTCAGAGAACTCTCTTTCCCACATACAAATATCTCCAAAGGACAGGGTAAAGGTAGGTATCCACCAACCTCAGCAGAAGCTAATTGCATCATTTAGTGATCTAACAGAAGCTACCCAGCTGTGATGCTGAAGAAGATGGGGGACAGCACACAATCTCAAATATAGGTCCAAGCTGCCGCTTAGTTTCTTCACAGTTACTGCTCTGGAAAGAAAACCTGAGTAGAATTTAAAGTCAGGCACTCTCTGTAGGTAGGCTTGGGGTGAAATCCCTAACTGTAGCACTAGTTAGTTGTTTGAATGGCAGGTACCTAAAGGCCAAATGCTGACAGTGTTGGACAAATCTAGTGATGGTGGAGAAGGCAAGGGCAGCTACTGTGCAAAAAAAGAAGTGGACATTCCTCCTAAGCATTTAGATAATCATAAGAGAGGAAACCCAAGGTAATTTTTGCTTATGCTTCCCAGTTCTACAGGAAATGTACCTATACTCTAGAAAATGCTCCACATTCTGGCCTGCCGCCTGAATTCTCCTGGTTAATTTCAGAAGCAGCATCTTCCCGTTGCTTCTCTGCAGATATGCCCCTACCCCTTTGTGCAAAGAATGTCTTTTGGATACCAAAGGAATCAGCTTCAACAGCTCTCTGCCAAGACAGCAAACAGACTGTCTCTGATCCAGATCAGTGTGATTTTCCCAGATGGGCTAAGAACTGGGCTGAAGTAGCACAGGAGTTACCAAGGGCGAAATTACTTTCTGTTGCAGCCTAATCTCACTGAAGTGGTATTTACGTTGGTTTACACTGCAGGATTTCAGTGAAGAGCACATGGATGGGTGTACTTCAGGCTTTAGCCTGGGGTGAGTTTCTCTATCCAAAGCACACAAGACAGAGCCGTGCCTGCCCTGCTTTGGCGGTGCACAAGGTCTGCTGGCCAGTGATGAGTTGTAAGCTACACTGAGGCTGTCTGGAAGGGATAAAGGCCCTGCTCTTTTTACTTTTAAATATTCTGCTGGTTTCTTCAGGCTGTTGCTGCTGACTTTCTCCAGTGCTGAAATTAGACAGCAGCTGGTAGGTGCTGGTACTTCTCCCCTCCTACTAGACTGGAATCTCGCTGCCAGCATAGGGAAAAAAAAGGAAGACATTTTGCTGTAATGGAAGCAGTGGCAGGCAAGCGTGGAGTCTGCTACTCTGCTCTGGCATGCCGGACCTCCTCACCCAAGTGTCTCAGCTGTGATCCGGCCACCTGTGAGATTCCTTTCGCGATGGGCACCCTGCCATCTTCTGACATTTGACATTTACAGCATCCAAGTGCAACTGTTGCAACTGCCATATGTCTGGAGCAGATGACAAGGAAACTGGAAGTTTGCTTTGGAAATCGGAACCTCCTCTTGGGGCTACCGAGCAGTAAAATACCTGGCATTTGAGCAGTGGGAGGGCAGTCATGCCGGCATAGCAACACGACATGTAAATGGGTGCAGCTCTTCATGGGCTATGGCTGGCTACCTGTAAGGACAGTGTTTTAACTGCAGAACCCCTACGAAGAATTTGCATGGGCCATAAAATGCACGCCTGAGGTTTGAAGAGTGGAAAGTGACTCTTCTTTGGCAACAGCTACCCCTAAATCTTTGGCAAGCCCATCTAATTAAACTTGTTGAGGGAGCAGTGACCTTTGGATAAGAAAACAAAATGAGCCTTGGGATTGCTCAAATTCAGGAAGCTCGGCTTCCTATGGATTTGTGTCTCTAAGCTCTAGCTGAAGATTCACCAGTGTCTTAACACGGGTATATTTATGCATTACCTTGTTCTTCATACAGGGCACATGTATGCTTTGTCCCTTCTGTTCTGTCACCTGTTTCCACAAAACTTGTAGGAGCACAGCTATTTCCCAGACCTCATCTGCATCGTGTTCAATTCAGCTGAAATTCGTTGATGGGTTTATAATTTGTTGAAATACAGGCACACACATGCCACATGCACAGAGAACAGTGGCAAAAGGCTATTTTCCTTACAAAAGCAGGGGAACATACTTACTGCAATTGTTACTTTCACTCTAGTAGTAGCCAGATGTACCAATGCCACCATTGTGCCAGGTACGGGACAAGACCTAGTGGAAAGAATCATAGAATGCTGTGGGTTGGAAGGGACCTTTAGAGTTCATCTAGCCCAACCCCCCTGCACTGGGCAGGGACATCTTCAACCAGACCAGGTTGCTCAGAGCGCCGTCCAACCTGACCTTGAATGTCTCCAAGGATGGGGCCTCCATTACCTCTCTGGGCAACCTGCGCCAGTTGCATCGCCCTCATTGCAAAAATGTCTTCCTTATACCCAGTCGAAATCTAACCTCCCTTGGTTTAAAACTAAAGACTCTATTTCAATATTTTCATATAGGATAAGTTAATTTTTAGCTCTGGTAAGCTCAGTCATTTCCCCTCCCCCCAAAAGTGAATTGTTTGGACTGAAGACTCCATCCTGCCTTCAGGAAGTCTCTGATGTGGCCTCCAACCTAGGAAGAGGTTACCGCATACTACCTTGTTATTTATTTTTCTCTTTATCAGTTTTGGTAAAAAGCATGTAAGCAGAAAGAGCAGTGATCAAAAAAAGCTACACTGGATTTAGTCCCTCCTGAACTAAATTAAATGTCTCTGTACTATGCAATGCAGACATGCCCGAGAGGTGAAGATGGTCTTTCACGTTCCATCAGTCAATGCTGGGGCCTTCCACTTTTTTTTTTTCCCTTTCTTTTTTCTGTGAGCCTATCCTTTTGCACTGGAAACAGAGCCTACATTTGTTGTGCATGCATCCATCACTGACACTTTCCTTTCTCCTCTCTCCCTGCAGGGCCCCAGGGCTGCTGCCCTACGAGCCTTTCACAATGGTGGCAGTGAAAATGCTGAAGGAGGAAGCATCTGCAGACATGCAGGCTGACTTTCAGAGGGAGGCAGCCCTCATGGCAGAGTTTGACAATCCGAATATCGTCAAGCTTTTAGGTATGTGAACAAGGTGCCCGTGAAAAGGGTACCACCTTCTGCAGATCTGCTGCGGGGTTGTTGAGGGTGCAGGGATGAACACACATGCATGACAGGTGCTTAATGCAAATGGCAACGCTGGTCTCCTTTGCAAGAGAAAACGCCTCTTGCAAAAGAGGTGAGCTTTTCTGTGTGCCACTGCATGCTCTGCTAAATTGCCCACCAGAACAAGTCTCAAAACTTACGTCTGATGCTGTAGCCTTAACAGGATGGTGCATCGTAATAAACCCTCCCCGTCTTGCATTGAGCATACTGTTGACCATCTTGCTGCCCAGCTCTGCTTCCAGTTTAATAACATTGACACTTACAGGGAAGGCATGAGCTTCCTGGAGCTGTGATTTATTTTGTGGGTACTTAAAAAAAACAGGCACAAGTCTTGTTAGTTTTATGGCTCCCACTTACTATTGTGATGTCTGAACACTCACCAGCATTAAAAAAACGAAATGAAACAAACAAATAGAAAAAAGCCAACCACAAAAATGGTCTCTTCCTTCCCTTCCCAGCTGAAAGGAAACCATGGTTTACTGAGTTTTTAAAAAGTTTTGATGCTGCAGCTTGGCTAATAGGGCATTCTTCTGTGAAGAGAGCTAGTGACCAAATTTTGTTTCAGTAAATTTTCAGTTTTTGATTGAAGTAGATGTTGCCAGTCACCTTCACATGGCAATCCTGCTCTAAGTTGTTCTACGCATATCTATTCCCTGTGAACAGGCAGCTGAGATCTTCATTTATTTCAATAGGAAGCTCCACGAAATTTGGTAAAAACTAAATGCCAGTTTTGGGAAAGGTGGATTGATACAAGTACTTTGGGTACAGAAAGAAAAAGCAGGAAATGACCCAAACTGAAATAAACATTGTGTTTATTTTCAACAGATTTTCGGTCAGGAAAGGGCAAAGGTATGGCAACAAATTAGTTTCACATTGCAGAGTCGTGGAGAAAACAGCCACATTGCTGAAGACAGCTTAGAGGATAAAGCTCTCACATACACTTCTCGTGCTTATCAGATCCTGATTTTATCACGCTGGGAACAGCTAGCTGTTTTTTCTCAAAGATTGAAGTGTTAAGTCATCAACAAAAATTTCAGATTTCACAATAAGTTGGATCATCAACTACTAACTGATGGCCCTAAGAAAGCAAAACACATACATCTGAAACGCTGGCTTTCGCTGGTTGGCAATTTAATAATAGGCACGCAAGTATTTTTGCCATATCACTGTGTGCTCAGTAAAACTGGTGGGAGTGGGGTCCTGTGGTGGTGCTGGCTGCCAGTAAAGCTGGTGCAGGGCCAAGCATGCACCCTTCAGTGGGACTAGCTTCTGCATCTATCAGATGTGGCAAATCTCTCCTTTCTGATTTCTGTTTTTTCTTTGTCTTTCTTTCACTTTTGAGTATCTGTCATTCCAAGAGTTTTTTTTGCAACCAACTTTTTTTGCATGATCTGTTTAAAAAACACATAAAAATCCAGAAGAAGTTGTAGTGGGAGTGTCTCTGTATTTCAAATATCCCACTGAACCCTTTAACATGCCATTGTGATTACTCTTGAAGTCTTCCTACATGTGTGTAGCCCCTACCCCTACATCAGTATAAGTATAGTAATTACAACAAACAAAAGGATTAAAAAATACTATGATCAGAACTACAAAGGTTACTTCCTGGAAATATGTCATTCCAGTTGCACCTGGGAAGAGGCAATACTTCTGTTAATGTCAACTTAAGGAGGACTGGGCTCTTAATTAAACATAGCTCCCAAAATGTGCCTTTTTCCTGGGATATCCAGACAAATCAGGCAGCTGCATGACTTGTTAGCATCTCTGATAGAGCTCAGCGTATAGATCCCTGGTGAAGGAGCTTCAAGGACACAAAGGGATGCATGTAAACTTGATGGTATTTGCATGCTTCACCTTTCTCTCTGTCGTTCCATGCATTGCTGAAAGTCTTTCCCTTGTGTCAGTATTTTTGGATTTATTTTGGTTTTACATAACAGAACACTCTTTGCTACCCAACTGACCTGTGTGCTGCATCTATCTTCTTCCAGGTGTGTGTGCTGTTGGGAAACCCATGTGCCTGCTGTTCGAGTACATGGCCTACGGGGATCTCAACGAGTACCTGCGCGACCGCTCTCCCTGCAACCTCTGCAGCCTGGTGCGCAGCAGCCTGGACACGCGGATCCGACTCCCCAACCCCCTGGCCCTCTGCTGCACCAGCCAGCTCTGCATTGCCAAGCAGGTAGCTGCCGGCATGGCATACCTCTCTGAGCGCAAGTTTGTCCACCGAGATTTGGCTACCAGGAACTGCCTGGTGGGGGAGAACATGGTAGTCAAAATCGCCGATTTTGGTCTCTCGAGGAACATGTATTCAGCCGATTATTACAAAGCGAATGAGAACGATGCCATCCCCATCCGCTGGATGCCCCCTGAATCCATCTTCTACAACCGCTACACCACGGAGTCTGATGTGTGGGCCTACGGGGTGGTGCTGTGGGAGATCTTCTCCTACGGCATGCAGCCCTACTACGGGATGGCTCATGAAGAGGTCATCTACTATGTGAGGGATGGGAACGTCCTCTCCTGCCCAGACAATTGTCCACTGGAGCTCTACAACTTGATGCGGCTCTGCTGGAGCAAGCTGCCTGCTGACCGGCCCAGCTTCGCCAGCATCCACCGGATCTTGGAGCGCATGTATGAGAGGGCTGTGGCCACCCCATCAGTCTGAGGGATGTGCCCGGGGGGTCCCCTGTGTCCACCTGTCCAGACTGACTCGGACTGGCCCAAGGGCTCCAAAGGAGTGGCTTCATGCAAAGCCCTGCTTTAGGGGGAGGAGAAACAGCTTGTTCCTCTGCCAAGCAAGAAGCATGGACTGCACCCTGGTATGGTTGGCTATACCTCCCAAATGCCGGGGCTGACCTGTGGCCACCAAGCCTGGGCTCCATGGGTTGGCAAGGTTGCTGGCCCTGCTAACTCAATACCTATGTTAGGCATTTCCAGGAGCACAGAGTTCCCCAGGGAAAGCAAACCAACGTTTCACTGGCAGCACTTCCCTTCCAAACAGGTGCCTCCACGTCCTTCTGTATTTACGCTCCTGGCTTTTGCCTTTTTATTCCCTTCCTCATATGTTTTCAAATATTATTTAAAAAAAAGGAGAAAAGAGATTGCAAAATTCAGTCTTTTTGGGGATAATTTTTACTATTTTATTTTCGCATACTCATTTACTTTTGTAGAAAAAGGATCTTTCTGAAGCCATAGGCCACTTTCTTTTTCTTTTAAACTTCCATCTCCTCTTTGACACTTATGAACATAACATCAACAGAGTCAAAACAGGAGCCTCCAGGACCACCAGCAGCCACTTGCATCTCATGTTACACGGATCAGCAAACTCCTGTCGAGCACAGAGTCTTACATTTCCAAAAGTGGGAAGTCCACAGTGAGGCTCATTTGATGTTTGTTAAGATGCCACCTGAAAGCTTGCCTCAAGCATTGCAGCCCATCTTTCCTGCCTTCCCTTGCAATAAAGCCGTCATTTGGTGCTAAGGGAGAAATTCAGACCAAAGGCCTGATCCTGCACCTGGTAGGTCTCCAAGGTGTATTTATTTGCCTCTGCCTGCAGTAGGGTCCTCACTATGTCGAGAGCAGGTCAAAAAGCAGCCCCTCTTGCAGAAACGTGGCAGATAATGTTACTCATTTCTCTCCTTTTCCCTTCCTATCTTTGCCTCCTGTTTCTGGCTTTCCCTTCCTGACAGCAGCTCATAACGTCCCCAAGCCCCACTGCAGCGTTTGCTGGCCACCTTCCCTTGTGCTGCAGTTTACAGGCAGAGAAGTAAGGAAGGTGGATGCCTGCCACCAGTGGCCTTCAGAGACAACCCACCAGTTAGGAGAATGTGGGAAAAGGGGGAGTTCACACTCCACAAAAAGCGTTGCAGACTGTCCATCTGCAGGGCAAAGATAAGACTGCCTCAGTGACACATGGTCCACAGCCCAACTCTGAACACCAAACGTCATTTCTCTGCTAAAAGTTCTCCAAATTGTAATGGTTACTTCAGTGCCAGAGAAACTGTGTTTGCCTTTTTTCACAACTTTCTTTTCTCCACCATCTATTTGAGACTTCTGCTTTCTTCAATGTATGTTATACAGTGTGCTACTCCAGACGCTGCTAGCCTTTTCTGTACAATTATCACGTAACTCAAATTATTTTGAATGGGAGTAAACAGTGGGATCATGAGAGAGTAGAAGAGAAAGAAAAATTTGTTACTCAAAAATTTGTTTGGAAACAAAAATATTTTTCAGTCTCTAGTTTGGATTTGTAATTCATTCAGAGAAAGAGGATTAACCAAAAATGAACATTTTTGGTGCTTTGGTTTCCATTCCCATTGATGACAAAGGGAACCTTGAAGTCAATGGCACTGGATGAGAACCCTGAAGAAGAGGGTTTGCAGCACATTTGATTTATCCATTCCCTCTGCAGGTGCCATGCCTAAAGCATTTGCAGCATACCTATGTCTTTATCCTGGATGACATATTGTGACAATCTGATCAACCAAACAGCACAGAAATCCTCTCCTGTTCCTGTGACTCTATCTAACAGTTTCATTTAAAATGCATGTTAAAAGCATAAATTTCATAATTGATTGGACACTGCCTGCAACACGATCAAATTTGGTTTAGAGGAACTGCCTCTCAAACACATCATGGACTAAACTCAACTATCTGGTCTCATTTCTCCAAGGATATATAATAATTGTTTTACATTTCATGAATGATGGCTTTGAAAGACATCCCAAGCAGAGATGTACATTTCTCATTATCCCAGCCTGTGTAAATCATGTGTGCAATATTTTATAAAATACAGAGATACCAGAAAATCATAACACTAATACTGATCTCTTTGTTCTTTTCCTCCTCCAGCACTGGATTTGTTTCTGAAAATGGCTGCATTTCATTTTATTAAAACAGCTTTGTTACAGCAACAGTATCACAATGGTTACACTGTAGGCAATTGCAGTTGTAAGTTAGCCTATTACGTGTGCTCAAAAGCATGCTGTTTTGATGGATTAAATTGGGTGCTATAGGGACACATTAAGCCACTGTAGACTGAACGAGATGCTTCAAACACAGAAGCTGGCCAGGTTGCTCTGGAGGAGGCTGTTTTACAGGACGGTGTCCAGGTCAGAGTGGGAGAGTGCTGGGCTCTCAGCGTGATGGGTCCCTGCCCCGACACTAATGATGCAAGGAGGAGAGAAAAGAGGAGGCTTTTACAGAAGTGTGGGTTGGAGTCCCTTGACCACTTTTCCAACGTGAAAGATGTCTTATGTAGATTGGAATGACATCTGCCTCCCTCCTGATTTCTGCTGACATTTGTGCCTGTATTCTGATCTCACACCTAGATGTGCTGGGAATTAAAGTGCAGTGTAAAATCAAAAGTGAATTGAGTTTGCTGTCTGTAGAGCACAGCTGTGAAAAGTTTGTCACTGATGGGTTCATCTAAACAGTCACAACTCCTTTTTCTGCACATGATTCTTGAACATAAACTCATTCAGTAACTCTACAGGAATTTTAACTATTTTAAAATTCATTGAAAATATTTGATGATCAAAACTGGGGAGTAAAACCAAATTTCATGGCTACTATCAGCCATGTAAACCATGAAGTACATTCTGTCTTTTTTTTTTTTTTTACCAAATATGATGTAAACTGTTTTCTGAAAATAGTCTTACTTGAAATCTTGGGGAAAAAGAAATGTTTTGCAAACACTCTGCTCCCTGAGAAAGTCAATAATGAACTAGGAAAAGAGGTACTTTCTTGTCCTTTGAATCGGAGTGAATCACATTAAAAGGGTTGGCTCTTGCATGACATATTTGTGTAGCCTGGGTGAAAAAGTTGACCCTATGACAGAACCCAATGTCTTCAGCAGCACCGTCGCTACTGGGCTGCCCTCCCTCCAAACCCTCTCCGAGATCAGCTGAGCTGGCCAGCACGAGCAGACATCCCTGGCTTCATGAGTCACCCCAAGTATCTTGGGCAGCACAGCCGTAACTTTGGCCGTTCTGCATGAAGCAATGAGAGTAAAGCGTGGCTGGGGAGACCAGAAGCGTGTGATGGATTATTTCATTTTCTTGGCTTTTTTTTGCGTTCTCGTGAATGCAAATGCCTGTGTTTGTGCGTGTGTGTATGGGAACCAGCAGGGTGAGGAAGCACGCTTTGTGCAGAGGGAGTAAGAGGTTTCAGACAGCCCTCTGGGCAAATTTCTCTTTGTGTCTTTCAAAACCTTCACTTTGCCAATTTCCATTCTGTTCAAAACTTCTGATCTTCAGCTGGACGTAGTGACTTCTCACTTCCTCAGGGGAAACCTGAGGTCCTAAGAGGCCTTTGCAAAGTCTCTGACATTGCGTTGACGTGGGAGCTGCTGCCCCTCTCTCCTGCCGGTGTGGAACTCTGAAGTGAAACTGCTTTTCATAGTTCATTAAATAGGAGGCTGCCAGAGGTTTTCAGATGCAGGACTACAATATTTTTCTTATTAGCAAGAAGGAAAAAAAAAAAAAACAGTCCTGTCAATTTACCAACTCCACCAGACATAGAACATGTCGTAACAGGGTCACGGATGTTTTTCAAGTTTCTCAACCTTAGGAGAGAAAATACGGACTTATTCACTGGAAAATCTTTAGAAACTCACTTTTTCATGTAGTCTTGCTGTATGTAGCCAAGAGCATTCCCTAGATGCTGCTCTCCATACTGGAGGTACAGTGGCAAGCAGTAACCGTAGAAAGGGTAAAATCTGAGGCGCTCAAAACTGCTGTTAAACCCAGTACCTACAATTTTCTTCATTGCAGGAAGTGGTAGTCTGAAGTGAAGGTCGTACTTTATACTACTGACATATTTCTGTATTAATACAGTATCTTCTAGTGTTCTGCAAATTTAGGATTAGGCAAATAAGAGTTTCATCAGCAACAGATAGCCAGGATGTTTTATGACGATTTGGACTAACATGCAATCAATTAAATTGTTTAGGTTTATTAAACAAATATTTTTTTTCTGTCTGATGAGATGGTTTAACTCTCATGCCATTTATAGGCCGATGTGTTTAGTCTGACTGTGAAATAACCACGCTCTAGATTTCCACTGGGCATGAGTGAACACGCTATGGCACTTGCATGTTTATCTGCCCTCACCCATGGCTCTGATGTAAAAGAGATGTTAGAGCTCGGGAGTTTATACAGGCTAGCAAACTTTTATGTAAACAAACAACTTAATGGGAGATGGAATCTGTGCAGAAAGGAGGAGTGCGGGATGAATGAATGGGGGTTATTCACTCTCCTGGATGGTGAGCTCATACTGTGCTAAATTTAACTTATTTAGAGCAGTCCTAACTTCACAGCAGTGACAGTGGAGAACAGGCGGGCTTTGGTTATGGTGAAGATGGGGAACTTCCCGTGTCCGGCTGGGAGCAAGCAGGATGACACAGGATCTCTGCATGGGAAGAGCAGCAGGGAACGGGGCGTTCTTCACCGGAGGAGCATGCCATTTTCCCAAAGGATGCAGTACCAGGAGCTCCCATGCTGGATTCACTTGGGTTTGGCTGGGATTTACTCCCAGTGCCTTTTCTGTCTTTCCTCCTGTTCTGGAGCACGGTGAGCCATCCTGGTGCTCCAAGATCCTGAACTTGCCACATCTTGGCTGCACGGCCCCCATGCAGATCAGCGTTGCACCTGCCCCAGGCACGTATGGAACGTGTGACACGGCTGCAAGTCTCCATGTGCCTTCTTTAGAAAGAGCTCCTGGCAAGGACTGTACAAAATGTTCAGATCAAAACCTCCAGCAATGCGAAGCCACTTGTGTTTGGGCATCGTTGCTTGCCCTGATGAGGTTCGCTAAGAGGATCTACGAGCTGCTAGGCTGCTGCTCGGCTCCATTTCAAGAGAAAAAGGGCTGATTTATAGCTTGGCATCGGTAGCACATTGCAGTCTGACAGTTGTGGACTGGCAGGGGAACGGACAAGATGACTTGGTGTTGGTATGTCTTGCATGCGAGATCTTCAAGTCAGTAGCAAAGCAGGATAATGATCTGTCCTGTCATTCACCTAGGATGTGAAAAATTGTGAAATACTGTCTGGGCACCAGGTGGCACCTGTCTAAACAAAATGATAATTTTTTTTGCTGATCTGTTTTACTGTGTAATACGGCACATGCAGGCACAACACTACGGTACTTGCATCCTGTGCTGAACTGGGGTTGCTGTCTCTTCTGCAAACGAGGTGCGCTCTTTCCGACTGTGCAGGGCAACATAGTATTGGGTTTTACTTGTGTGAGATAAATCCTGTCAATGAAAGGGACACACTGCCTGTTTGCAAACATACCCTGACTCAGCAAGACTTGCGCAAATTTTTTTCTTGGACAGCTACCATACAGTCAAGTAGCTGTTACACATTTGCCCTTTTATGCCACTCCAGACACAGGATTATCTGTTAGTAAGAAGATTTTTAAAATAACTTGAGATAAAACGTTAGAGAAAAATCTTACACATGAGATAAAAGTATCTCTGTCTACAATAAGAAATATGCACAGTTCATCCTTTTGGGACTTTGAGATCCTCTCTGGCTTCACTGGAAATCCTTCTAACTTTGAGTTTTCTGGGGCTGGTAATTATCCACTGCTTCTCCCAACACAGGAGTGAAGGGGCATCCAATGAACTTAACAACAAGGAAACAAAAAATCTTACATGGGGCACAATTACATTCATAGGAGGCTGCAGATGCATAAAATGACGAACAAATTAAAAGACAAAAAATGAGATTGCACAACTTCACACTGGGGACGCTCACCAATTTTCATTAAATTCGATGGTTTCAATGCTTTACAGTGCTGTTTTCCAGAAGCTTTTAAAGGAACACAGGGCAAAAATCTTAATTTATGGATGTGTGTGACCTCATCTGGTGCTTTTCTTAAAATATCTGCTGGTAACAGTTGGAGTCAGGATACCAAAGATCTGACCTTTCAATGCCTGATTTACCATTTCTGCTGTGAGATTCATTTGCAAAAGGGCCTGTGTTGTAAAATCTGGGCTCAGGTCACAGATGTCTCCTACCTGAAGGATATTTGGTTGGTCTGAGGTTAACATAAGGCACATAACCAGACAAAAAAAGCTCTAACTTTCTGTTTTCCTGTGCAGTGTTTTAGTGTCTCTTGCATAATGCTGCCAAACCAACATCTGAGCGCTGTTCAATAGGCAAATGCCTTGTGTGGATATGCAGGGTCAAGAGGATGAGAAAATCTCTTCCTGGTGTAGCTCAAAATGTGGCTACACACTGACTTGTGTCGGTGACTTTTGAAGCCTTCACCATGTTTCCAGCTGACAAAGATGCAACAGTCCTGAAAACTGAAGGGAAATAACTGGGACATATAATGAAAAAAAGACTAGAAGATACAGAGCAAGGATCCAAGCTCATCTGCCGAGGCAACTGCTAGAGGCCAGGGTGAAGCCCGACAGCTGCAGTACTTGCACCACAACAGGGGACTCCAAAGCTGTGATCCCACTGTGCCGGCTGGGATTGCACACAGTGATTTTCCAAGTCAAAATCAAGAAAATGTGCATTTGGAGCCCTTGCCTCTGAGCCAGCCATACGGAAACATGTGCTGAAAGATGAATGCGCACCCCACTGGTTACTGGAGTCTGGTCGTGTCCCTATGGCTACCCCTGTGCTGAACTGATTTGGTGTGCCGACATTTCGGGGTAGTTTTCTTCCTGCAGATTTGGCATTGACATTACTTGTAAAACACCAACACAACAAGCATCAGCAGTGGCATTTCTTAGCAAGTGCTCTTTCCTTTCAGTCACTACTAACTATCCTTCCCCTGCTTCTAATGATTGCTGCCAACTGTGATTCTTTCAGTTCCAAACCCCGAAACCGTCGACCTAAGCAGCTGGCTGCCTCACCTCCCCTGGGCAGGCCTTTTTCCAAGGAAATCCGTGATTCATCAGCAGATGGCTCCCTGGATCGCAGGCAGCTCCACGCACAGCCAAGAAAACGGGCAATCCCAGCGCTCACCGCCCCGGCAAGGACATGAACTCCAGCGCCGACATGGATGTCCTCACTTTTCCAGAGGCTCCTCCATGTTTGCTTCAGACTTCATGCTTGTCTGAGCAGTAAGAAGAAGAACAGCTTATGGGCACGCCATTTTGTGGCGAATCCTTTTGACTGCAAATCCAGCTTGCAGAAGCACTGTGACACTGCAGGACAACAGCGGCAAGGCACCCCAGGATGGGTGTGACTACTTTTGGGATGGCTTTTCTGTCCTCCCGAGGAACAGAATTTCTCCTGGCTGAGCAGCAGCAAGCGTGTTGATGATGTTACCAAGTAACGCGCATGGTGGGATGCAGCAGGGATCATTTCCTGATTTGCTCAGTTTCCTGGGGAAGGAAAAGTGGGGCAGAAGTAAGAGACTCGTCCTTCGCCCTTCCCCTGCACAGTCAGTGGTGCTTGCTGGCTCTCGAAGCCAAGCTTCCCTTGATTTTGGTGCCAGCAGGAGAATTTGGCTTGCTCAGAGCATGCTTGGAAATGCTGCCCTCACTGTTGACAGCGAGGTTTTTGTAATGTCAGTGGTTATGCAAGGCAAAGATTTATAACGTCTATGCTGATGTGAATCCGGACAGTTTTGATCACGTAACACAGCTTTTGGAGTTGCTGTGTATTTGTGCTGGAGTTATCTAAGAGTGACCTGTACCTGACCTCCCTGGGCAACTTCCCACGTGTAATTAGAGATCTTCTGGTGACAAATTTGTGCTAGGATCCAAACAGTTCAACAAATTCCAGATATAGTAATTTCTGGTAAGCTGGGAATCCAAACAGCCCGATGATGCCCCTGGAACTTCTCCCTGGGGGATGCACACTTTTGGTGGCAGATGGACAAGCAAAATTTCCTCTCTCCCTCTTTCCCATTTCCCCTTGTCTTGGAGGTACTTTTGTAAGGAATAGCTTCCTGGCATCCACTGGGTGGCTGAATTAACAGGTACAGAGAGCTCTGGGGAAGTGCCCTTCCTGTGAGGTTTGTCTTCTTTAAAATCAAATGCATGTTTTAATATGGTCAAAAATGCTGCTGTCTTCCACCTATACTAGAGCAAATTCAAGCTGTGAGGCTCCCAAGTCAAAACCATAGGAGGGCACTGGATGTTCCCTGCCTCCTTAACGCTAGTAACACAGTGTTCATCCCTGCAGGAGAAGGAGAGCAAAAATAAGGAGGGAAAAATAAGGAGACTTAAAACACCTTGCTAGGTCAGTTAGTTGTCACCTAAACCTGCAGTGATGGGAAGGGGAAGCCTTGGCTCTAGTCAGGCTCTAATCAGGCACACCATCGGCCCCAGCACTTAACTGAAGGCCAGTCCTAGGAGAACTAGAGGTATGGTGCTGACCCCATGGGAGACCTGTCAGACAAAAGGTGCTGGGAGCATTGAGATACTTTACCCATAGTTTTACCTAACACAACTCTAGCTTGAATGAACAAGCAAATGGGTGGCCTTAGGTCCATGGTGAGTCGCCCAGCAATGTTCAGTGAAGCATGGATTTGTCTAAAATCCATTTTCCTAATTCTGTCCAAACAGAGGCATCAGACATCCACCCACAGCAGCATAATGGAAATTTTGTGAGACCCACCACAGCCAACTCATAATGTGAGGATCATACAAAATGGGATAGTCTGTTTGCTGGTGGGCAAAGAGAAACTCTCTACTGCTATTGTGAATGGGTTGGGATCAAGCTAGTAGTTAATCTCTGTTGTATGTTTTGTACGAACCACTGAGAGCTACTCCTGGAGAGTCAATAGGTGAGAACACATAATAGAGCTTGTCATAGGGGTGTGTGCAGTTTATCCCATTCTGAGCACAAAAGTCCAGTGTTTGACAGAGAGACTTGCCCATAAACATCTGACTAGGAACCAAAAACCTATTACCAACCAAACAGGATAGCTCTCTGAAACGTGCTTAGTCATATTCTTTATGCTGCTCCTGCTTTTTTTCTTTTTCTTCCCATAATTTTGGGTAAAATACAAACAAAAATAGGGTACATGTCATTAAAAATATCTATTATATGTAGCATAATGGGGTCTGATCCAACTTCCATTCAATTCAGTTGAACTATTCCCATTGACCTTACTTGGGAGATGGGTACAATCCACACCAAACTATAGTGAAGTTAAACACAAAACCAACCATTCAGCAAGCAATGAGGAGTACCACGATGTCTGTTTTTCCCTGGTGTCAGTGTCCTTGGGGAGGCAAGACAAAAAATATACCTCAGAATTTCTGAGAGAACTTATTTCACAAAGAAACAGGCTTTTTCCTGGGCTGCTTCTTCCAGAAAAGCACCTTTTTTACCACAGAGGTACTATACTGAATCATACTGAATGTGTGCTGAAACAGTATTTGGGAAACTGTCCTGAAGGCAGAGGGTTGAGGATCTCTGTTGCTTACTTTCTTTTCTAAAAGTACATCACTTTACTGGCTGTTGGCACTGTCTGTTCCCTGGCTTTTTGCAGCAAAGCAGTGACAAATATCTGCAGGTGTCCTGGGGCACAAAGCATTGCTGTTTGGTGAATACTAGACGAAATTAATACTGCTGCAGACTTGGAAGAGGTCTGGACCACACAGGTTGCATCATCATTAACAGACAACTCTCCTAGCTTGGCACCTTTGTACTATCACTGATTCAGTGTTATTTGTTTGAAGGAAAGAGAAGAGAGTGGGAGGAATCAACTCATCAGCTCTCACACTGATTGCCCAGAATGTTCACAGTCCCGGCTAACAGAGACCTTCCCTCCTCTCCTCCCTTCAGATCCTGAGAAAACAAGGCAATAACTTGCATGACTCAATGCCTCTGAGTCAGGCTGCTTTTCTATCCTCTCCCACTGCAGCAGCAAATTGAGGACAAGATAAGGCTAAGCATTGCAGTCAGTAGCACTGAGGTTTGTGGAGGTTGAGACGTGTAGTTGCTACCTCTTGGCTGCATATCAAGCTACAGGTTGCATCTTTATCAGCTGGAAGCACAGAAAGTTAGAAATTCATAAAGGGAAGAAAAAACTCCAAACAGAAATTACCTGCGGCCCTCTACTTGGGATTAAGAAATGCCATGAAGAAGTAAGCTTCTCCACACACATACAAAAACAACAACAAAAAAAAACCCCAAACAACAAAAAAATCCAAACGACCAGCTATAACTGCTGAGCACAATGTCTTGTGCAGCGGAGTGAGCAGTGTGTCTCACAAGAGAGAGCTGCGCAGGTGTAAAAACTAAACGGCTGGGAAAGTGACAACAGGTTTCTGGAGGTCAGCTGTTTTGGCAGGGGTGTGTGTCTACTCTTTGGGGGATTCTGGTCTGCCAAAATATGATGCACACTCAAATTGCAGCCACAGACTATGCTGCCACAAGGGAAAAGACAGCACAGCATATTTTCCTGGGAGGAGAATGAAATCAGAAGAGCCAGAAAAGCAAAACTTATGAGTTAGGAGCTGACTGAAGGTCATTCACCAGTTCCTTCAGTTCAGTTCTCTTTGCACACCCTGCGAGGAAGACAAAACTACTGATTCCAGGAGAGGAACCATAAAGGTTTACATCTTTTGTTTCATGCTTTATTTCCGGACTACAGTTTTCTTTGCCAGCGCATTTTGTGTGTCTGTGTGTGTGCTTGCAAGCTTGAAGCAATGCCTGCCAACTCTAGAAGGCTCAGGCCACATGAAGCATCTGTGGGCTCTCAGAAATAGCAGCCGTTGCTTTTCAGGGCAGGGAATTACCTCATAAATATTTACAAGATTGTCATTTACTGGGATGCATAGCTGTTAGCAAGACAGTTCTGACCAAAATAAGGGAGATAGGGGTTCAGCATGCCTGATTAATCTAGTCTGGTAATTGCCCAGCAAAATCATTTATGAGCACAAGGAAAGCAGTTTCCCTCCCTCTGCTTCGTAAATAAAGCAACAGTGTACATTGGAGGAAGACTGCAAAATCCAGCTCTGCCCAAAACATGACCCTTGAGACTACATATTTCAATCCATATTTAAGCATGCCTCTTTTTTAGAGGGGCTAAATAACTTCTCCCCACGCGCTCATGTGTTGTAGGAAATCAAGCCTGAATCCATCAGGTTCATCATCACTCAGAGTCCCAGGGTCCCCACTTGGGCCAGTACCAATGTCAGAGACCCAAAGGTCACCCGAGTGTCCTGACTCGCTGCCCTTCTTCCTAATGAGGAGATGTGGCCATGATGAGCATCTGCTGCAGGGACAAATGCTGCTCTCATCCTCCTCTTGGTCAGGCAGTCCAGGGACCTAGCAGCAAGGCGCTTACATCTCTGGGTGAGGGCTCGAGGGCTTGCTCCTAATCTCCCTTGGAGCTCTCTGTGGCTGGGTCACATCTGCAGACACTAAATCAAGCCTCTGAAGGCTATGCTGGCCTTCGCAGAACCAGAAATTCACTGCTGCCAGCTGGATGATGTTCTTGTCTGAAGGAGCAAACTTGCACACTTGGAGGACAGGCCCTTGAAAAACCTAGTGCGTGCCTAAAATATAAATGAAATTTTTTTTCAAGACATCACGGATTTTTTAGTAGATGTTCAGTGTTAAAAATTAGGAAAGTTTTTCTTTTAATGACTGTGTGGTAAAAGATCTCAAGGCTTTGCACAGTGTTTTGAGCAAGAGTACTCCACATCACTGATCCAAGGGATAGAAAGGAAAAGAAAAGATGAGCCACAGTGGTTAGGTGAGAGACTCCAGCATATGAGAAAATTAGAAGGTTAATACAGATCCTCTCACTTTCCTTGATCCAATCCACGTGAGGCACCAGCGGAACCCAAAGGTCTGGGTGTATGGGCTGGACTGATCTGCAGGAAGCTCAGTGAGGCACATGGAGCAGGACTTGGAGCTTCTGGTTTCATCAGAAATCCACAGCTTTGTCATATGTGGAAAAGTCTGAGGCCTGTGGATAAGGCAGAAAGCTCAGGCTGACTGCTCCATTTCCAGTTGTTTCTCTTCTCCTGCTTCTTCCTTAATGTGGCTTTTGGACCAGCATGTGGCACTGGCTAGGCCTTGCTCTGGATGGCCTGTTTTGGGACACCTTCCCTGACACAATGCTCCAGGTACAACTCTTGAGCACACAGACTGATTTAATTGTGGGATCAGGTCTAGAAGGCAAGACTTCCTGGAGAGAGGCTGCCTCTTACTCTGTATTTTTCCACCACTCAACTTAACGGAGCTGTGATCCAAGACCAGTCTGGGTGTGGGAGTCGTGCAACAACAGTACACGAGCAGCAGCCTCTTGGTGTGTATTAGCCACTAGGTACTCACTTTGCAGAGTAACTACGTGTCTTAAGCCATGGCTCCTGTTCAAGTAGTGTTTTGGTCAGTACTTCTGCACATTTTTGGATTTATGTAGAAAGACTCTCAAGCCCTGCTCTTTTTGCTGGTAGTTTTGGCTCTCAGCTGTCAGCTACATTAAAAAGTGGGAATAGAAGCACCTTTGTTAAGTTTTCTTGTGGCTCTTTGAAGGTGCGGAAACTCAAGTTGTTGGAGACCTTCTAAGGTGCACTGGGAACACCGGGATCCTGCTGGCAGAGGCTGAAAATCCCGAGTCCTGCTTAATTTATGCAGCCACATCCACCATGGGGAATTTGTGAAGCTTTACCATGCTTCCTCTCCCCAGCCTGTTGAGAGGAAAGAGCGACACACACACTTGTTACACCAGCGATCATACGAAAGACTCTGATGTCCAGTGAGATGAGAGGGATGTCAAGGGTCTCCAGGGTGTTTGATGCAAGAAGATCAGAGGCAGCTGGTACGTAAGATTTCTGCCAGAGGTGCCAATAATGCACCTTATCCTGCCCATGCTGTGGCAACTCACAAAATGCCTGGCACTGGCAGCTCTGCTGTCCTACCAGATGCTGCTGAAGTGACCATCTGCAAGGCCGAGTCCTAGCACAGCTGGAGTGACAGCATGCAGTTCCCTATCTCCCATGGCATCAGGCCCTCCAACGTTGACTCGAGTCCTGACGGCACGTCAGCCCCTCACTTCTCCACTGATATCTTGCTTTCAAAAGCTGTGTGCACACTCTGCTTACTCTGATTTGGTGGTAAATTATAGAGACTGCTAAAGACTTTGTTCTATGGGAGGTCAGGAGTCTCCAGGAGGAAAAAAAAGGATGCTGAATGATGAGACAAACTGCAGCACATTCTTTTCACAGCTCTCAATTTGCCTTATGCTATAAAATATGAATGGTGGGGGACTAATCAACAACTAATTTGATAACTGATTTTGGAGATGAATTTATAAGTGGAAAAAATGATGGAAAACAATTAAGTTATGATAAATAAGCTGAAAATGTTTTACAAAAATCAATGCCACAGTGTGCAAGGACTCACTAGAGTGTTACTTTTTATTTGCTGGGGGACATTTTTGGTGAGGACTCAGTCTTTTGAAGTGTAGAACAGCAGGCCTGTTTCCAGTGCCTTCTGCATTTGCAGTGTTCTTGCAGAGGCACAGCAAGATAAAACTAGATACATGAAGGACAAAACTAGATGCACGAAGGACAAAACTAGATGTATGAGAAAAGTTCTGAAGAGCCACGGTGAATACAGTAGATATGTTGCAAAAATAAGAAATACCTGTAAGCAAGGTATGTACTTTCTTGAAGAAACGCAGCCTAATTTAACTGCTGTTTCAGGACCTACAACAAAATAAGCAGGGCAAAACTGGATTTATAAAAGGGCTCTGGGACTAGAGGCTTTTCAAATGCATGCTCATGTTTGTCTCAATCATGTGTAAATAAAAGTGTTTTTCTGAAAGGAAGAAAAATCCATACAACTCAATGACTTAACCCGACCTTTATAATATACTTCAAAATATCACTAACCTCAATTCTACTGCCCTTCTCTACTCAGCAAAACACAGAAATGGACGTTTAGTTTCCACTGTGTACTTAGATGCTTTGCTGGAGCAGTACAGAGCCTTAAATCCTTAAATCCTTCCTTAAATCCTGCTGACCTTCGCAGGGACTGCTGTGACACCCCGGCAGCACCAGAGAAGCCTTCAGGGGTTTCCCCACGGGCTTTTGCAGAGCCAGGAATTTGTTCCAGCGCCCCATGGGAATTGTTTAGTGTGTGAGGGATCAAGCTCTTCTCTTTAATAGAAAACAGGAGCTGAAATGTGGCTTTCTGCCCATTTGGTTCCCGAGCACTCCCAGGAAGTTTTTGTGCAGCTTTTGGCCAGATCTCCTCTGCTTTCCCTGCAGCAAAGCAGTAGGACCGTAATCTTGTTGGCAATATTACATCCCTAGACTCTGCAAATGCTTCCCTGCCCACTCTCTGGAGGAAGAATGCCTGCTGTCGGGTGAGCTTGAAATTTTCACAGGACACAGCCAATGTCAGGAACAGCAATATAGGTTCTATTTAAGGCTCTATTTGTACCAGGTTAGTTTTATTAAAGGGCTTAAGAAAGACAGGGTTTAGGTAAGAGTCCTTAGAGGACAACCTGGTGTCACTCAAGCCTTACTCCTTCTCTCTGCATCAGTAACTTGCACTGACTTCCCAAAACAGAATGTAACCCAGAAAATAACTGGTCTCAGCGACTGCTTTTCCCCTAACTAAATCATATCTACAGAGTATAGAGGCACTGTAGGATTTGTTTAAGAAACATGATCTCCTAAGGTCTGTCCTGTGTTTCTGAAACACGTTTCCATTACAGGTCATCAGCTGTGTGCATGTAACATATACATCATCCCACTTTGCCAGCAGGCAAAAACTTGCGAATATATATGCCCACAGCCTACCCTTTCATTCACATATACCTGTTCAAGTTCTTCCCAACTCCTTTTATTCATTGAAGATGCCACAGAAATTTCCAGCTCAGCTCCTTACAGGTGTGAGAGAAACTCTCACCTTAAAACAAAGAGAAGTTCCTCCTGCATTATTCAGTGCAAAAAAGCAGTGCCTCTCCCTGCCCAATGCATAATGCACTGGAGCTCCTGCAGGCACTGCTGTGAGGAGCACAAGGCCTTGCAAACCTTGCTCGGCAGGTCCCATGTGTGGCAAAGTGGTGGCTGTGATGTAAGAGGAGACTCACAGCCTTTGAGACATGACATGCTTCAAACAATGGGGACAACGTCTTTTGTGCAGAGGAAGTACATCTCCCAGAGGGGAACACGTATTGTGTTTCACGCCACAGAACATAGAAGCTGTTACAAAGCTTTGGCTGCTGAGCTGCTCTTGTTTTCAGCCCTGAACGCCCTCCCTTCCTCAGCTCCTTAGCTGCTGGCTGAGGGAGCCCTGCGAATAAACAATTAAACAATATTGTTGAGGGGAAATTTTCCAGGAGTTCTGTAAAATATTGTGGTCAGCTGAAAACAAAACAAGGCCCGATCCCTGGCAGGAGATGTTCAGGACGTTGGAGGATTGAGCCTGGGCTGAGCCAAAATAAATCCCAAGGAGCAACAATAAGCCAGTAACCTTCAGTTTATCCACTTCTGTAGTGTTACTGATTTGGTGTCCAGGTCCTGAAGGAAGCATGTTCTCAGAGACCAGAGATAAAAGAAGATTCTCCAAAAGTAATAGAGACCTCTTCACCTCTCAGTGTTCAGGACCACACACTACTGTAAGCTATGGGCAGGCCCCCCAAAGAGAGGACAGCAAAGCTTTGTTGACACCATTAACTGCAAATTTAAAAGCTTTGCTGCTATTACCTTAAGAAAATAGTAATAAATGGCCTATCTCCAAGCTGCAGACTGAGGTTGTCCCAAGCTAATGCTTTAGGAGAATCCTCTTTGCAGCTCCATAACAAAACCCCAGCAATGCAAGGGCAAAGATAGTGTGTCCACAAACAAATCCGTGAAGGTATGAGTTGGATCAGGGAGATTCTTCTGTCTGACTCTGCAGACTGCCACAGAGATGCTATTGATGCAAGATAGTGCAATGAACTCAGTTTAAAAGCACAGAGCAGGGCTTTCAAGACAGCTTGTAAAACCTGACCACTCAAGCTCTCTGTAGACTGCAGTGGATCTGAATGAGCAGAGATTCCTTGGGGTAGAGCACAGAGCAGGTGAAAAAGTATCCCAAAGTCACCTCCCCATCTGGTTTCAAACACAAGGCTCCTCGTTCTTTTGATTTCCAATTACAATTTCAGCAAATGCTAGTGGTTAGACCTTAAAGTTTGCATCCTAGATAACCCTGGGATAGATCCCAGAACGAGCTCTGAACCTTCCTGTAGCTGGTAGGAGAATGCTGGAAAAATACTAGAACACCTGAAGGAGGGACAACAAACAGGCAAATGTGCCCTAAAGGTATTGGTTTTAACTATTCATGGCTTTTAATGCAATGTCATTACTTGTGGATGTCTGAGTCTAAAATTACCGTTAAGGTTTGATACCAAAGCAATGCATTCAATCCTGGGTCTTCCAAAAATATTGTGTAACAAGCATGGTCTTTGTTACTCAGAGTCTGTGCTTCCACACCAAACCTCCGACACTTAACCACAGATACTGTTGCAAACTGCAGGGTTTTAATTCTGAGTTTTACACCACAGATTTTTAATGTCTCCATGTATTCCCTCACTCCTTTCTTGAATATCTCATGGTATGTGTATACCCTTACATAACAATTCATTACACACAAAGAATCATGTCAGAGCAGCCATTGATATGAAATCACGAAATGCTGGAGAAAGAGGTTGCCAAAGATGCAAAAAATCCCTACTTTGGGACAGAACAGCAAGAGCACAGGAGTGCACACTTATTTTCTGGTCAGAGTATTAAGTGAGTCAGAAATAATATTAAGTTCACATCATACTGTAATATGCTAAATGATTTTAAACAAAGTCACACGCTCAAAGTCAACTTCACTTGCTGGGTTTATAGAGAACAACTGTGTTAAAATTAAACAAAAGGTAAATAGCAGCAGGTATGAAATAAATTGTTAGGATTACTGCAGAAAACCTTGGAGAGCTGAAACTTTGTTCTTTCCAGAAATGTACAGAAATGACTGTGCTTGATCACTGGTGTGTGGGGGATTTCTGGCTTCATGCAAGCTAGGAATACCACAGAAAGCTGCTGTCTCCGATTATTTCATTCCTCTAGTTTCTAGTCTTAGCCATAAGCAAGCCTACAAAATGAAGGGGGGAAAAAAAGAAAGATGAGAAACTGATTGGTTTTGGTCCTGAATGCAGTGCAGATCTCAAGAAGCTGAAAGTAATGGTGCAGTGCCAGAAGGTGCTTCTTTCAGCAAAAGGGGCTGGTCCAGACCTGACTTTAAGTGTATTCAGTACAATCCTATTGCCACTTTTAAACAAAGCATCTTATCTTTGCCAAGTGCAAACAGGGAAATCCATGGCAGGAGTGCTGAGATGGGTGAAAAATAGTAGGATGCGTTCCTCATGAAAATGGAAAATGGTTGAAAGTCTGTGCACACATGCAAACTAATATCTTCCTTTTTCCCTTTTCTACCTCTCGCCTAAGGCCAAAATAACGCAATGCTCCAACAAATGCTCTGTCTTTCAGAGGCAAAAAACACAGACATCCACCATCCAGAAGGTCTGACTTAAACGATAGGGGAGTCAGCAAAGCCAGCCAGGAACAGTTTTTGAAGCCTGTGTTACAAAATAATAGGATGAATGTATTAAGCAGCTTGGGAAACTTCGCAATTGGCAAACTCCACACAGGAACTTACCACATGTTTTCCAAGAAAAAACCCAAAATTATACACGTATCTCTCCCCATGAAAGCCAGCAGCTTTATTGCCTCCTGGCTGCGTTGCACCAAGCCTGCATGGCAATGAGCCACAGCCGTCATTCTGCTCACTTCATTTTGCACCGCGCTTTCTCGTGTGCAAGAAACAAGAAAGGGAAAGAAAAATCCAGAGACAAAGGCAAGGAGAGGCAAGATATGGAAAGTTAATGAAGCAGAAAGATGCTGAAAGATGAAATGTCAGGGCTGTGTTGTTCCACCAGGCTCTGTAATATGGCAAATGGCTCAGGAACTCTCCTATTTTATTACAAGCAGATCATGAACAAGGGCTGGGTCATCTGTCCTGGGCAGCCCAGTGCTTCACACTCCTTGGCCTTGTTGGTACAAAGCACTTTTTTCTCCTCTTCAGGTTTCCCCCTGTTGCATTTACTGCTCTAGTTCAACTTCTGACGAGAAGAGAAAACATGTTAGCACATGGCATTTAACCATGGTACCAGCCAGATCTCCACCCAAAAGATTTAGAAAGTGATTTGTTGCCCAAATCGCAGCTTTCACAAGACATAAGTCACATCAGGTTGCATCATTTGCCTGCTGATTTGGATGCATTTGGATGGAGCAGCACACACGGGGAAAGAGATGAGAGAAGGCGCTAGCACTTCCAAGTTCTCCAAGCCCTGAAAAGCTTTACTTGGAAAAATCCAACTGGAAACAGAAAAGGCCATCAAAACCCAAGTGGAAGGTAATGGTCTCTCATGTCCCCATGAGTTCCAGGTGCTGGTGCATGAGGAACCTGTGAATACTGAAGGGTGAGGTGTCCCACTTTGGGCTGGTGGATGCAGGCAGGCACAGTATGAACCCAGAGCACCAGAGGCTCATTTTTCAGGGTCCAGAGGCAGAGACTGCTGAGCTGTGGATCATGAGTGACACACAGTGGAGGGGTCCGTGAGCAGAGAGGGCATGAAAGGCAGGTTGCAGCTGAAAAAAAATGCACCATGCCTCATGCTGAACTTGAGAAAAACCACACTGTGCAACTGCAGGACAACTCCTCAGCAATGCCCTCACCCAGTGCTGCTGGGCTTCCAGGCAAGGGACTGCAAACAGACAGAGGACTGGGAAACAGAAGGGGAAAAAAACCCAATGCCTTTCTCAAGAGGAATTTTAGCTGGAAAAAAGCAACATAATAAAACTGAAACTCCTCTCTTCAGCCTACAGTGGAACACAAGACGAGTTGGAGAAGAAAACCTTCCCTTTCATGCTCCCCAAAGAGCCCCAACTCCTCCCAGGCCACAGCCCCTGTGCCAGCCTTTGCTATGAACTCCTCCCTTGCCACAGTGGGTCTCTGAAGGTCCTCCCTGGCCAGCTGCATCCTTGGTGCTCTGCAGTGCTAATTCAAGACAGTTAGTCCTTAAAAAGCTGTAGTGCACCCAGCTGTGTGTAGAAAAATATGGAAAATAGTTTACCCCTAAACACCTCTTCCTGAGCTTTCTACAGTGTGTTTTCTAATAATCTGAACTGATGTGCAGAAAATCTAATTCCCTAATTGTGTGCTGGGGTTTTTCCTAGCTTTGTGAGCCAAGTTATTAAGACTACCTTGCTGCCTTATTTTATGCTTTTTCCTTCTGCAAGATGGATGGATTACTTCTACTTCACTGCAGAGGAGTAATGACAAGGCAGGGTAGCTTTAATGAGTTAATCAGAGTGCAGATGCATTTTCCAGAGGCAGGGCAGGTGGTTTTGTCATCTGTAGGAGTGTCTATCTGCGCTTGCCACAGTGCCTGGCAAGCACAGTGCCTCGCCCATGCTAGCTCTGTCTTTTGCATTGCAACTGGCTGAAAACATCTCCTACTTGCTATCTCCCCATGAATATGCAGCCAACTTCCTCCTTCTTTATGGAAAAAAAAAATCGTCTCAGAATAACAGGGGCTGTGAGACAGATTTTGCCTTCCTTGATCAATGCAAGTTGTACTTGCCTTGGAGAAAGCTCCTTTGAAATTGATTAACCATGCCATGAGCTCTAAGTAGAGGCAGCAATTGCTCACCACAAAACAGGGAGTTCTGGAGATGAAGAAGGTCTAGAAATTAAATGTAGGTCATAGTTTTCATTGAGGCTTTTATACAAACAACTTACAAAAGGTTATTGATGGGTGCTTGATAGGTTGCCTTAGTGACTGGCAATCAATTTTCAAGGAGTCCAAAGGGCAAAGAGTTGCCTTTAGCCCTCAATTATTTCAGAGTTACTTGAAATCCACCACGATACACATTAGGCATGAAACATTTAAAATCTTGCATTAACCTATAATACACCTTTTCCAGCAGAACTTTCAAGCAAGTAATGACTGAAACTGTTCTGCAGTGCGTGGTGCCCTTCCTGTCTGGATGAAACAGACTTATGCCATTAGGATGGCATAGGATAAGGTGAGCTGCCTCTCCTGTAATGTTCTCCAGGATAGTAACTCAGGTTTGGTAAATGGAAGAGTGATTTTGATGGGGCTGTGCTGATTTATAGGGATTGTGGCTGTAGCCTTGTAGAAGTTTTTCATCAGAAGTAAGGGGGGCTTTTAATAAACCTGCTAACGATTTCCTAAAGTTTTAATTTCAAGGCATGTAGCTGTAAGGAGAGCCTTGGTATGGGGTCACTCTGGGTTTTTTCCCTTCTTTAGAGTCACTTCGGGAACAATTTTTCATCTTTGCTTATGGTTGTGCCACTGCAATGTGATAAAATTCCCATACCAGTTCTTCGCTCAGAAAATTTATTTCTGACTAAAGGGCCTCTGTGACTAGCCAAAAATTCCTCCCAGAACAGTTTCATGGAAAAAAGTTGTCAGCTTAAGGGGTTTTGATTCATTAACCAGACTACTGAAAGGAAGTGGGCTGGGAATTGTCTTGACTGAACTGTGTGAAGTAACCCCCTAACTCCCCATGTTATTTGAACAGTCCCTGTGTGCATACAGACACCATTCTTCTGCTTGGACTGCAGGAGTGATTCCATTCCTGCAATAGGCACAAGCTGGGACTCCTCGCCCAGGTCACCCTTACCTGTTCATTCAGTCCCACTAAAACCAGTACAACTGTCTGCCACAGATGACCAAGTCAAACAAGTCTGCTAAATGGGAAGATACTTCTACTAGCATTCACAGAGCTATTTCTTCTGCTGCTGCTTCTTTGCTAATGGCATACAGATACAGAAGAGGAAAGGTTATGAAATAGAAAAGGAAGAAATTCTGATGTGCACAAACAAAACGAACAGAGCACTGTGAAAAAAGGAAAAATAATGGCTAGAAAATACACATTTATCGTGTATCTTCTCAAACTCAGGTTAACTGCTCCCCACAGTCCTGACTTTGTTTTTTCCAGCAAGTATTTCAAGTTGTGAAATCCAGAGAGCATCAGAAAATATCTTGCCTGATTCATATATTCACTGATCCAATAGACAGTTTTATAATTGAATCAGTGTCCTTGGAGGAGTAACTGTGTATTTGTCCAAAAGCATTTCAAAGGTCTTAGAAACAGATTGAGACAGAACTTCATACGCGACACTCCACACCACCAAGTATGCAGCTCATGAGTTTAACATGCCATTTCTCTGACAGCAGACTTCTTGCCTTGCTTTAGCACACAAAGATAGACAGACCAGAGCCTCCCACATACTTCTTTCTGCAGGAGGGGCTCATTTAGAAAAAAAAAAGAAGTATAATTTTACTATGATCACTACCCATGTGCAAAACTCCAATTTTTTCTTTCTTTCTGCTGGAGCAAATCCTCAAAATATATCCCTTGACCCTAATCCAACAGGTCTAAATTCACTGCAAAATTCTTGGTGGTGCCCAGGGGCACTCTGTAAAGTTAGGACCTCATGGTGGTATGTGCTGCAGAAGTGTGGAGGAGAGAAGATGTTTATGCCTCTCATCAACACGCAACAGGTGGGGGAAATAAGAGCTGGGAGAGAGAGAAGAGAGCTTGATAGCAATGTAAGCATGTTTTCACATAGACAAGTGCAGCTAACTTGTTGAGAGCTGTCACCAGAAGTCAACCTTCTGCAGATGTGTTTCTTCCTAGATCATGCAAACTCCTCTGCTCTTCTCCTGGAACTTGGACACAAACTGGTGTTGAGACTGGATGTTCCTGAGGAATTCTTCTTGGGACATCCAGAGCTACAGTTGAGAGCCTCTTTCACAAGACTGAGAGGTGAGCTTAAAATAGAGAGAGAGGTATACCTTAAGTGGAAGTCCTGAAAGATAGGAATATTGGGTATTGTTTCATCTTCAGGTCCTGCTCTTGCAGATGATGTGACCCAGAAATGGAAGAAATTTTCTAATGGAAAGAAACTTGGAGGGGCATTGATCAAAGCAGATACTGTAATAGGAAGCAGAACTGGTTAGCAGAATATCACCGAGTCAGGAAGTGCTTGGGAGATGAGGAGTATGGTCAAAGAGAGAAGAGAAGAAGGTGAGGTGGAGAGGTATCCTGTTATGTGGCAACAGAGCCGAAGCAATCAGCATCTCCTGCTGGTGGAAAATGAGGAATTGTCCTCCATTTTTAAGGTGGACACTTTGCATCTGCAATGGTCAAGCTACCTTTTAGCTGCCTTGAGTTTTTTCCAGGCAGTTAGATTTTTCCAGATCACCTCTAGACTTCTACGGAAGAAAAGGTCACTTAATAACACCCCATCTTGCAAGAAAACATCCCATAAGAATTTCCAATTATGCCTTGGCCATCGCATTGATGAATATGGATTTTCCGGCTGCAGGAAGACACTTGTTAAGGTGAGCAGCCCCAAATCCTGGGACAGCTTCTTACAGCACAGCTCACACGCCTACGGTGCTTTGCACAGTTTCCTCAGAAGCACGTGTTTTGATTCACTTCAAGATAATTTAGAAGATAGACTAGATGATTAATCTGCCTGTTCTGGACACAGAGCTAAGATGTGCAATGTTAATGGATTTCCAGATTCCCTTTTCACCACAGAGAGATGACAGCTGTGGATGAAGAGATCCTCCTGCACCGACACACAGGGTTTAGTCTGTTCCTTCCAAGGTCTGCAGTGATTACCGTCCCAGGGTCTGGCATTCAGGGACATGATCTGTATATTTCTTCGAGATACTCTAGGGTGCAAGGACTTCTCAGAGGAAGAGAATTTTCTTACTCTATTCTATTATTTCAGAAATTCTCTTCTTGCTGCACTGATGTTTCTTTTTCCCTCTCAGGTGCCTCAGGACAGATGCCTGCCTGTCTTTCCTCCTCTTCAGTCTGCCGGTAGCTCAGGTTTCAGTTGGGATTACAAGTATTTCCTGACCACTGGTGTTTGGGTTGTGTCAGCACAGGAGTTAAAAGCTATTTCCATCCCATAGCAGCCAATGAATGACACTTATAAAGAAGAAGAAGAAAAAAAAAGTCTTTGTACTGGTGTTGCTGTTTTCCTTGCCTGTAGTGGAAACTGGCATTGCTTCTAGGGAAACATAGCTGACACGCTGTTTCCATGCTTTTGCATGTCAGTCTTTGTGCTCAGGGCTTCCTGAAAGAGTTGGTTCTTTGGCCTTACACCCTTAAACTCTCTTGTTCATCCTGCACCGCGCAGACTGGTGTGGCCACAGCCACCTGGCATAGCCTTGCCACAGACCCTGGCACTGCAAAACCAGAGAAAGGGGGGTCTGGCCAGTGTGCTCCTGGGGCCCCCTCCTTGGGCAGAAGGATCAGACCTTGGGGACACAGCGTCCAACCAACTGCATCACATCTCCACTGCTTCCATCCACAGGGACATCAGGACACCTGTGAACAGCGGCTCACATACCTCCTAGAAATGCTGCTTCTGGGTCACCCACACCAGTGTATGAGTCTTTCTTCTCCCCAGCTGCTGCTGGTTTTAATCACCTTTTAGCCACCAAAAGTTTTTGCCATCCAAACCTTGGGAACTGGTGTTCTGAAATGGATGGCTGTGTCATAAAACATTAGAAAATACAGTGAACGAGTCATACGCCCCAATTATTCACAGAATCACAGAATGTTCAAGGTTGGAAGGGACTTCTGTGGGTCATCTAGTCCAACCCTCAGTTCATGAAAAGTGAAACTGATGGCACAATCTGTATCGGCTGCTTCTTTTTTCTTCCATTTGTTGGCTTTTTTCCTTTCTTTAGCCTTTGCAAAATAATGTGCTGCTTGGATCAGTTCCCCTAGGCAATGATCCCATAATACTTCTTAAATTCTCTAGGTGTAGGGGTTTGTTAACAGTGTTACACACTAACACATAACAACACTTTAAGGTGAGTTATCATATCAGCTGAGGTTACCAACGTGGTATTGTTCTCAACATATTGTTTGAGCTCAAGGAGCTCTGTCAAAACCTTGTACGCTGCCAAAGGATCAGCACTGACAGACAACCAGCAGGACAGGATTTTCTCAGAGATCGCTAAGATTTAGGAGTGGTGCACACAAAGCAGAGAAGCACAGAAGATGCGCCTGAAGCAGGAAGATGAATGATGGTTTTCAGCAAACTGTGGAGCTGTTTGTCTTTGACAATGGTTAATTCCCTCCTGCTGAAGCTGCTTGTACCCATCTGCTCACCTTCCAGTGAAAGACAAGCTCTGAGTAGGATTTTGGGGGGACATCAGCTCCTCTTTGGCAAACTGAGAGGGAATGGACCAGCAGCAATACTTCTGCTGCTGTTTCGGTTTACAGACGTGAAATCCTAGCTCTTGTGACTACCACTGAAGCCTACTGAGTCACAGCATGTCACTGGCTACAGCTAATCAGAGCATTAAGGATGGTAGTTTGAGAACTGTCCATTGCTGGGCTAACTCATGAGGAGCTACTGGAAAGAGTCCAGTGGAGGGCTACGAGGATGGTGAGGGGACAGGAGCATCTGTCCTATGAGGAAAGGCTGAGGGAGCTGGGCTTGTTCAGCCTGAAGAAGAGAAGGCTGCAAGGGGGGCTTAGAAATGCTCATAAATATCTGAAGGGTGGGTGTCAGGAGGATGGGGCCAAGCTCTTTTCAGTGGTGCCCAGTGACAGGACAAGGGGCAACAGGCACAAACTGAAGCACAGGAAGTTCCATCTGAACATGAGGAAGAATTTCTTCCCTCTGAGGGTGACGGAGCACTGGAACAGGCTGCCCAGGGAGGTTGTGGAGTCTCCTTCTCTGGAGATATTCAAGAC
>Ga0065711_1000096_pt1 | contig 101133 bp, 49 predicted proteins | sample Hoacrofraction12_FD_59098 | JGI IMG/M metagenome (GOLD analysis project Ga0065711, IMG submission 59098) | Hoatzin crop microbial communities from Cojedes, Venezuela - Epithelial fraction 12 v2 (version 2) | ecosystem: Host-associated > Birds > Digestive system > Esophagus > Crop | place...
TGGGTGTTGAAACACGTCAGCAGCCGGTGGAGCTGGCTACTAAAGACCCACTTTTAATAAGCCAACTGTATGGTGATAATTTCATTGAAATGAATTTATTGTTATGATTTTGTTAGTATTACTGCTAAAGGGTGAAGTTACAGCTACAGTAAAGCTTATTATGAAGTTCTACATTTTTAACAGAGACAATAACACAAAAGAAGAACAGGAAGGACTTTGTATCTCTGACATTTGTTTCAGATAGAAAGGCAGGTTGGAAAACAAGAAATCAATTAGTTGAGATTTACCATTAACGGGAACTTTCATCTAATTGCTTTTGATGCCTTCAGAGCTGACACTTAAAACCTGCACTCCCCTCTACAGTTCAAGGAACTCCGCTGTAAGTTTCCCTTACAAGAGACACTGCTTTTTAGGATCCCAGTAGTAACCCGGCTCCATTGTCACACTAATCCCCAACAATGAGATCCTCAGCCTCAATAGCAGGAGAAAGGTTTTACAATACCAAATTTTCACAAAACCAAAGTGGCTAAAAGCTACTGTAGCTCCACATTCCCTGAGGTGTCTTGTGAAAACATTCAGAAGCTTAGCACCGTACTTAGCTGGGGTTTTTTTAAGTTTTGTCTACTCAGCTCGTGTCTGCATTAAAAAAAACATTCAGCATCTCGGGATTACAAGAGCAACAATTAAAGTAAAGCCTAAAAGCTGATCTCTCTTCAAAACCTTGAGGTATTGCTGTGCAGGAAACTATTTTATACTTAGGTGCCAATCTTTGCATAAGCCTGAAGCTTCCCATAAGCAAACAAAGACTAAAGAAACATTCGTCTGCACCAAACATCAGTGGCAAACATAAACATAGTGGGGTTTTGTGTATATGGTGAAAAGATGGTTTGGGAACGGAACCATAATTCACACTAATTGCCAGATCTGACTTCTGCTCTTTCAGAACAAAAGGATAAATTTGAAGCTTCACAATCTCTTTGGTCAACTCACCTACGCCAGCCATCAGACACTCTCATTTTCGCATAGTCTCGCGATAAGTTTGACTTGAAAGTGCTCATTAATGTCCTGGGAGAGAAAAGCAAAGTGAAGAAATATCTCTGACACCATAATGCTAATGCTAGGCCCCTTAAAGCAAATGGTATAACAAGTGAAGTAGAAAATAAATCCCATCCATTGGCATTTCAAATCACATCTTTGCATAATATTAAAAAAATTTTATTTAAAAGTCCACTATAAAACAGATGCCAAGTGCTTTAGTAAAATCACCTTTTACTAATGAGATGGAAAGCTCATAGAAAAATATTTTCATTGAGATAAGACGAGGAATAGAGTTTGCTGAGTAGCAAATGTCGGTGGTGGATAGCTATGAATTTGTCAGGTGACTGGGGTACCCGTGTCCTTCACAGGGTGATGATATTGGGAAAGGAGGAGTAAACTGGAATGCACTTTTTAGGTGAATACAGTAGTGATCACCCACGCATTTTAAAGCAGTCTGAAACTAATGGTAGAGTCAGATTGAATTTGGCAATTAAACCCAGATTCCTCATCCTTCTGTCAACAAGAAAGTCAGTCAGAACATTACATTTCAACATTTTAAAATAAACCATTTTGCTTTTTCATCTCAAAACGTTTTCTGATTTTGGTAGCTGAAGAATCAGTCATTCTCAGAGACTGAACAGAGCCGTGTTAGCCCGGAGAAGGAAGCCTCCTTCATGGGGCATGTTCTGTCCACAGCTGGATCCACAGCTGCTTTCATGGTCCACAGAAGAAGCCAACTCCCCAAAACCACTGATCGCTGCATGTGGAAAGGTTGTATAATGTCATACACAGAGCTAAGCCCCAAAACAAAGAAGCTGTGAAAACCACAGAAAAAAAATCAGGAAAAAATCCACTGCATCCCACTCTGGTTCTAACTTTACCTGACTCGAGAAGGAAGTGGCAGAGATCAGAGAAGACAGGTAGCCCAGCAATGATATTTATCCTTCAGCCACTACATAGAAAAAACCATTGCGCAGAAAGAAGTAGACTTAGACATGATTTCATTTTTGTATTGTGAGTAGCCCAGGATCGTAGGCAAGGTGCATTTACAGACAACTAACTGTCACTGATGGACTGTTTGAGGGAAGGTTGCTTTCCCAAGTCATGGAGCATTTACATAGCACTGTAAGTTAGCAAAGCACTTGCTGAAATAGTACACCAATATTAGGTGAAAGAGGCAAAATGTTTTAAAGACAACTTTGTACTGGAAAGTACTGTTCAAAATCAAAGACTTTTCTATAGGAAAACTAGGAAATTGCTGAAACTGAAATAGACTTTCTGGGAAAATATGTCACTGTGCTTCAGTTTTCTGATGCTTGCCTCCTGTATTTTTGTTGCATGTCATTTTCAGTCATATCAATCAAGCTGTCAGCAAAGGAAGGAAAGATATTATAAGTAACCACTTAGATGTATGGAGCCACACTGGCCAGAGTAAGAAAAGGCTCCTGTGACACGTCATATGTATTTAGTACATTTAGTCTGCACACACAGTGGTAATTCTTCTGTGTGTCCCTCACTTTAAATACCTGAGCTGGTGGATAAACAAGCGGGTAAACGCTGCCCACAGGAATTTCCCTCAAGGCTGCAGGCTGCTGAGGACACTCCAGGCTGTCTCCAGACATGGGCAAAACATGACACGACCTCACTCAGCTGCAGGAAAGACGGGGTTACGCCACCTCCTCAGCTTCACCCGCGACGATGGCCATCCCTCAGGCAGGTGCCCAGCCTCAGCTTGCTCCCTAGTAGACATTCCAGGGCATGGAGAGACACAGGTGTGGGTGACTGCCCATCGTAGCAGTGGTAGGTGAGACACAGGGAGATAGTCCTCTTCCTCCATGCTGTGGAGGGAACCAAGGTAAACAGCTCAACTTAAGGCCTGTTCTGAGGAATAGTCACATGCCGTCTTTAGCCTACAAGGAGACTTTGGAAATACTCTCACAAAAAATACACTTTTTTCTTCTTTTTTTTAAAATCTCATCTCCTACTAGGGAAAATAGAGTGCTTTAATAATGAGAAGCTCTCACAGTTCTCATGAAAAATTACTAAAATTAAGAATATATTTTGTTCTGTCCAGCTTATTCATAATAAATGCTTGTCTTTACCAGACCATCTTTGTCACTAACTAAATCAATGCACAGCTATCCTAATACTTCTACTTCAAACCATCACATACTGCTATTACAATATGGCTTGATGTGGCAGTCTGCTGCGTTCAAATTGATGGAGGACAAAGGAAGGGTCAGGGATGCTCCCAGCGTCTGTCCTCACTCCAGAAGAATGACCAATATGAGATCTCTTGTTTGTCCCCAAGGAGTTTGCCGAGCTCCCTCTGTTCTTCTTGCACAAAAAAGGAGGTAGAGCAGAAGGTAGAGCAGAAATGTTCACCAGCTTCCTGGGGTTTTAGAGCAAAGGTAACATCTGCTATTTATTAATTGAATTGCTTCCACTATGTCTATTGTAAAAGCTTCAGAATGAAAATCGTGACACAAACATTTAAAAATTTTTTTAAAAAGTCTATCTTTCCCAAATGTGCTAAAGCATATTGAAGGAGTCTGGAAAATCAAGCAAACAGACAGCTAAGAGGCCAACAGGATATCAGCATCTTTCTCTGACAAGTGAACAAGTGTAAAGGTAGGCAGTAAATGTGAGAAAAGCAAGAGGAGGGAAGAGAAACCACTCAAATGAAAGAAACAACAAAAGATGCAAATAAGGACATTTCCTCCCTCCCACTCTCCCTTTCAGAGCAGCAGCCTCTCAGTTTTCACTAGGAAGTCACAAGAATTAGAAGCCATCCTTCAAAAATAAAATAGGATATTCTTGTGCTGGTCTACTGCCCTTCACATATCTAAACTAATAAAGACTGGAGCACCAAAAAATATGGATATTGACAATTTATAGACAGACAGTCAACTGGAGGTTTTTAATGAACACATATGTATGTAGACTGTAATTTCTGGCACGCTAAATTTAATGCTAGGGACAGGCTCCCTGGAAAAAATTGACGATCACTTAGAATCATCTAATTGCAAACCATGCTTTCAGTATTTGCACACAATTTGCAATGCAAAATGAAATAGCTAGATAGAGTGGAATCCACTTCCAAATTAACTCTGTGTGTTACCATCTAAGCATATGCTACTCATAATGATGGAGTCTTCTAAGGTGGCTGTGGCCAAGTAGTTGCATTGAGATTGCACTACACCTCCACTCTGCAGCTTTGTGGTCTATTTACCCAAGGATAATATTGAGCTTATAAAACTTTGCTGTTTCTGGACAGTGAACAGACACATCTAGCTAGAGGTGCAAAGTGTCATATCACAGTCCTTGTGATGCTAGTCTGAGGGTCTCTGTAGAGTGTCCATTGTAAAGTGTAAGTATAACATATGGATCGAGTCTGGATACCACTCTAGTGCTAGCTAGCATGGTCTGAACGTGCTTGTCGTCATATCTGCTCACATGTATGGAATCAGACACTGTTTGCTCTGAGATTTATCAGATGAAAATTTATCTTCCCATATCAAAGAAGACCTCCCGTCTCACCACACCAGAGAAAGCCGCCAGACTTCAGGCGGTGGAAACCCCAAAGTGGCACTAAATTCAAAGAATACCAAGCTCAGAAGTGATGTTCAGCTATGTAATAGTACAAGGTCTGGCCCACTGGTCTCATCTGATCAAAGGACATTTCAGCAGAACTTCCACAGACAAACACTTCTGGATGCGTTAGTGAATCTAAGGCATTCCTGAAACTTCCAGACTTCAGTCCTTAAAGACTCAATCCAGTGCCTCAGAAATCCAAAAGTAAGTACACTGCTATCAAAAGCCACATTTAAATGATAACCTATAATATTTTTGGCTCAAATCCTTACATCTACTCCATTTGTAGCCGAGTTTTAGAAACTTGACATGATGTCATCAATCACCTTTAAAGCTGTTTCTCTCCTGTTTTACCCAGGACACATTTCGCAGTACAAAACCACAAATAGGATGTAATTTGGAAAATGAAAGCCCATCTGCATATTTATATACACACAGCTGTTTACAAACATCCATTGTTTTAAGACAGGAGAGACTTCATAGTTTCTGGCCATATATGGTACAGATTGCAGAGCTGCCTCAAGTCTGGTCAGCCTGGAGCAGAGACAGAAGAATTGGTATCTGTCTACAGTCATCTTTCCCAAATTACCCTTATGGTGGCATTCATCTCACGTAACTTGAGATATTTAAAAATTAAGCATCCAGTTCAAGCTAGGCTGCTTCTCCAGCAGTGAAGAAAGAAAGACAACTATGATTAACAAATCCAACCTTCTTGAGGTGCCAAGTTCCAATTGTGATTCATTCACTGACCATCAATTTGAAACTAAGGAATATTTTCATCCTGTCATCTTTTTTGTGATAACTAGATAGGTTTGTAACTATATTTGAACTTCTTACATAAACAGCAACTTGAACCCATTTAGTTAGGTACTATAGAATTATAAATAATGGATGTCATTGCTAAGGGAACTTAACAAAAGGAGATGATGCAGTCAACTTACTGTCACTGGCTCTTAACTCAGATGTTGTGGAGTTTGTTTAACTCTCCTCAATATTTTTTTATCAAAAAAGCCTAGAAGCTGGAAATAAAACAAAGAAAACTGGAAGAAGAGAGACCACCAGCTCCACCTGTGTTTTCTTGAGAATAAGACAGACATTGCTTGTGTCATCCATTTGGGTATGCAGATAGCAAAATCTCAGACATCTCCATTTAATTAACAGCAAGGACATTCAACACTAAGTGGTCACAAAACCTGATGACAGAGTTGCATGAACACCTCAGGTCACTCGGTATTCCAGAGACAGGGAGACTGGGAGTAGGGGAAGAGAGGAATGTGGGGTACATTGAGAAAATAGGGGCCTACTACGGAAAACATTGCAGCTCTACAGTATGTGGAAGATTTCTTGCACAACGGCTACAGTATTATTTTTTAATAAACAGTTAAAAGAGAATGAGTGTCTGCATAGAACTGGTAAGTAATTAAAATTCTTAACTGTGCAGTCAAACACATACAGCAGCACATTGCCAACTACAGACAAAAGTAGGGCTGTACAAGTCTGAACATGCACCTATTTATTAAATCTTATTTGAAACACTGAAGTAAGTGCAGTGTCTGATGAAATATTTAGGGTGTTTAAATGTGCCACAGCTGACAGAAAGCATTTTTTTTCCTACTGGCACAAGATTATTTTGTTTTGCTTTTTTCCCTCTGTTCTTTCAAAAAAAGACAAGGTAAATGATTTGAACAGCATCTAAGTACAAGGCAGGCTTTTCACGCCTCTGGTTTCAGCATGGGGTTTTCTAAAAGAAGTGCTGCTGATTAATTAAATAACTTTATGTTTTGCTGAATTTTAATCCATAGAATTTCCTTTGTATTTCTAAAGACACACGCGTTTGCATATAATATGACACTGCGCTACTTCATATCACTGCATAGCTGTGGAATTGGCCTCCAGTATAATTTAAACCTAGATAACCCATTCTTTGAAGTGGATGTCCTGGTAGTGTTTCTGGCAAAGCTCAAAAAAGGACATTGTATTATAAATTCTTTGCAATACAGAGGTCTTACCTCCCTCCATTCTGCCTTCAGCAACAGTAACTGTTAATACTACTGCTAACAGACCTGAACCTTCATATTGCCTTGCCATAGCGCAACTGTCCTACCAACACCATTTTGGTAAGTCTTCCATGACCTTCTTTGCAAGGACTTTATTCCCTTTGCATGGCACAACTCCCCGACACAGAGGCACGCTTCCAAGAAGCTATCCTTTCATTACGCACACCAAGAAGTGAGCTGACCACCATAAAAATTGCTTTTTACTACCTTCACCTCTTGCCAGGCTTCTGCCCGTTGTCTGGCCTGGACTTTGTGAGCTCTACCCAGCATGTCATCCCCTTTTTGACTTTGTGTAAAGCTCCAAGAACCCAGAGGTCATTATCACACAACAGATAATAGTATTTTCTGCTTTGGTAAGTGTTGTTTCTTTTACACTGATCACTAGCAATTTCATGCCTCTGTGCTTACACAGAGCTTCCCATCAATGGTAATGGTTGTCTTAGTGTGTATTGGTGCAAAATATATACCCCTGACAGCATGGAGAATTATTTGCATGCACACACACAACCTTCTCTTTGCTCTTTCTTGCTAGCTTACAAATCTATTGCAAGTTATTCTTGACAAGGTTATTAACACATTGCATTTGAATGTCATGGTTTCAGTCACTCCATAATAATCACTTAAGTCCCCTCTTCAGCCTTCCAGTTACTCTGCCCATTTTGCAGGCAATTAAGCATGGGTGTAGTGCAAATTATCCGAGAAAGCACAGAGCATCTCTTAGGTCACTTTGCATCCCTTCCCATTTACTGAAATGTGAGTGGTCAGCTTTCTCACCCGTGCATGTCCTGAGCAGCATCTCCCACCAACAGGAAAGATAAGGAGGGGAATAAACCTTAGTGAGCTCTGTCAGGTCATGCACAGCCACTGCTGCTGGGAGCTGGCCTTATTTTGAGGACACAAAACGATAAGGAGAGGGCAAGTCAAGGTGGAGTAGCAGGGTGGGGCTCAGGAAGGACACAGGAATCTAACGGATGGTAGAAAGCAAGACAAGGTAGAAAAAGTGGAAAAAGTAGAAATGGGAAAAGAGGGAGAAAAAGGTGGTAATGCCTATCCAAACAGCACTACAAAGTACTAATCTAGAGCTCTTCATCCCGTGACTGACTTGGCTGGATGCAAAGGTAGGCATCATGCCATACAGGGGAGACCTTAGAAGAAGCTACGGCTGAGCTAAATGACCTTTTCAAACCCTCAACAGAGTGAAAGTCTGAGGGAACAATTTTCACAGCTAAGCAGGACTTGTTTCTGCTCTGAGTGCTCTCCATGGGAGTTGTGGTCTTCAACACCAAACACCTGAAAGATGCTGTGTTGAAGGCCCTGAGGGATACCACGTATTTCAGCAGTAGCACCAGCACCTTGGCAGATCAGCCATTGAAGCGACATCTAGAAAATGTGCCCCTATTCCACAGCATCATCAGTGGCCATTGCTGGACGACTGAGTCCGATCCATAAAATTTGTCTCTATCTTCCCTGTTAAGTCAATGTTTTCAAAGTCTGAATGACTTTCTTAACAGCCTTGATCCTACACTTGCTTGATTGAATGGAAGGATTTACTTTCACTGCAGCATATATTGGAGCAGATCTTAACCGAACACTCCAAAGACTTCCCCGATTTATAATGAGTAGCCTAAAAGATTGCAAAAGATGAGCTTTTCTTTGTTTCCTTGAACACTTCGTGAATGTATCATCAATATTCTAGATGCAATCCTAATAAGAGTAAGTAATTCATTACTTAAGCGGTTAATGATTTCAGTCTGGTGTACTAAAATTTTGCAGTTTTCTCAAGATTATTCATCCTTCAGATTAAAAAATATCAGTTTATTCTTTGATTGTTCTGATGGCTCGCTGATACAAAATTTGGCTTGTTTTGTTCTGTTGTGACTAGTCATGAAAGTCACACGATCTGTGTATTTTCAAATTTGAGATTGGATCAGTGTAAAAGCACCCACATCTTCAATTTTAAACAGCTTTTATAGTTGGCTTTTCACAAACATTTCTACAAGAAAATTGTCCACTTTAAACTGAAAATGAACTTCCTTTCCAAATTGCTTGATTATAACTAGTTCCCATGACAGCTGTTACCCAAAAAGTGTCAGAGATACACCATATTTTGTGATTTAACATCTTAATGAAAATTTCACATTTTACAATGAGAATATTGAAGTGAGAAAACAAAAATTATATTTCATGCTTCTAGTATTTTCAAGCACAAGAGCACATTTAGATTGTCATATGAACTATGAAATAGGCTGAAGGTAACCTAGTTTTAACATAATAATAGCATGCCACTTCCAGTATGATGGCTCTCCTCAGAAGTGGCAATTTCAGTCTCTCCTCTGCAAAAAGGTGGACCAGAAACTTTTTCCTGAAAAACTGAAAGCTGAGAGCCTCACATCATAATACAATGCCATGACTTAGAAATTTCATAAAACAAGTCCACGTTGAAATGATGACAATTCTAAAATAAAGGGAGAAATTATTATCTGATGTAGGTTGACAAGACTTGAAGAGGAATCATCTCTGCATGCAGGTTGGACCTGAACAGAAGGGCTACCAAGCCACCTCTGCTCCACGGCAAGAAATGCCAAATGTGAATAAAACCAATGGACACAACATCTGTCTTGACGCTGCTTGAAACTGAATTTGCCATGGGCCTTTTGGCAAGGCTATGAGGCTTTGTGTTGGAGAAGCTGCTTCTGCGCCACTCGTCCACACGCTGGGGAAGGGAAAGGCTTGCTGTGGCCGGCACTTTGGGGCTGCCAAGCCTCCTGCCTTGCAGCCAGGGAGGAATGGCCTGGAGACCCACGGGCAGAGGGAGGGAGGCTCGGGCTGCTCACAAGGAAAGCGAGCTGAAGAAGGGATTGAGAAGGTGCCACTGATTGTAGATTTATGGCAACTGTCAGTGTACCTCACCATATACAAAGAGAACACTTGGCTTCCTCCCCAAAGACAGATATTTTCTGCCTTCTTGGTTGCTTTGCAATGGGAAGAGCAGATACTGATGCAAACTTAGTAGGATATTTGGAAGGAATCTGTCATGTTTCATTTGTGAAAGAATATAAAATTGCTTAGACAATGCGTCTGTAATTATTCATACTGTGGTAGTAAGGCGAGGCCCTACTTAGAGAGCTGTGTCATGTTAGGTGACACATATGTATTTTTAAAAATCCCAACAGTTTCTCCTCTAAAGGTCTCACCATTTTAGCATGGGATGAAAGCAACAGGTGGATACAATGTAGAGGGAAATAAAGGAGTCAGGGTAACAGTGTATTTATCATCTTCAGTAGAATAAGTAGCAGCACACCAGCTGCTCAGCTATTGTCAGATGTTTTCCAGCCACCACAAAAAAAGTGAGTTTTAAGGAGGGGTTTGAAGGAGAATAGATTAGCAGCCTTATGGCATTATTATGAGGAGATATGCATATGCATAAGGAGTAGCTCGGAGAAGTAAGAAGGCTCTTGGACTAACAAGCGATGACGAGAGGCATCATGGGGACTCCACAATGCAGTGCATATTGAACCTGCTTTCATATGTAAACATACAGCACGCTACAGTCTCACGAGATCACTGTTGCCTTTCACTCAGCATCCCAATGCTGCACACGGTGGTGGCTGCTATGTCAGTAATACATTAAACACATTCAGTTAAATAAATATTATTAAAAATGTCTCAGCATTTGAATACTGAACTTAATGATAGTATGACGAAGAAAAAGGAAGACAGTGGTAACAATGACATTCTAGGGTCATAGGAGATAACGACCAATTTGCTATTAATATCACTGGAATCTAGATTTCGCTCCAGGCATTTTGGAAGGGACATAAACCTTTAACTTCAGGCCATAAGCAAGCCTGTAACTGGACTTCGGGAAGGCTTTCCTTATCAATATTTATTTTGCAGGTATCTTTTGCAGGTTTTCCACCTTCCTCTTGCACAGGAATGTAGAAACCACAGCACTGACTCCTTGCAGTGAGCCTCGTGCTTCCAAGTAGTTAACTGACATAGCTGCCTCTTAACATAGAAACTTAGGAAACCATTTTGGAATAAGCTCCCCAAGAATTAGGTGAAACTTTCTTCCATTTTCCAGATAAACCTGATTTATTTTTTCTGTCTCTCCTTTGCATCAATAATATTAGGAAAATGAGATGGGTTTTTGATGAGAGCGTTTACTTTAGGACAGTGGATGTGCTTCCACATGAAACACATGGGCCATGTCAGTACACGTCCATGTACTGCACATAACCTTTTCGTTTGAATTGTACATGTGTTATGAACATATTCGCTGGGGCTGCAGTAGATGCTGAACACTAATATTTGCACAGGAAGTTTTACTCCTCAGTGGGCAGGCTCCTGCCCTCCTTTGAAGGCGTTTATAGGAGTGTGGTTCAAACAAACTGTACTGCAGACTGAAATCACCTAGTGCAAAATAACACATGAAAGCTATTTGCTATATGGTGTGAGCCTGAGACTGGATCGTATCGCTGCGGGAAGCCATGGGGACTATGTTGTATTTTCATTAGGTACTCCGGCCTGAAATGATTTGAAAACTGCATTTCAAGTAGAGGGAAAATTTGCCGAATGGCCTCTTCACCTGCCTTGGGAAATCTGTGAGCTTTCCAGTATTTCAGATATTTCCACAAGCAAATAGGCACTTCTAGAGTATCTCTTACGATTTATCATCAGCAGTGCTCTGTATAGAAGGCCACTGGAGTGCCTTGGCATTCTGCAAACACCCTGAACAATTCAGAAATGTTATTTGCCTCCTTATCAATAGATGGAATACATTACAAAGCCTAGCCCTGATAGAGAGCTCCTGCTCACACAAACAGTGGACCTAGCATCGAAAAGAGAAATATTTTTAACTCTTTTCACTCCTCCATCACATACCACACCGAGTTCTTACTTCAGGGCTGCTACAGTCTAAAGGCAGGTGAAAAACCATAAAGAGACTTCTGACACGGTGTCAAGCATCCCCTGACCCCATGCAAGACATCACGCTGGGCAGCCTGTGCTAGGGCTGTCACCACCACCACCCCCACAAAGGAGATGTGCAGCAGGAAGGGTGGGCAGGAGTCTGCCCCCTCTCACCACTGGAGCACGGACATGAGACCAGAACTACAAACCCACCAGGGATTCATCCGCACCATTATCAGGATATTTTCTGGGCTTTTTTTCCATTCCAGATGATCTGACCCCTGTTGCATTTTCCAACAGTTAAAGCACCTTTTCAAGGCCATTTAATTTAATTTTGCCCATGTCTTTCAGTTTACTTTTACTTCCAGAACAGCATAGGCTGCATTTACTTCTTCGATACAACTTCCAGAGAGGCTGATGTACTGAACAACAGGGTGAGCTATGAAAAGCCAGGGGATTAGGCATCTCCCTTTATGTTTAGGAATGTTATTTAATTTCCCTCCGACAGACTCAGAAGCAGAGTCCTACAGAAGGCTTAAGAAGGAAAAATTAATTTCATCGTGGACAAAACCAGTTCATCTCAGTGTCTTGCACTGCTTTCATTTTTTTTCTTTTTAAGCGGTGCGATGGGCAATATCAGTGGTGTAGCCTTATCAATCTCTATCTGTTAAAATACAGGGTGGATTTTCGAAGGATGAATAGGAAGCCAGGTCCTGTTGGCTTTCAGTGGGCATCTTACTTCTGCAGATAGCCTTATGAAATAACCCATTACAGGTGGAAAACCTGTCAGGGAGCCACATACATTCTGCAGTCTCCTATGCTCATTTTTATACCCCTTTTTTAGCTGAGTCCTGCTTGTGTGGAGCCAGAGGCAGCCCAGTGTGAAAGCTGCAGAGTGGCTGTGCTTGCAGGCACGAGCTCCACTTCCAGGCAAGCGAAGGGCAAAGTGGGATAGGGAAGAAATAAATTCCTTAACCCCCTTCATGAAATCCACACCAGCTACTTCGGATCTCAGTGTGAACAGCAAAGTCCTTTTGTTGCTCCTCTGCCGTGACCTCTGTCTGTTTGTCCGTCTGTCCAGCCAGAAACTGAAAACACCAGCTCCTCCTGAAAGTCTAGAAAGTGCCTATAACATTGTGGGTACTACCACAAACAAACATTAGTAAAGACTAAATCCTATGAGATGTTAATAGGAATGCGAAGGCAAATAGTCTTGCAACATGCAGGAGATCAGCCTCAATTATTCAAAGAGTCTTTCCTGGACCTCGTTGTTTATCACTCCATGATAAGGGATATATTTATCTTTTAAATTCTTACTGGTCAAACAGAAGAGCTTTGCTTTCCCAGAGGAACTTTTTTCTCCATCCCACCATGAACGCCACTGCCTCCCTCCTGCCCTCCCCTCTTCCCGACGCACACAGCTCCTGGTGCGTGGAAACAGCAGCGGGACATGTCAAGTACATTTTTTTGTCCTTAAAGCACGTGTACCTGGGAGGTCATAATCTTTACAAAGTCAAAGTTTTGTGTGTTTGAGAGCTTTGCCCTACTACCATGTAATTGAAATCAAGCTTTTAAAAGCTCACAGCAATGTGTTTGTTCTTTAACCTCACCCAGCAAAAAGAGAGGGTTTTGCTGAGAGAACCCATTGTTAAGCTCCTGCACTTAACTGATAAGGCACTGATACAACCAGTAGCAAAGAAAGAAACTAATAATAAAAAAAAAATATTCACATGCCTTCCTTCCCTAGTACATTAATGCCCTGCCCAGATTAATTTCCCGAGTTCTTAACAAATGAGGTGCAGCATCTTTAATCATATTAACATATTGTTATGAGACTTCTTTAATAACAGGCAGACGTAATGAGTTCTTACGTCAGAAAATGGAGGGTTTCATGCCATTTGAAGGTCTGCTCGTTATTCATTCTTACATTTTAATCATGGATGTGTCTATTACTCAAAAGAGTAGAGTATCTATTTGGGAAAGTTGTGAGAATAAAAGACTGGAACAATACTTCCACCATCTTACGTCACCTACCATGCATATGGGACACTTACGCTGTTACATGAAAACTTCTGAGCGCATGGGGACGCAACACAAAGACTTAAACAGGACAGGGCTGAGGTTCTGTTTCTCTGATTTTGAGGAGGTGACGTGCAGGTTGTGAGAGCGCATATGGCAATCAAAGTAATCACATCCTTTCCCATCCAGGAACTAGGAGCTCATGAGAAAACTTCACAGGTGCTTGGATTCTGATTTTTTTTATTCATGCCAAAGACTATTCACAAAAGCATTTGTTTCCTCAGTAGAAGGCTTGCAGAAGCATGACACAGCTTTACCAAGTCACACCTGCGGCATGCCATGCAATTTGTAAACCCAGAGATTTCCAGTGACATGAAAACACCTTGCAAGAATTCAGCCATTCCCACTCTGGCTAGCTTGTTGATCCGCAAGTTTTTCTTTCCTTGCATCACGGCGTCTCTGTAAAAGCAGCATGATTTCAATATATGGTTTCTATTGGCCTCGACCTTTGATAACACAAAAAGATGCCTGAGATCCAGCAGTGAATATCCTAGAATGATGGTATCTTTAAAGTCAAGAAGTTTCCAAGGACCCTAACTGAATTCAACCGGCAAATATTTTTAAATGGAAAATTGCTAGTAGCCAAAAGGTTTTTCCTGGGAAACCACCCAGAGATAGAACTTTGAGCTGACTTCATCAAAGGAGATTCTCAACTGTGAAAAATGATAACACCCCCATGGCAAGAAGTGCCTCAAAATCAAATAAGCCTTGGAACAGTAGCAATTGGAAGGGGAGTTTGTTGTGATAGAGCAAATATGCATGTGCTGCATCTGCAAAGAAACACTGTGAGGTAGTCTTCGAAAGGGGAAATTTCCACAGCAGTGTAAAGTCCTTCCAAAAAAATAGAGAGCTGAGGACCAAGAAGAATTTACTGAATGGTAAGCCAAACCACTTGGAATAATGACACAAAAGTGTATTCAAAAATATATTTCTCTTAGCAGAAGTAATTAATAAAAGAGAAAGAGAAAACCTAAAACCATAGCCTTCCCCAGTAGCTTAACCAATCTTTCCTACTGAAAGCTGCCCATGTCCCTATTTAATGGGTAGTCGTACTATTGAGTGTTATATTTTTACCTTCTCGGCCGGTGGGTAAGGAAGCATCCTCAGAGCTAGATCACTTGCCCTCAGGAAGCCATGCTGGAGCGATGATGATTTATATAACCAGAGAGATCACTGCCAGTGATACACAATATGCAGGGAGGCCTTTTTAAGTCACGGCAATATTTGTTGCTTCATTGCGGTGGCAGTAGAAACGCAGCACAAAATGGTCTGGTTCCCAGGAGGCTGCCATCTAACTCCCCAGCACAGAAAACAGGTGGATGCGATGAGCATCAGCAGGGCTTTGAGCAGCATATTAGGCAGCAATCACTTCATGCCACCTGTCTAAGCGTTATCAGGGATCTGATTTGCATCATGGCCTAATGGTAAATAATTCAGCAGAAACTGAGGATCACATACAAACACAGGCAAATCCAGAAATGTAAAATAAAAAGATCAGAGGAAAGATCCGTTGCTAGATTTGAAAGGTCATCAGTAAAACCCTATTTATAGGCTTTTCTGACCAGCTGAAGCTCTGTCCCTGGAGGTAAAAGCTCTCTGAAATGTCCCCATGTGGGCAGAGCAAACAGAGCCATTCTAATGAGTGAGGAAAGGTTAGGCTCAGGGATGAGTATGAGTGAAAAATATTTGGCCAGACTCCTGGTACAAACTCCCACGCAACGCTTTGAAAATCTACCCCTCCATGTCCTTAGCATTGGTTTTCAAAGTACAGCAGCCTAGAGACAGATTTGCCATTATTGTTTATGGTTCAAAGGCAGAGAACTTGTTTGGTGGGGAAATAAAATCCATACTAATAGAGCAAGTACCAAAAAATGTTCTAAGAGGGAATAAGCGTGTTCTAAGGTGTTTTAACAATCTTCTGGCTCCTAGCCCAGAACTCAGTTGGAACAGTTGTATTCATCTCCAGGCCACCACTCTTTGAACTTATGGAAACCTATGGTTATATTTAGCTAGTTAAAAGATATATGGCCAGCGCATTGTAACCCTTTTGTCAATGACTCCCCATTACAACTTTTAATTTTATTGCTTTTTAACCACAGTTGCTTAATTCATGGGTTCAGCTAAGAGGGACAGAAGGCAGTTGATGGATGGTGCAACAATGGCACTCCTGGCTGCTGTTGAGGCACTCATTATCTTAAGAAGACAAGCCAGCCTGTACCACTCTCCTCAACGGCTGATCTCAAAGTTACACGGGCTCTGAACCAGCCCTCCCTGTGCGTATGGTACTAATGCTAGATCTGCTGTCAATAGGAAAATTTTCAGGCAGAACATCCCCCTAGACAGGCAGCATACACAGGGCATTGCTGCTGGCAGAGTTCAGAGATTAAGTATGAAATTTAGCAGTCTCTATTACTGTAGAGGTGCTCATGTATAAGGGGAAAAAATAGAAAATCGCTAAAGAAACAACAACAAGAACTTGTTCAGCAAGCCCATACCCAAAACTTTTCAGTTATAATGAGCTTCATGTTCTTTTGGTTGTACAGGGGTTAATCAGGAGTAGGTAAACTCTTAAGGAAGAGAGAAAGCAGCGTAATTTCAGAATATCCATAGAGCTGGCATTCCCTTCCTGTGTGATCGTAAAGATCAGATCTGCAGATAATGTGCCAAAAGATCAAGCAATTAAAACCACTGAAGATCCAGTCTACTAGTAGGTCTGGTGAAAGAAAAGTTCAAGTAAGTGAGAAGCCGTAAAAGTGTCATAGCTGCTCTGCTGGGCAGACCAGGTTTGCCGCTACCTCAAAATAGCGTAACAGATAGTGGGTAATAGTGAGAGCTTACAGGGTAAGTGGCAACTTTTCTCAGTTTAGCCTCCCAGTTTCTAGCACCAGTACTCAACAGATGACTTCATCCAAACCACTTGTGTCCTGTAGCCACTCACCAGGACTTGGAATGGCATCACAAAGAATGAAATGAAGATGTGAGGTTCAATATGCCATGGAACTGAATGGCCTGATTATTTCCACTCTCCCTATTTTAAGTGTAATATATTGGCTGTGCAGTACCACACAGCAAGCTCATGGGGTGAGAGCCATGTAGGAACAGATGCCAAGTCCACAGAGGGCAACACAATAGCTTATCCAAGCCATGCAACCCAGAGGATTTCCCTGCAGCTCCTTAAAACTGCATGTAAAAGCAAACTGAGAAGTGGAACATCAAAAAGCACATGCACGAAGTCAGAGCACATTTGTGTAAAAGTGTGTAGCCCTTAGGCTTTTATTGCAACATTTAATTGTTATAAAAACAATATTGAAAGTCCAGAGAAAGTTAGAAGAACCAGAGGATAAAGATAGGTTTCAGTTAGGTTGCATCACACATGTGGAGCAAGCCGGGCAAAGCAAGCTGAAGCTGGAGAGTTGAGGTTGTTTGAAGCTACAAGCAGATATAATTGGAGACCGTTGTCACAAGAGGTTTCCTTCCTTCCTCTCTTCCTTCCCTCCTGCTGAGTGCTCCCACAGCACCAGGACCAGAGTCCATGGAGGCAAGTGATAAGGCAGTTGAGCTCCCTAAAATCAGTCTGGGAAGCAAGGTAATTTTTGAACCCTTGTTGGGGTTTCATGAGTACAGGCACAACGGAGGACACAGGAAAAAGGAAGAAAAAGGCAAAACTGTGCCTTTCAGGAACAACCCACACAGAGTTTTGCTTAAAGCAGTCATGAAACTGCAGTTCTTCATTAGGCCTACATACCCCTAGATGGAGGAGTATGGTGTGAAGGGAATATGCACTATAATTCTTTCCGGGGTTTTACTGTCGTTGCTCAACGAGGACAAGCAATCTTGCAGTCACCATACGTTGCCTGCCTGGAGAGCTGAGCCCACCAAAGCACTCAGAGAGATGGTTTGAAATAGGAGTTAGAGGCAATCCTTCAATTCAGTGCCTGAGCAACAAAGCAGTTAGACATAGGTCTGCTGTGAAGACTGCGTCTGAATGCCAACACCGTGTTAAACTTCACATTCCCCGTTTCACTCAAAACCAAGGGGGACATCAATTGTGGGTTCGGCACCTGCAACTGCAGCTGTCTACAAGGGCTCCTGAACAGTTGCTTCCTTGAGGAAGCTTGAAGGCCTCTGGATTTCATTTTCCTTAGGCTCTGGAGAAACCTAGCGAGATGTGCGAACAACCTGCGCAGTAAAATCAGAGGGGAATATATACGAATGAATACAGCAACATATAAACATTTTGAAAGGACATCAATACATTTACTGCTTTCAATTTCCATACATTTAATAAGTTAACCCAAAGCATTCCTAGAACTGCCTGCAAATATTTTTGAGGACACAATAAGTGCTTGCTCACTACCAGTTGTCTGCTGCTCTTCCTAGAGCCTCTCAACAGCAGGTATTAACAGCTAAGACAGGGATTTCACTTGCAACAACCCTGAGATTTAACCGCATGCACAACCCACAGTTCAGACTGTGCTCATCAGAAAGGCAAACTGAGGTGCAGGGAAAAGTGGGCAGCGAGGGCATTGCACTTATTTCAGATCTCTCATACCCCTTGATGGTTGTACATGCTTACCAAAAATTATATTCCAAAACTCATGCGTGTTCATTAGCTTTTTCCTGCAATGCAGCACAGCATACGGTAAATGCATCCATCTCTCCACGTCTGTCACTAGTAGGCAGCTGAGACCTGTTCTTCGAACCTTAACTGTTTTTTTCTAATTCTCCTTCCATCCCTGTTCCCTTCTTGCTTCTCCAGTCCCAGCTCATCTTCCTCACGTTCCTTCTCAATGCTGAGACAAGGACCAAGCATGGTATAACAGCCAACACCATGACCTGACTTAGCCGCCATCCAGTTTTTCTTGAAGTCATGATTAAAGAAGGAGCCCCAGCAAGAGTTAAAAAAATTAATAGTATCACTTTCTATCTGTCTACATATATATATAAAAATGTATCAGGCTAGGAAAACAGGTAAATATTTTAGTGCCTGTCTCACCTCCAAAACCTGCATTATTTTCAGGATTTGTCAGCAGTGTGCAGTCATGTTGGAAGAAAGCCAGAACCTCCACCTTTGGAGGTATGGGATGAAAACATGCCCTTCCTGGAAAACTTTCATTTTCTGGTGAATTCTTTATAACCTTTCCATAAGAACGTACTACAAAATCCGACTGGGAGCAATGTTTTCCTCCTTGCAGCATCAGGCTAACACATATGAGTAATTAATGCAATGCCTCCCTCCTCTTGCTTCTCCCTGCGTGGTGTAAGCAGTAGCCAACCTTCTTCCTCACCAAACAAAGTGAATAGGGATATAAAGAGCTGTGCAGGTCAACAAAAATGAGAATGTTCCTACGAGCTCTTAGCTTCTGTTTAACTATCTGCAAGAACAACTGCAGCAGGGGTATGTTCTCCAATATAATTCAGAGCAAATCTGGCTATTTGACAACAGGCCCCTAATGGGGAGCTGTGACAGGACAGGTATTCAAAGGAGACGGGATTTGGAGTAATCACATCAACATCTTGTGGTGAGGAAAAACCTTTGGTCTCACCTGGATTACGTGCGTAGCCTATGAAAGCAGAAACTGCTTCATGATTTTATAGCCTAAAACCAATTTTAAAAATACATAACAAAGGACTGTAACAACTCTATCCAAGTTAAACCAATGAAACCTGCTGCTACCGCACACCGCTGAGCCCTAGGGAAAGCACCTCCAGAACCCAGGATTTGAGTCCGAGACAATTAAAAGGGGTTTATTCATCACAAGTCAGGAAGCACAGGGTGGGATTCAGCTGCCTAAACATACGTGTCTAGTGCCATTTTTGATGCCTTAAAGTATTGCATCTGGCCCCCAGCTGCTGCTCCAGAAGGAAGTAGGTCTTAGGTCTTTCATAGATCGTGTGTCATATCTGCCATTCCTGTGTGGATGTCTCAGGTGATCTCAGGCATCGAAAATAACACTACATGCTTACAGATTGGCACCTGTATCACTCTTGTACTGTCTACAAGTAATTTCCAGTTCTCTTTATAAAGGGTTTATCCTTTTTTTATTGCTGCTGTTGTTTTCCCCAGTCTTCATTAAATCATGGAGATTAATTGTCTCCCTCAGAGTACCCTTCTCCCTGCATGGGCTGTCTTGGTGCGGGGGGGCTGGCAGGAGCACGGCTTTCAGAGAATCACAGAATGTTCGGGGTTGGAAGGGACCTCTGTGGGTCATCTAGTCCAACCCCCCTGCCGAAGCAGGGTCACCTAGAGTACCTTTGCCCCTTCCCACACGCCCGGGTCTGGGAGCAGCCAAGCACCCCGTGCTCCCACAGGCTTTGGTGGGAGCTGAGGCCACTGGGTGCATCGCTGCAGCTCCCTGCCTGTCCCTGGACAGATGCCCAGGAACAACTCCCACGTGAATCACACACAGGCAGCATGGGACAACAGCTTTCAATGACATGGGGCTTCTTCAAGGGACAAAATTATGTTTCTGTCTGTGCTAACTGCAGTTTGGTCATCTGCTGGTGACAGGTCTGACTTTCTTCCTGTAAAAGATGTCCCTTTCTCACCTTTGTTATCAGACCCTCACCTTTTTGAAAGCAGAGTGATGATGACTAACTGTCTGTCGGCATTTGAGCCATCATCTTGTTCTCCTGAAAATCTTATTTTTAGTTACAGATACATGCTCTGGTGACATCGGCTGCTATTGCCGCATGGGCACAGGGATTTCCCTTCTGCTCCCAGAAAGGTAAGTTACACCCTTTGCTACAGCAGATGTAGGTAGGCTGCTGAGACACAGGACAGTAAAGGGGTGGTACCGGGAAGATCTTCACCACTTCATTTCATCTATGTATGTAGGGGGAATTGTTATCCAACAGGGACTTTATGACACTAGAATAAGGTAAGTTGTCATGTCTGTGAAGCAGACATAAGAACAGTGAAGATACTTCTTGACCCAGAGTAGCTTTTCATAGAATATTTCCACTACAAATAGCTAAAGGATGATGAATGCCTATTCTGATCTGTTAGTTAATCACAGAAAAAATCACATCTATAAACAGCACATGTTCAAGAGCAAATCCTAACACATCAGTGAGCAAACCTCTGTCAGCTGCCTCAGCATAACAGTGCGAGGACAGCTTCGTAACATCACCTACAAGTGCCAGCGAAGGATCCCAATGGGTTGATTTGCCAAGAGTGAAACACAGCAGCGAACACAGGTGCTTATTTTGCCTTTTTGTAGTTCATCAGTGTCGTGCAACCATTGGCTCAGTCAGCAAATGTGTCAGTTCTTGGAATAACAGCTACTTCTGTGGGTTAGGTACTCTGCCAAAAGGTGTTTTAAAGAGTAAAACCGTAAATATTATGGACATAAAGCCTGTGATAGTAAAGGTGACTCCTTAGCATTATGCACCATAGCAACACATTTTAATAGGGCAGGAAAAGTCAGCTTTATTTTCACTACTGTCACCAGTCTTAAATATTGCATCCTGTGCAGCTTCCTTCTGGATTTAGACAGATATTTTTCCAACCTCTGATTTTTGCTCTTTGAATCTGTAGTAAACACAGGGTTCCCAGTTAACTGTTATGAGTTGCTCTCACATGGCACAGACCTGTGCAGAAAAGCATGCAATGCTCCTCAACTGTCCTCTGCACAACAGAGTGTGCACACTGGTATAGGAGCATGAGCTTAGGGACAGTTCAGAAAAGAGGTGGGAAGCCTGGAGAAAGCCAAGCAGAGGGCTTACAACATGGTCAAGTGCCAAGAGTACATGACTCAGAGGGAGAGGTTAAAGGAACTGGGTTTGTTTAGTCTGGCAAAGAGGACAAGGGGGAATATAATAGCAGTCAACATCTACTTGACAGAGAGTTACAAAAATGACAGAGCCAAACTCCTCTCAACAGTGCTGGACAATGTAACTAGGAGCGATGGCCACAGACTGCAGTTTGGCATGTTCAGGTTGGACATTAGGAGAAAAGTGCACTTGGAGGGGGTTACAGCACTGGAGCAGGTGCCTGGAGAGGTTGTGGAAAATCTGTCCTCAGAGGTTTCTAAGGCTCTATTAAACTCATGGCTGAACTTATCCCCAGCTGGCAACAGTCCTGTTTCACACTGGAGGTTGGACCAGAGACCTCCACCGTTTCCTCCCAACCACCGTTTCTGTCTCCTGTTTCAACCATTCACCTTTACGGCTCTGCAGGGACTCATGTCTTACAAAAGTGATTTGCAGCTCGCACTTTTGCACACTCTAAGTGAGCCCCTTAACCCTTGAGATTTTGAGTAAGAACGTCAGTGCTACTTCTTCCTTTGGGTGTGATGTGCCTTGAAGAATCCCCATGAAGTGGGCATGTTCAGGAGATGTCCGAGAGGGGTAGGCTTTTCTGTGAGGACTCACTTGTGCTGAACCGTAAAGACATCGTCTTGCTGGATGTCGTTCTTAGGACCAGGATGCTTCTCGTGTGCTCAGAAGCAGAACTTTAGGTGGCTGCTGCTTTCAGTCACTTGCATCTTTAGGTAGTAGCAGTACAATGTTCTTGTTGTCCAGTTCTGGATTTAGGCAACCGATGAGCTTTCTCAGGTACGTGTGATTTAGTAAATAATTTAATATGAACTCTTAGGAATGACTCAGTATAGAACAGTAGTTAGGGCTGGGTCCCTCTGTCTATGCCATACATGTGTCTGGGAATTTTGCCTTGAAGAAGACATAGCCTGAGCCTCTGATCTGAACTCCACCACACAAGTGGTTTGAAGCCGTCTGAAAGATCAGTCATTGGTTTGGACCTTTATGGCTCATCGGGGGTTGGTGGGTGTTGGAGCTTCCAGGTTCATCTCTGAAGGGAATCCAGGTGGCACATAACAAAACCACGCTGTCAACTTCAACAGCGATGAGCATGTAGCAGCAATCAGCATTTGTCTCAAATCCACACCAGATTTCACTTCCAGAGCCAATCTCCAGACAGTCCCCATTTACTGTGTTCGTGACAAGAGTGTTTGCAGAGCAGAAGAGCATAAGAACAGAGTGCACCTAAAGCAGAGCATTTAGGTAATACATAGCAGTATATAACTTACTAAGCATTATATGATGATGTGGTACTGTATTATTACTAGTAAGCATAGAAACACGCACTTTGTTATTCATGACAAGTCCTTATGAGTTTTCTATGGTATCAAATAGGATGTAAGAGCAGCCGTACAGGATCAAACCAATCTAGCCCAGTATCCTGTCTCTAATGGCAGCCAGTAGGGAAAGAGTGTATGGATAGGATCAAATACAGAGTTCTTCCCCAGCATAATTCATCCTCCTAGTCATTCTGGGTTACGGTCTCCTTGAAACGGTGATCACATCAAGGCTGTCACACTTAATAGTCATTAGAGAATCAATCCTTCATTAATTTATTAAATTCACTTATAATTTATACTTTTGGCTCCCACAATCTTCTGTGTCAAGGTGTACCAAAATTTAATCATGCATGCTACCAAAAAATCCCCAAAACACACCAGCCTTCTTTTTTTATGTCTTAAGCTTGCTGCTTCATAGTTTCACTGCATACCCTCCAATTCTTGCATTATGAAACACTGTGAAGTAGTCACAGGGGAGTGCTGTGATGACTACGCTGAAGTACTCAAGATGAGTAATTCTGAGAAATCTGTCCTTTGATTACATGATATTAAAGCAGAAGGAAAACCAGACCCTGCAAATAATTTATATCAATTTTCTGGTAGCTTTGATTTTCTGAAGAACATATTCTACAAGTAGATTCAGGTTAACAATGAAATTCCTCTTTTTGTGAGAAGCAGCATGAGCTAACAAAGCACGTCTATGTAACACGTGCACAGCAGTTGGTTAACTATTTCGGAATGTTACCTTGGCATTGTAAGATAAAAGAGACTAGAGCAAAGAGGAATGATGACGATGTTGGTGCATTACAAAAAAATCCCTAGAATGGCTTAATCTAATTTCAGAGTTGACAGTGTTAAATCATGCTGTAAAGTCCTCTGGTGTCCTTTATTGTGCAGGTTTGCAAATAACACAAATATTATCGACCCTCATCCCACACTTGTATGGAATACATATATATATAAGCTACCACTCTTTGTGGTTTTCTTCTTCGTGAAAAGCAATACAAGTTTTAAAGCATCCATTTCACTTCCACAGCAGAATCTGACCCAAGAGAAGCCATGGCACTCTTGAAGCAATATTAATAAGTACCAAGGGTCATGGTGAAACCTCTCTATTGAGGTATCACTCTTTTTTTGCAATTTGTTTCCAGCACAAGTTGAAAGCAAAGCACATCCACATGACAATTAAAGGCTAGAATGATTCATGCCTGCTCTTTAACAATAAATTACCTATGGATTTCTGAAGACCCCAATTCAATTCTCATTATAATCTCACAATAAGCACTGCCATCTATGCCCTTCAATGTTTGACATAAATTATTTGAGGCAGTATGTATTTCATCTTCGTTGATACAAGAAATTATAAGTGGCCTAATGGTTAGTGACAGAAGTCTACATATCAAAGGATTCAGAGGAACATAAACAAAAAATAAATCACGATCCCGCTGCCCCTCCCCAATACTAAATTCCTCATTTTACAAAGACCATATAATCCTTTCATTTTCAAACAAATACCACTGTATCGCTGTTATTCTAGCATAAGCTAGCATAAAGCTTACAATAAGGACATGTTTAATGCGCTTTTTAATAGCCCTGTTTGAAGGACTTCTTACTGACATCACATCGCTGGGTGATCCAGAGGGGATTACATGTGTCAGCCCAATCAATTGGTGGTAATTGTAACACAAAAGACCTATCTGAGAGCTCACACAGGCACAGTAAACTGTGCTTCTATATTCACCCACCTTGTTAAAAAAAAAACCAGCTATTAAATTAATTGGCACTAAAAGCATGTAATAGTTATCTAATCTATTAATTTTCAGTTTAATATTAACTAGGGTGTCTCCTATGACAAGTATTTGACCTGTAGAGAAAGAATGGAGTAAGATCACCCATGCAGTCTTTCAAGTTAACAAAATAGTTGCTTGAAGGAAAGAGGTGAAGGCATTCTTTAGCCTCTGCCTCGTACTCTAAGATTTTATTTGTTTTCATACAAGTATTGACTTTATGTGGGGCCAGCCTGGTTGTGCCTGACGCAGCATGTTTCTCTGCAAACTTCAGAGCTTTCAGCCCAGTTGAGGGGACGGCAGAGGCCACATTGCCACTTTGCAGAGCGTAGAAGGTGTGTTCAAAGATCACGTCAGCTGATCAGTTGCAGAGGGGCACAAAGAGGCGACTGTCCCGCTTGTGAAGAAGTGCTAGGTACCATTGGCTTGAGGAATGGAGTCAGGAGCCTTCATCAAACCCAGCATGTCGGTCCAAGGAAACCGCCTGGGCATCAGCATCCTCCTTCTGTCTCTGTCACTTCACTTTACTTCTCCAGCCCCAGGGTTCAGGATAGGAAATCAGCAGCCTGCCCTCCGGGCCTGACCCTCAGCAGTGCTGAGAGCTGCAATCATCAGGAGCTGCAGGTATTTCACTCCTTGCAGCACCAGCTTGCTGTGGCTTAACTCTGTTTCCAGCTCAGTCTGCAGCACACCCATCGCACAGGTCAGAGTCAGCTCCCAAAACCAGCACAGTATTTCTGATTTATACTGGTGTTGCTGAGATCAGGCTCAGTCCTACTAATCCTGAGCAGTGCAGGATTAGGCCTGACACAAGTCCAAAACCCCTTTAGCAGTCAATTAGTTCTAATTACAGCAAAAATCATTTGCCACCTTCTGCCCCCCTTCAAGCAGACGTTTTGGGAAAGCATCAGGAAGAGAAAGATAAACACGCAGAACACAAATCATGATTTCACCCTTTTGAAAAACTGCGTTTGGGAGGCTGACATGATTTACCAATCTCGGTAACAGCAGCATGTCTGGCCGGAGCACTGAGGGCCCAGGGAGCGGCTGCCACAAGCAGCCTGTGCTCCCGCGGCGTCACCCAGCGCGTCCCCACCGCCGCTGCCATGACGCACCCTCAGCAGTTCCCATGTTGCCATCAAGTTGGCAGAGTTGCAGGTTAAATGCAGTAGCACATAAGTAAGGAGTTTCAAAGAGATAAATTCATTCCCTAAGAATACTCAGTCACCTATTAATCTCTCCTATTCCAAACAGTTTTAAAACAAGAACATGCTTTATTTATATCCAGCCTACCTGCCAAGGCTTTCTAAATACCCCACAAAACAAATATAAAGCATTAAAAGGAACCAAAATGATCGCACCGGGCAAAGCTTTTCAATGGGCCAATGTTACCCTAGCAATGAAACTAACACCCTTTTTTGCTTTGCCATTCTCGGCCAGAGAGAGTCAACAAAGAGGGTTAGATGTTACATCATCTTTATAGGCCAAGTTAAATGAGCCTCTTTAAAATTATACATTTCCATCTGTGCAAAAATATACACTCCTCTGCATTGACATCGACTAGGACTGAGCAGTCACTCGTGGTGAGTGCCACAACTGATGATCTCTTTCACTGGTGATACACAAGCACAGTTATCATAAATTTGTCTGTAGTGACGAAAAATGAGAATGGAAGTTAGGTGTACAAATACATCTTCTGAACATACATCTTCCACTGCCATCCCAGTAAGGTGAGCAGTAAAAATAATATTGTAATTTTCAAAAGACTAAGTTGATTGACGTCTCTGAAAGCCCTCAAACCTTCCTGTGGCAGAGCAACCTTACATCATTAATCTAACAAAAACATTATAGGTTTTTTGATGACCCCCACCACCGCCAAAGGTACAATCCAATGACATTGTTTCAATGGAAAATGGAATTTAAAATAGAATCCAAGTATGGGTGCAGATGTGCCAACGCATTAAGCGTACAAAGGAAACACTGAGTGCTGCCAGGACTGAGGGTACCAGATCCGTACGAATTGAACACAAACATCAGAGCCACTGAAAAGCATCATACTTGAAAAGCACGAATATTGAAAAAGACAGATAAACTTGTGAAGTGAAAGGAAAACACAGAATATAGAATTAGTTTTGTTCATTCTCGTTAGTTCGATGATAAGTTAGTGTATTTCTTCCTGCAAGGTCCTTCTTGATGGGGAGTGTGAGTGAATGGTGACTCTGCGCAACATTCAGGATTTGAAGGTCATGTCTCTATCAGCTGCCCTTTTTCCAGGAAGGAAAATGGAAGTACAGTGCAACAGTCAAAACTATTTTTATGTTTGTCCACTCTCCATGTAAATGTTTTGTACATCTTGCTCTTTCTAAAGCTTGGCTGCTTCCTATTTTGTGAGATTTTTTCTTGCCGTCACCTCATGCAATGTTTTCCACGTATACCACCATTCCTCCCTCCAGAAACCAAATAACTAAAGAATGAGAAATCACTTAAAAAAAAAAAATAGTTTTAAGAAGACCAAGAGGAAAGTTTTAAACACTTTGTTCACCGGCTGCACAACACCTAGCCAGCTCAGCTGGGCAGAGCACAGGGCCATGAAAGAGTGTGGAGAGAGCAGATCTTCCACAACAAAGAACAAAGACTTCTTCTATGCCTGGCAACTTCCTTCATGCTTCTCTCTGCACATCTGCAGGGTGGAGAGATTATGATCGGGACCATGGTTTGGGAGAAGGAGCTTGAGAATGGGTCCAGCCGTGACTGAAGCTTCAGGGGCTACTGCAGTGTATGAAATGAAAATATGCAGCAGAAAAATAAAAAGGCTGTAGTCAGATTTTAGACCATCTAAAATGGAATTACAAACCCTTGTGGCATCTCAGCCGAACATCTCAGGAAGCAGACTGCAAGGCCAGCTGTTCACCGCCACTAGACTTTGGTTCACCTGCAACTAGCAAGGACGCAAGAACCGTGTTCACACCGTCAGCTGTGCGCATACATCATGAAAGCCATGCTCCTTTCCCCCACTGACTCATCAGGAACCAGGTCCACAGCCCTGGAGAGCAGCTAATCTGAATTGTACATTCTTTGCTTGAGATTTGGTACTGTGCTAAGCACCATGCCACTCTCAGCCACCACAATAAGCAATTTAATGAAGACCATGGACTAATCATTTCAGCTCTGTCTTTGCAGGTCAGGTGTCCTTTCTTCACATCTTGTGGAGAAGGCCTCAATGTCTCTTCCCCATGTTGTTTCTGTGCCGGTAATTCAGTTGCCAGCTGCAGAGCAGTGTGTTTTATTACAGAAGGATATACTAGAGGCAGTCAAGATAAAGATTTCATAGTGTAAAATTCCTACCATTTCCCACTAGTAATGTAGCACTCAATGGTCACAACAATTAAGTGCAAAGGCAGAGAGTAGTGTTCTATGTCAAAAATCAATCAAAATCGATCTGCTTTTTTCATCTAAATGACAAACAAAATATATTTTCTTTAGGAGCATACAAGGACTGTTAAGCATCTCTGTTTCGCTTAGAATAGTTTTGTTTTAACTTCCTATGAACAACAGGGCCAGGATCTCAGTAGCAGAACTTTCTTACATTCTTCTCTGTTGATCTGTTAGTGCTCTTGAGTGATAAAAATAACGATTTTCATAATGAGTGGAGTTAGTGAAGTATGTCTGGAATTTGAAAGAATTGTTGAGCTCATGGTGTGCATCTCATTCCAGTTAGGCAGCCTTTTGCAAGCGAATGAAAGGCTCAAATGCAAAGTACAAATTATTCCTTGTCCTTCACAAGTGCCTGACAGCATTGATCCCTTTGAGACTGCAGCACATCATTAGTTGCTTTGCAATACCAGTCCTGGCTGTGCAGTTGGCACCAAGGCAGGCTGACATTAGCAGTGACATTAGCTAATGTCACTAAAATTTAAAAAATGTAGAAAATAATTTACTGTTTTAATCTTGACAGGATAAAAGTGCATAAGGACTCTGTTTTTATGGTTCTTCAGACATCCAACAATTTCTTTTCTGCATGGCAGAATTTCCCTGAACATAACGGGTCAATGTACTGTCCATGTGGTCAGCGATTGAGCATTATTTTACACAGCAAAATGACAGCAGGGGAGGACAGGGAATACTGTGGTTAGTACACAACAGTGCAATTCAGGAGATGTTCGTACAGCTCCCGGTTCTACTGTAAATCAGCTTCTGTGATCCTGAGCAATTCCTTTCTCTTTTCAAGGCCTGACTTCACACCGTTGTGCTAGTGCTTTCTGCTCCTTTCTCCTCGCCTTCACATGTCTGGCTGAGTCAAACTGTAGCTGAATCTGAAACTGAACTTCAGATAAGTGTATTTTTTCTATGTACCTTATACAAGGCATCCCTTCCTCTAGGCACTGCTGTAGTACAAATTATCATTAATAATAATGTGTGCTTTGCAAAGAGTCTTAATTCCATAATTATATGGTTAATTATATCAGGAAAGCAAGTAGTCTGAATAGGTCTCATTGTATCCTGGCTAGAAAAGTATTTCTCAGACTGCAGAGTTTGCCTTTTTTGGCACAAGAGATGCTCACGTAGAAGCCATCCGCAACCCACACCACGAAGCAAGATGCGGCACTGTCCCTACGCAAGAGCTGGATGCAGACAAAGGGGAGCAAACAGCTCCCAAGGTAAACAAGTAAGAGGATGTTACTATCATTATCCAGCCAGCCTAAGCCCCTGAAAAATGGACCATGGGCTGGATGTTTGAGCTTTGTCTCATAGCTGGAAATTAGGTACCCCAGTTACAGAGCATAAAAATGTAGTTTGGCTTGTTTCCCTTTTCCTTCCAGGCTCGCACAGACTCAGCTGGCAACAGCTGTTTGGCCACCTAGATGCTGACATGGAGAAGGCTGGGAGATGGCAGTCCTTGAACTTTTTGTTTCCAAGGCTGAAGCTCCACCGATCTCACCAGCACTCAGAATGGTTAGAGGAGAGTTTGCTTTGACGTTTTCTAATATAGTTCAAGTGTGCTGAGCAAGGTTTTACACCTCTTCATCACACGTAGTGGCTGAAATGGATATGTTGGAGGAGAGGTGGATGGCAATGATTGCTAGTGAGGAACACTGGTCCTTAGCTGGTTCCCCCATAGCCATATACTTCTTGTTGAATATTAAAGGGAGAAAGGACCAAAAGATCTGCCCATGCGAGAGGGCTGGAGATGGAAGAACCGACATGGATTTGGCCTGAATCAGTTAGGGGTGGCTGCATTCACACCTCTGCCTTTTAGACATCAAACTGAAAGAACAGCAGCACCAAGAACCATGGTGAGGTTCATCAAATTGAGCAAGGAAGTGATTTTCACCCACTAGTTAAGAAGCAAAAAAATGCAGACCAAAAAAGATCACCAGCACCTATCTTGTGTTGCGTTCCCAGCAGAGAGGGTAGCAGACCACAATTCAGAAGCTGAACCAGCGTCCAGTGTGAAGAGGGGGAACATTAACTGCGAATCTTGAAGTGAAACACCTTTCTGTAAACAAGTAGCGTTATGACAGGACAACACACATAATTGTAAAATACAATGAAAAAGTCTTCTCCCAGACTTTTTACGATCAGAAATAAGCTTTGACTGTCCATTGCGATATCTATTGTCACAAGAAGACAGATGGTGTTGACACAGTATGTGATTACTAAGATAGATTTTCTTGGTGAAGACAAATATTTTAATTGAAGAGAAAATAAATATGTTTTTCATCGCTTTTTAGAGGTGCAGTTGTTTGAAATCCAGTGGGGATAAACAATTACCTCATTCCTTTTTTTTCCCTGCTTCTTTTCCAAAGGAACAGTGACAAAAACGCATTCAAAATCTGGAAAATCCCACCAGCTCTAACATTTCCTCATGTTTCCTGTATTCCTGGATTGCAGCGGTGATGATCGTCAGATACGGCATGAGAAGGGTGTGGAAAATGGAAACAGAGCATACCCAGCCCTGCCTTCGAACATAAGCAGCTTCACCTGCACTTGAAGCGAAGATCTAGGAAACCTGGCAGAGGAAGGGAACACATCTGGAATGTTTTGGCTGTCACGTAAAATTTGAAAAATGTATAACCCTGTTACAAAACTTGTGCATTGTAACAACTTCCTTTCTTAAATTCTACTTTCTTAAATTCTATTGGTTTGTGAAATTCAGTGTCCACAGACTTTTATTAAATAATTATTGGACCCTGCTTGTTTTTTTTTCTTTTTTCATTGAATCCCTTGGGATTTTCTACCCAAAGGAACATACAGCTTTCAAAAACCTGTGGATCTGCAGCTCATATCCCTTTGGCTGCTCTGCTCTGATGCACAGGGAAAGCCTGTCAGAGCATGCTGAAAAAGAGACTCAGGGATGGTTTCTTGATCCTCTGCCACAGGCTCCCATAGACGCCCTTGGTTAAGCCACATAATCACATGCATCCCTTTACAGACTGGAAAGATTTGTAGTGCTGTGAGGCTGCAAACGCAGAGCTCTCTGAGGCTGTACTAGGGAGCCGTGGGTTCAGGTTGTCCCCACTGCAGGGATTTCTTCTGCTACAGCATCCCACCACATCCCGCCTAGCAGCACCTGACAGGATTCCAGTTGGAGCTTGCACTTTCAGTCAAAGGCTTTCAAGTTTGATCCCTTCAAATCTCTGAAGTTCACCCGTACAATTACCTCTGCTGTTCAAAGCAACCCAGGGCTTAGATGGAAATAAAGAAAGCAAAACGATTTCCCAGGATGCTCTTGGAAACTTGAAAAAAAAATGGGGAAAAGAAAAAAAGAAAAAGAAGCAGCATTACACCTTGAGCTCCCTGCAGCGGTGGCAGTTCGTCTGACATTACAAGGCCAAATTCTGCTCTCGGGTAGTTGTGGCCAGCCTGAGATGTGCTAGTCTGCCATAGCCATCAGTGCGCGAGCCATGAATCCTGATGGTTCCACGTGCACAGCAAGGTCAGCCTCCAGGATCCCTGAGGATCTGGGAACTGGATTAGCCCTAAAAAGCCCTGAGGACCTTTGCTGACAAGCAGACACGCCTCTCCCAGAGTGCGCGTCACATTTTCAGCTGGAGACAGCACCTCCACAGAATTCAAGCTCTGTCAGACTGAGGTTCCAACTCACTGTTTTATCAGAAATGGATTCATGTGAAATAGCTATTTATATCATATATTAAACTGTATGCTGTATAATAAACAGCACCTTTTCCTTTAAAATTGTTACCAATGAACCACAAATTTTAAATATTGCCTGCACCTTATTCCCCCCCTAGTTTCATCTGTCCTGTTTCAAGCTTTGACCTTACTTCCTGCATTTCTCTTTCTTCTCTTGCTAATTAGGGATATTTGTGTTTCTTAGAAGGTCACCTGATCTTGCTGTTAATTTCCCACTCGGATCAAAACTCTTAAAAAAAAAGTTTCAGCTTTTAAAACACATTTTACGAGATGCCTATATATATAACTAACCTCTTAGGATCAGTTTTGACCTACATCTTTTTTATTCTATCATAATAGGCTTATCTTTACCCGATGCTTAAAATATTCTCTTCACCTGAGTGATTCTGTCATTTACACTTTCTTTCTCTTTCTGTCTGTTTGAAAAACATTACAAGGAAAAGAAAAATCTTCTATTGGATACAGCCTGTTTGCACTGGGCACACATGTTTATGAATCAGATAAGACCTTTGTGTGTCAGGTAGGCAGTGGCACTAAAAGCTTTATATATCACGACATCAAAGCAGTGAGGAGATGAAAGAGCATATTTTTGCATCATAAACAATATTTACATATTGTGATATTCCAAGAATCTTTCATTTAAACAGGTGGAAAAACAGGGAAGCAAGCACACATGTAAAGCGAAGTCTTACTTGTGGTTGATGATTAAATTTTATATGGCTTTGATATAACCACTGCAATTAAGTGCAGTGATGAGCAAGGACTTGTTTTGCCCTTTATAGGGTACACGTTGTTTACTAATCCGTGCTTCATATGATAAATCCATCATCATCTGGGCACAGCTGCAGATAAAATTTTAAAAGGACAATTTTCACCCTATGGAACAGATTTCAGACATTTTTTCTCTCCTGAGCACTCTGTATCTCTTCTTTCCCCTCGCTCCCTGAAATGTGCTATTCTTAAAAAAAGCAGCTTTTACGTATTCAGACTTTCTGGATTGCAGTAGCTATTTTATATGACAAATTCTGCCATTTGTGAAGATCCACGTAACACATATACAATGCAAACAGAGGCTGGGGATTCATTTGCCGTTTCAGTCAAAGGTGGCTGTTAAAAACTGGAATGTTCTCAGTCACCGCAAATCAACACACAGCAATTTTCACTTTTCCTGATTTTGAGCATTCATCACCACTTGCTCTTCACCCTTGAAAAGAAGGGCAAAAAGACAAATTACTTTAATTAGGAATTAGTTATGAGAGAATGAGGTGTTCTAATTATATCTAGAACCTCTTAAATAGTTTCACTCAGGCTTATTTGATTTCTTAATTACTGAAAGCAAAAAGCTTCACACAAATTGCACCCATTTTTGAAAACAGAAATGCTGTCATTCATTTGGTATTATGGATTAGTCTACAATGAACTGTGGTAAGGCAATAACACCTCCAAGACAGCACTTGCATTAGCACAGGATAAATTTTTTTTGTTGAAACATTAGATAATCACCTTCTTCCATATCTCAAAATACATAATTTTATACACTATGGTGTGAAACCGTAGATGTGACAGGCTGTAATGATTTATTTATGAGACATTATTCTTTGATGCAAGAATACATTGCACTGCATTTGAGCTCCACTAAGACACTGTAGGCTGTGAGGTTCATTTTGTATGTATAAAACTGTCTATAAATATATTTTTTATGACTGTATCAACTGCCAAATTTGGACAACAGTTTCCCTTTTAACAGACCCTTCAAAACATATTTTTCTCAGACTCATCTGAAAATATGTGTGGAACTGGTGACAGGTCTGGCAGAATGTGGCAGGGACAGCATTTGATTATAAATTATTTGAATACTGTTCTTTGTTATGGACATTGAATGTATCTATTTTATCTAGTTCAAGACTTTTCAGATTATTTTGAAAAAAACTATTGTGTTTATTAGCAACGGGTTTCAACCATACCCTCTCTTGTCTTAGTAACATGCCCAGCTACATCGGGATCAGAGAGTGCAGTCAAATTCTGGATCAGAAAGTGCAGATCAAATTTTAAACCTCTCTAAAAAATATTTTCATTATTTCTTTTTTTTTCCTTCTCTATTCACTTACTGAGGGAAAAGTCCCCAAAAGTCTCAGTGCTGGTTGGACTCTTCCCCCAGCAAAGCCTCTGGGCAGTGTTTACCACATGTGTAAGCCTGCTCAGGCCAGATAAGGACTTGATGGCCAACATCTCTGAGATCGAGGGTGAGGAAGGACTTCGAGGTCCCAGTGTCTCCCCTCTCATGGGGTATTCCTGTTTGAGCAGCAGCTGCCTCTGGCAGATGGAAAAGCTCATAGCAAAGTGATTTGTGTGAGGGGAGGAAAAGGGGCTAGGAGAAGGCCAGGCACATGCCATGCATCTTACAGAAATTCTTTAAAGTCTTTTGAAAAGTTTTTTGGAATATGTGATGAATTCAGAATTCAGAATCAGGCCCACATTTACTCAAAAGATCTCTAATCCATTAGCTTTCTTTTTACATGCGTAGACTGCTCCAGGGTCTTGTGGTAGAGCAGCCTGGTTCAAGGGATGTCAAGATCAACTACTTCCTTTCTTTATCACCAGTTGTCATGATGATCAGTATGTGAAATGGAGACATGCTTATTTTCAAGCCTAACATAAAATACTAGTTATGTTTTCAACATGGTTAAGGTCTAATAATTGCAGTCATCGATTCCCAGTGGGCTAAGTATGTGCAACTACTTAGGCTTTAGAAAAACAGATATGCACAATAATGGATGGGCAAAGGTTCAGGTTTCCCAGTTCACTGGAGTTGCTTCTGCAGTACACAAGACCTGGTGACACTCAAATGTCCAGTTGCAGAGAAGGCACTGCAAGGTGACACGGTCAGGAGAGGGTGAGGGATTTGCAGCAGTAGCTCTGACATGGGGACTATCTCATCACTAAAAATCTGAAGCTGACTATAAACAAGAGCCAGAATGGCTGAATGAGGTGGCCGTGTGTCATGTGTGTGGTGCGCGTGTCTGTGTTGGCTCTGCAGGTGGGTATGACAGCTGATTATGATTTACTTTATTTTACTCTTTTGTTTGGGAAAAAAATCTTTTTAAAGCTGAATCTTATGCAGTAGAGCTCTGATTTTCATTTTTTGCTTTGATATTTTATTAACATGATTTTTTCTTTTGCCTTCAAAACAGTTTGATATTTAAATATAAGATAGTATCTCCATAGAAAAATATCAATTAAAAAAATGCACCAAAATATGCCATGGTTGTTAAATCAAAACATTGTATTTATTCATTATTGACTCATAAACTCATTGCAATTTCTGTTTTTATTGAAGTTCACACATGAACATTTTCAAAATGTGAAATATTTTCCAGATGTAGGAAAATTAATTCACCTCACAGCTTTGAAAGCCTAGAGGTAAACGAAAACCAATTTATTGTCCCTACTAAAAACTTCCTATGACAAACATCCATCTAGCCATCTCCTAGAAATGTGTACTCTGACTCAAAGCCCCTTGGAGTTTATACTATCCATTAACTTGGTTTGAGAGTCACAGCTTCTCTGTTACTGTTTACCTAAAGACCTCGTGCCTAAAGCTTGTCTGCTTTCCAAATACATCCATCAGGCTAATAAAATCTATTTCTTCCTCCTACAGATATCTTGCCCTACTCATATCTTTAAACCCTCACGACTTCATTAATACCACTATATTAAACATTATGAACCTTCACGGTGCGGTTTAAATTAAAAATAATAGCAATAATTCATTAGAAACCTTTTTCTAGGCATCATTTTCGGCTCCTGAGAAAATTTCTAAATTTTCCTTTGAAGTCCTTCAGTTGTTTCCAGGGCTATTTCTTATTCATTAGGATACCTAACTGGACACAAATATAAGGTGTTCCCCTAAAAGAGGGTCATCCAAACTTTCAAACCCTGTTTTATACTTTGGAAAGTATACATTGAGAGGTATAAAACACAAGCATGGGATACAGAAAAGAAAACTCCAGACCAACGCATACAACTGCATGCCACCATCCACCAGCTGATGCTCCAAGACCCTCACACTTTGAAGGACATGGAGAGGGGCTTTGGGGAAAGGAAGCCAGAAAGGACCCCCTAAACATCTGAGGGTGAGTCGAAGGGTGGGGAGAGCAGGCTCAGAGGTGGAAACTGGGTTTTGGAAAGATGAGAAGGTGAGTGTGGGGGCTGTAAGAGAGAGGTTTTAGGAGCATCTGAGAGGGAAAGAAGGGCTGGGAATAGGCAATAGGGCACAGGGACATTTTGTGCCTCTGCAGAAGGCATGGGTGGGATCTCCATACAATCCTTCAGTGCATCCCTAACCAGGTCACCCACCTCCTTCAGTTCTTCAGGAGCCAGGGCACCCTACAGTGTCCCTAAACTACTTCTGGGCTCAGTTAACTCGTTCTCCCACAGTCCATACTGTTGCCTACCTCAATGGCCAGAGAAAGAAGGAAAATAGTGCAGGGAGGGGGGCCAGGCCCTGTTCCTATCGTGAGCGGCAGCTATGGGTTGTAGGAGACCTGCTGCTCCTGCTCCATGGAGAAGGAGAGAGATGGGGAATGAGAAGATGTAGCTGCTGTAATCTGTCCTCGTACATTTCTGTGCCAGGGCTCCTTCTGTGAACGAAGATGCTTTTTCCACCTCATGGAAAGAAGATGATCCACTACTTGCTTCAGTCTGCTGTACTTCTACAGAAATTGCCTGGGTGACCTAGATTCAAAGCCAGCTCTGTAAAGGGCAGTGGGTGGTTCTCACCTAATTAAACAGAGGTACATAAATGTGTGTGTAGTGTGCGTGTAAGTTAGCCAGCCCAGGCTGTCAGCATAGTCAGTGAGAACCTAGGCAGGCTATGCACAGGAACCTTGGGTGTGATTCATGTCATCCTAAAGTAAATGTCTATAATAGGTCAGGCAAATTGCACCCTAAAAGCACTTATTTGTCTTCCTTGACTATAAAGGCAGCCTAGAGTGATTAGCACAGCTGTAGACATCTACTTTGTAGATGTTGAAAGCTTAACGATGTGAATCCCACCCTCACGTCTGTGCAAACATCTGAAGAATTCACCATAATGATGGTGGTTTAGCTGTGGCCTGCAAAGCACGACAGCAACATGTGGAGATGCTTCTAGCTGCTCTCTGGGTACTGTTCAGCATCAGCAGCTTGCAGAGGGGTCTCAGGGCACCTGTTGCTGCCACCAGGGGCCCAAACGTCAAAAAGTTTAGAGATTCCTGAAAGGGATTCAGGGCTTGGGCTATGCAGGACCAAATTAGGACTTTCCATTTCAGGTAGAGATGTCAATATGTTGATCAGAGAACAAGCATTTTTCTTCTTGAGAAATCCAAGGTATTTTCTCAGGTGAAGAAACAAATTGCTAGTACTTCCAGGAACTCCAGAGGCTAGGAATACAGTCTCCATCTTAGTCTTAAGAGTGATCTAAAGGATCTGACCAATGACGCATCCTATAGTTGCATCATCCCCTCTCTGAGGAGCTGGGGCCTGTGTGGACACAGTGAGTCAGTCTCACCAAATAAACAGCAGAAAAGCAAAACCCTTCTCACTGAGTTCCCAGCTACTGCCTTTCAAGCATCATTAGGTATTTTACAATGATCTTTTCCTTTTTCCTCTTAAGCCTATAGTCACGAGAGGCTCTGGGATCTGTCTATCAACTGCTATTTTCGTCCCTTTATTTTTAATTTCTCCAACAGCTTGTACCTTGACAATCTTCTCCCCAAACCAGAGCCCTGCCTGTGGCTCCCCACGGAGCCCTCGCAATGACGTCTCTTCACTTAGATGGGGCAGTCAATAAAATCAAGAGATGTAAGGCACTGCCTTCTCCCTGGGAACTGCGTGCATTGACTCTGGAGCACATCCCAGCTCTTGCCAGCACAGTAAGTGAGAGATTTCATCATAATCATTTTAATATCTTTCAAATGTCTGCATGGATGGATAGCAGGCCTGGAAGAATATACACTAGAGGGTAGTCAGGGAGCATGATTTGTATTGGGAACAAGTATTTTTCTTGGCAGAGGACGAGTGTGCCATTTGATAGATAGTGAAATACAGCAAGAATGCTGCTCAGTAGCAGATGCCAAACATTCTCTTGTGTGCATTGAAGAAAATTAGTTTTGTTTTGTTTTGTTTTTTAAAGCATAGGGGAAGGGAGCGGGCTTCCCACTGTCTGCAAGAGCACACATAGCAGTACCTGCCTCTGCACTGTGATCACAGCATCTGGGAGCATTATCCATGTGCGATACTGCTTCTCCCAGCCTTGGTTTTCAGGGTTAACAAACCATTTGAAAAGAGTGACCTGGCTTTCATTTTCTTCTACAGCCCTTTGGAGGAGTGCAAACCTCCACCATCCTCATCGTTCACACATATACATGCACAGCATCTTGTTTTCCAATCAGGATCTTTCAGATATAAAAATTTGCAAAAAAAAAAGGGAGAGTATTTCTGAGTAGTTCGTGTAGTCCTTTAGATTAAAACAAAGCTCTGTGTTGACAAGATTTTAACTTGGTATGTTTTAATCCATCACCATATGCTTTGGCATAAAGGCTTCAGGTATCTAAAGAGAAAAAACCCAACAGTTATTTAATTTTCAAATAGTGTCTAGTGGGCATCCAGAGCAACAAGCTTTTGATAAATATTTGGTAAGGATTTTTAGGGAATGTATATTATCTGCTTTACACTACAGACCCAGACAACTTCTTGTCCATGGTGTTGATGACTTTTAACCTAAGGCATCTCGGAGCACAATGTGACATGGTAGCCTGCAACTGCTGCTTTGGAGTAAATACAGTTTATGTCGAGAATTAACCCTCTCAAGAAGTTACTGGGATAGATTTAGCATTATAAAATATAATAGCTCTGCAAAAACGCAAATATTAGAGTCCCCAAATGTATATTTACCAGTGGTATCTAATACACTTCCACTAAACTAGCACAGGCTGTGGAGGATGGCTCCTTGAGATCACTGTGGAAAAACACTAACATACCGCAGTATTTCCAGTGCCGTCTCTGGGACTTTGCCATTATATTATCTTGCTGACAGTATTTTATTTCTTATGAAATGAAGTGCCAGGATGAAAAAAACAGCCCTTGGCCCAGTAGAGGGATTGCCTACTCGAGTGCAATGCAGCTGGTCTGAATCATTTAGGCGAACCTCAGGACTCCTGTCCTAAGACGGCTTCCTCAGCTGTGGCCTTTTCCCTGTGAGGGGACAGCTAACTATGCTTTCCTCTGAAACACAGAGCTGTGAACAAACCTGGAAGGCTAAACAAATCCTTCTTCCTTTTCAGCTAAGGCCAAGGGAAACATCTGGGTGAAAGAAGAGCCATCATAAAGCTTTTCCCCCAATTCAGAGTCTTCCAAAGTTTGGATACAACACTTCATTCTTCGTTCTTTTCTTCGGGCTCGTAAAGTAGAAGTGTTTTCTCCTCCTCTCGATTTTACACATTCAGTCATGCTACCTGCTGTACTTGGAACAGTCTTCCACCTCCTTTCATGAAATCTCCTCCCACCTCTCTGTACAAAGTGCTCCCACGGCAATGCTTTCCCTTCTTTCCTCCAAGGTCATTGCTCTCCCTAGAATTTGCACGACCTGCGACCTGCTGTGGCATTCTTCTTTTTCTGCATGCTAGCCTGTGTGTTCCTCAAGCATACCTACCTTGCCACATTACCAGTGAAGAAAACCGAAGCCCAACTGAAGTTAATAGCAAAATTCCCATCAACTTCAACACAGCCAGGATTTTGCTCAAAGTATTCAAATGAGGCCTCCATTGGACGTCTGCGATGCAGATATTTCTGTCTGCAAGGGCAATTGTATCTGCTGTCTGCATTTAAAGCACATTGAACAGCTGGTATGTTCAGTGCTGTATTTCTTTCTAAAATAACTAATTTTGTCTGACAACAATGTAGAATTTTATATAGTGTGAAAAAGCAAATTAAGAAACCACCTCATTTATATAAAAGTTTTGTTTTTTCTCTTCAGCTGAAAAATACATATATTTGCAGATATCTTATCTGCGTGTTGCTATTTCCTTGAGCGCCTTAAACAATAGATGCAAACTTGCCTCATGGTAACATTGTTGGGTATTTTTCTCTCACCCACGTACATACCTATAAAGGTTTAAAATACAACTTTTCAAAAGATTCAAGACTGAAGGGGGAAAATAATCTTATTATGCAACAATTTATTGTCCTGCCAAATGTGGGTGCCTTGGAAGCTTGAACAACCCGCCAACACACCTGTGTACATTGGCATTAAGTTAAATCAATAATAAAAAAACAGGCCTGCAGCCAATTACCTGTCACCTGGAGATTCATTTTAAGTGGAGATTTTACAAGCATAACTTGAATCATATCTAGGTTATGATAGTCCACGTAAGATATTTACAAAGATGTTTGAATTTAGAGTAACTTTTACCAAAAAGCCATGTATAAGAATGTTATTAAAAAGCACTCAATAGCCATAATAGCAATTGATTTCCCTTCACAGCAGAGAAGAATAATTTACAGTAATACAGACATGAGGGGAAAAAAAAACATTTTCTTTAAATTACAGTTTCTTGCAATTATCTTCTTATATTAGATAGGTCAGAAAAACACCATTCTCTGCTTCCAGTGTTTCATTACTGTGATGTATATGCATCACATACAAAACATTTATTGCTTTGTAGTGATTTTTCTATTAGTTGTTTCGTTGCTTAATATCAATTGAGATTGCTGGTTTGGGGGGTTTTTTCCAGTACATGAAGAAGTCAATTGGTCAGCATTCAGTCATTTACAATACTTGAAATCCAGAACAGGTTCATGAGACGTATTCCACTAATGTGCAGTTCTGGCTGCCCTGCACTTTACCACAACTCTGCCCCTTCCATCTCCACATGGAAAGCGTCCATCAAGGCACACCTGGATAGCGTCCCCTTCTGCTGAAGACAAGTATGGCAGATATCTGCAGCATGTCTTTCCATGAGCCATGCAAGAAATAAATGCAGCTGGCGTGCTGTTTCACCCTCAACACAAAGCGATCCTGCTGTACTCTGGTTTTCACTTGTAAGGGACTACACACATAGGATGTTTGGCAAGATTCGGATGGGATGCAGAGCTAAGTTTTATCACATACAAGTTTAAGGATGGTCTTGGAGGAACTTAGTTCACATAATGCAAGGGACCATATAACAGCTGGTGACAAAAACTTGATATGTGAGATGCTGTATGTGTCTTCAGCTCCCACCAGTTTCAACAGATGCTAAAGGTGCAGAGTACATAGCGCAATTCTTGCCTTCTTGTAAAACTTGCCTTGCTACTTCTTTTTTCACCACTGAGCAACTCAGAGAGATGCTGTAGCTTTTGAGCTGTTCTCTGCAATCCTATATGCTAAATACTGATTGCTTAAGGTGTATTCATTTCTTAGTATGAAACATGGTGGATTTAAAAAGCAATAGCTTTCACATTAAAGACATTACTCATAAAAGCTATAATTGATATTTCACCTAGCATCCATTTTCGTGGAATCTTCAAGGCTGATTTTAAGAATGATGAATAAACAGTTCCTTTTGACAAACCACTTTTTCTCCACCAAGGTCACTGCATGTCATCAGGGCAGGACTGCTTTGCAGATTTCAGGACATGCTGTGACTTGAGCTGCTTGGAAGGGCATCATATTCTCTGCCCTTAAACACTTTCTCAGCTACCCTCCCACTGCTTCAAAGTTAGTTAATTTGACAAAAATGCCTTTTAAGTCTTCTTGAAATTCACCTTATAATGAAATGTATTTTTCCACTAATCTCACAGGAGTTTGGGGGTGATATCATGCTCATTCGATGCAGGTACAACAGTAGGAGGCAGAGATGGGAAATCTCTTTTGTAAGCTGGCAAAATCTTACTTCACTTCACTAGGAATTTGATCAAGTTAAATTTCACTAAGAAAAATAATGATAATGCAATGTTGAAGACATGTTAAACAGGATGCCACTGCAGTAAGTGCTATATCTACTGAACTAAAAGATTGGTTTACCTTGTTCTATACACAATTTATCATTTCCACAGAAATAAGGATGAAAGTACATAGAGAAAATGAAAATGACAGTCACAAAATCTCTATATACCAGCACCCTAACTTCTGTTTTGCAAGCATCATAGAAAAAGAGATTTTAAAAGCAGAGCTGCTAAATATAATAATATTGTTTTGTAGGAGGTGATAAGAATTTTCACCCAAGAATTAAAATAATCATAGGAAAACTGATTTTATGCTTGTGAATTTGAAGAAGGGCACTCAAGACTGATGCCTGGGAACAACTGAAATTGTATACTCATTGGAATGAAGGGTAGCAGGCAGGCAGCAACTGGTTATGAATGACTCCTGAAGTGAACGTAGATTACATTTGAAGCAATTCAGAAGAGGCAGAAGTAGAAGGATGCAAAGGAGAAATTACATGGTTTAAAGGCCAGTTGAGGAAAATTTTCCCACAATATTTCTGATGGATATAATAAAGAAGAGTTTGCATTTGTGGATGCCCTCCCCCAAAAAAAAGGAGAAGAAAAAAAAAAGGGAGGCGGGGGAAATAAAAGCTGGTCAGGCACAACTCATGACAGGAAAGAAGGACGTTATAGTTCAGTGTGAGGTACAGCGAAGTGTGATCATCAGGGAATCAAATCAGAGATGAAGGTGAAAAACAAATGAGAAAGATGTAGTGGGGTTGAATAGAAATTTAAAGAGTCTAAGCTTTGTGTGTACGGAAGAAATTAAGCAGAAATTAGCAGGAATTAAGCAGATATTGATGACAGCAATAACAAAGTGGAAAGAGCTAGGGGGAAAGTACTGGAAGCGACAGGGAAAAAAAATGCCCAGCCAAATCCTGCGTGGTCAGGGAACACAAGACAAGAGGGTGCACTAAGAAAGAGAAGTCCTGGAAGTAAGGCCAGGTAAATAAATTCAAGCCTCAGGGATATCTAGGAGCTGGAAGCAGAGAGCATGAACAAATTCCATACAGCATTACCATTTTTACACCAGCAATATTGCTCCGGAGTTAGGCAAAGTGGCCACGGACTAAAGGCAATCCATGGCTGGGGTGAACAGCAGCAGGTATAAGACTGCATGGATGTGTGAGGAGAGTGAAGGTCTGGATGAAGATTAGGGAGAAAGAATGAGAAGAGATGGTGGAGACTGCAGAGGAATGAAAGTAGGAAAAATAAGGAAAGCACAAATGAAACCATGCGGGGCAGCACAGAGAAGAGGAAGAGGATGACAAATGCTCTGTTATAAAGTTTCATTTTTGTTCCAATGAGCACACCACTAATTACTAAGAGGAATTCTCCTACTTTATTATTTATTTTATCCCATTTTCCTTATTTTCTTGTAAATGTAGATATACCCAGTGACTATGGGTTACCATAAAACGCAACACTCAAGAGGATATTTCAAAATGTTTGCAAATAACTGTTTTCCCTGCCAAACCTGACTTTGTACACTCAGATTTTTTTACCATAAACTCTGTGTTTTATGAGATTGTCTGTATATTTGGGGATTCTCTCCTGAAAATGTTGTTATTCTTTAAATATGAAGATGAAGAAAAGCAAACACATTTAGATCCTTCCTCTCAAGTTGACTGATTCTTCAACAAGTATTTAGAATAGTGTAATACAGTTCTCTCTCCAAGATATATATATCAATGAGAATAGAGTGAGTGTAAATATATAATTTGCAGCTTGAAGTCACTGCTGATGAGTAAATACATGGATTAAATTTCCTGTACTAGAATACCCAAACCTTAACTCTAGTAGAGCAGTTGTTAGTTACTTTTTCCTTTTTAACTATTTCTGATCTTAATTAGTGTAGATCTTTCTTGCCTAACCACTATCTGAACAGCAATACAATTTGCTCCAGGATTATTAAATGTGTGTCCATTTGTAGTTGGTCTTTCATTGGACTTCACAGCACCTGGATCCTCTTTCTGAATTATGACTACACTCCCAAAGACTTTGGTTTCCAAAATAGTGCTAAATGGTTTCACCAAGAGACCCCTGCAGCCACTGTAGCTCAGTGTATCATTTGGGCACTAATTTTTATAGCATTGCCTCTATGTCCTTTCATCTCAAAAGCAACTGTATTACTCCTTGTTTGCCTGCTGCTTATACTCCCCTAGATAAGTGGTGGCTCTGCTTTGCTGCCAGACAAAGTGCCTGCCTGCTATCAGCCAAAGCACAAACCTAGGAGAAAGTATAAGAAAACTTTTTTCCAAAAATTAAAAATTAGATAATTTTTTTAAAGGGGGAAAAAAAAGTTATGAGAAAACCTTTATAGTTTCCTTTCACAGGTTTAACAATGCAAATAATGAAAAGGCCTACTTCTCACCACCAGGTAGCTTCTTTGAAGCTTCTATTTACTGAATGCAATAAATACTGAGGAGTTATCAGTATCTGTTGTAATCTGGCAGTACTCTTGGACAGAGGATTGCTAATTAATTAATGGGGAACTATTGAGTCAGAACTACTTCAGAGCATGTCCCAGTTCAAACATTAATAAAGTTGCAAGCCAAGCAGAGGGCAGGAATTTATTCTTGAGATCCATCTCAAAGATGGCACTGAAATGCCCACGGCTCCTTCTACCGTGCTTCAAGTTGAAAGTGTTGAGAGCTTCCGCCTTTGCAAAAAAAGCCAACACATAAAAGATGCTTTAGTTCAAATATGCCAAGTGCATATGCAACCCCCCCCCCAAGCTAGAAAGATTTCCTCATGTTAAACCAGACCTTGACCTGAGATATACCATAATACACACCAGTCAGGCACAAAATGGGTTTCAGTTCTTAAACTAGAGATGTCTGAAAGACAATTCCACAAAAGTTATGGTCAACATAATGCTTATGGACTGGTCCAGAACTTTATTTGAAATCAAAATTTTCTAGTTGTTTGCTTAAAAACTGTTATCAAAATGATCTTTTCATTCTATGCTCAAGAAGGAGGTAGGATTTGAAGCACAATATCAGTTGCAACTAAATAACTTTTTAAATAATCAATGCCAATGCTTCTTTTATGATTTCCCTTTAAGAAGCAAGATTTGAATTTTGGTAGCAGGTGGTATGGTAAAATTTTTGAGTGCAATAATTGTACATTGACAAACACAACTGTGCACTGTAAGAAAGGCAAAAACAGACAGAATATTTACAATGACACTGAAAAACCTGGATCTGCTTTCCGTGTTTTGCATTCCTCAAAACAGTATATATAATGATAATAGATATTTATGTGTTTATATTCGCACTTACATTTGTGTACGTATATTGCACTGCAGTGGAAAAAGTCTGGGGTTTTTAAGTGAAACTGGTATTGCATTATTCTTATGCAGCTATGCTGGGGCACAATTTTTAATGTGAAATAGATGTTACAGAGGCATTTAACATTAGGCGGTCGACGGTGAAACTACACACACTTTCATATAAAATGCCATGGAACAAAGTTATTGCATTCTTCAATATTCTTGTTTGAGACCACTTCAGACTTTTGTGATCACCCTAATTCAAACTTAAGTAATAGAGTGTCAATACAACTTTCCCTTTAAGTATTGCTAAGGAGCATGCAGGAGCCCACATGTTTGCTTAACTGGCCCTGCAGCCAACACTGTTAACAATAAAACCAGAAGTTCAAACTCAGTTCCTTGCTTTCAAGTATGCCTTTCAAACAGCAAATACCAGTTTATCGTACCCCTAAAATAGGGTGCCTGTTAACCAGGAATAAATCCAACAGATCTACACCAAGGTGCTTAGCACACAAGCTACCAAATCATTTTACCAACTCATTTTTAACGCATAATTTCTACCACCAGTAACAGCTACTCACGTCATATATGTGTGTGCGTGTGCGAGTGTGTGTCTTGGAGACATGCAACCTCCCCCACCCTGTATTTTCAAGGACCGCAATATACTGCCTGCTTCCTAGTCCTGCAAATACCCTTGAAGTGGAATAATGTTTAACAGAGGGCAATGCTGCGGGAAGACTGCCAAAGAAATGAAGGGTGGGGGAAGTCAGTCAAAGCATTCTGATGAATATTTTTGTACCTCCAAAGACACAACTATTATACAAACATTGACCTATTTGTCAAGCAATCACAGTTTACTATTGCTTAAAGGTCACAGAAGTTTCCAAGATTATTAAATAATGCAGAGAGCCAAAGACCAAGGATATTATTTAAACAGTGGAGGTAACTTTTGTTAGTGAAGGACAATACGATGACAATGTCCCTTTATTATCCCTAGAAATTTTGTAGAGTTTGCAGTGTAATATAGTAATGGCCCATTTCAGCTGAAAGAGGGAACTCTGCTGCGGAAATGGGGCTCAACACTACAATAAAATTTTACCTGGGTTTTTCTCCCCTTTTGTGTACATTTGTCAGTACATGATTTATAGTTTTTTACAGGCATTTCAATGGTGCTAGGGAGTAGCAGTCTATCCACAGACATAAATGAATGCAATGATCTCTCCCTATTTGTCTTTCCAATGTGGGTTACGAGTCAGTGCAAAAAACGTTTTGCAACAATTTAGAGTACGTGCTGTGCACACATGGACAGGAATCAGTAGAGGTTTGTAAAACTCAGTATCTACTCAAGCCTCATCTTAATAAATCCTGCACCTACTGTTTCCCAATAGCTGCAGTTCCTTCAGTTCTCAGTAGGTCTTTCAGGTCACCTCTTCACGGACCTTCAGAGGAGCCTAGCTCTAGCTGCTCCCTAGGCCAGAGAATCAAGCCTGCCCACACACAGGCCAGTGCGTTTTCTCCTCCTCTGGTCACAGAAAGTTTCTGCTAAGTGACAGTCGTTGTCCTGCTGTCATTGTCCTGGAACAGAGCCACGGCTCAGGGAGGAATGACTTCGGCACAATCATATCCCAAACAACTCATCATCAAATTACTCTTGTTCCCTGCCCAGAAATACCTCTCAGTGCATTGCCCCTGCAGACGTGCCATGTTGAAGGGCTGTCACACTGTGACGTGCTCCCAGCACGGTAAAATGAAAGACGGCAAAGTTCCCTCCACCTTGCAAAATCCATTTCCTTATTATTTTACTAGTTACAACGCAGAAATCAATGTGGTCCTCAAAAGACAATTCCTTTACTAAATGGTCCTCTGACTTTCCCCATTACTGACCTCCACATCTCAGGAAACTGGTTAATCAGGGCCATCGTCAGGAGGAAGACTAAGTAGCAACGAGAGCACTCATACAAGTGGTCCCATCTGACTCAGAGAGTTGTGCTCCAGAAGCATCAGGCTCCAAGTAGCTGCCTTCTGGACAAAGAGATCGAGAAGGGCGTGTTCCCCCATTTCACTAAGCAGCCACAAGGTTGTTCTGATATCTCCAGTGGGCTGGACCTGGGAACTTCACCAGAAACCACAAGCAAGATAACATAAAAGGTTTTGTTCCACTGCTGAAATAATCAATAGTTCTCTTTACATCTAAAAAGTGCAGTCTTGTATAAATTAGAAGATTATGGAAGCAAATAATTGCTGACAGAATTTCTGATTTAAACAAAATTCCAATAAGAGCAGAGTCATGAATTTGGATGGATTCTACCACCCAGTGCAATATTTCTGCTTGATGGTGTTTGGCTACTGTTAGTTTATTTTTAGGAACATTTATTTTTGGAAGAGTTACCATTAATAGTCTGCTTGTATGCCAAAGCGAAAGGGTCTTCAGTGACAGATTCAAGAAAAGAAAGAAAAAGAGGAGCCTTCAGAGGTCTAGTGACAACTAAAATTTCAGTCTCATTCCCCTGCAAATCATGGCTGTGAATAAATACACACACCCCTCAAAATGTCTATAGGTCACTTAAAACAAGATGAACAAAAATATTATCTTCCTTACATGAAAGACAGCTAGCTGCCAAGAAACTTTTGGTCATATCACAGGGCACCTGAGGTTATCATTAAGAACAAAAAATAAGCTTTAAAAACATCACCAATAAAAAGACAATATCTTTGGTCAATAATTTCACATTACACATGTAACTACCTCACAATGGTCCTGTCATTCCAAGAAGCACCATTTCTCCTGGAAACCCAGTCACTATCTCAAGTGATTTGTGGCGCAGACAGGTACCTAAATAAATCGGTGGAAGTTTTGCCAGAACCAGAACCTCGCCTCTGACCTTACAGGTGAAGCAAGATGCAGGAGAAGAAAGAGTTCATTATTCATGGGGCTGACAGATACAGAATTATGCCTGGTAAGCCCAAAATACAGTCTTGAGAGTCACTTTCCTGCTGAAAACTCCAGGGCATTTGAAACAGCATGCAGTAACTTTATTTCTTATCCCCGTATAACACAAGAGTTGAGCATTCATTTGTATACCCTGCAGACTCCTCAAATAAGCCATTGCTCGGGGCACCGTCTGCCAGACCCACCCTTGACTTCCCTATGATCTAGGTAGAAAAAAGCATGAAATGAAAGCCAGAAAGTTCACCTATCTGGATGCAACCTGATGGGACCGCAGTGGGCATGTCTGTGCTGGCAGCAGCAATCCCCATACCAGCTCAGTGCAATGCCAGCAGGAGATACCATATCAGGTCATGAAGGCAGGAGATCCATATTCACAGGCTATTGCACCCAAATATCAAATCCTCTCTCTCAGCATCCAGCAGTAACACGTGGCACAGACCAGATGCAGCACTGCACCCCAATGGATCGTACAGCTCTGCGTGGTACCCAGACCTCACTGCTGCTGGCTTATCTCAGTAAAGACAGGGAAATATTTAGAAAGGTAAATTGATGCAGGGGAATTTAATAAACCTTGAACCTACATGAAAATAAGACCAAGCTTCTCTTAGTCTGTCTTATACTCAGTGTTCAATAAAAAAAATAAAAAAACCCAAGCAATCTGTAGCATATAAATCATGACTTGATAAATGTAGGTCCTTAGAAGCCAGTTGTGTAAATACGGATACACCTGCAGGCCCTGATAACCAGATTAGCAGCAACAGCTGCCAGACCACGCAGCAACAACCAAGAGATGTTGTGTCCTGGCCAACGAAGTTTCCAGATTGACTCTCAGGTGCTTCCCGTACATCACTGTTAGCGAGAACAATGCATCTTGAAAGTAGATGAGCTTCATTGATCTTCAGAATTTAACTTTTTTCTTCTTGGATGTATACAATGAAGTTTGACACTAGCATTAGTTCACAGTATCTCCACTGTACAAAGGGATTGGACTTTGTCTGCTGGCAGCTGGGAAGGATTTCTGAACAGAGGAGGAAAAAAAAAGGTGTCTGGGTTTGGTATGACCTCATATTAAAAACCTTATCCTTATTGGATAAGAACCCAGATCAACTGATTCATAGCTGTCCTGCCACACTTGTTCTTATTGATGATTAGAAACTAAAATTAATGTTACTTCTTGGCAAAACTCCATTTGAATCACACAAAAAATTCTGATGAGCCTCAGAGTGACCAGTAATACAAGCTAGATCCAAAAGTACACAGAGGAGGCACAGACTTGGGGATGTGGGGGAAAGCGAGCTGTCTGTGTTAGGGAGAGAAGCTTTCTGTCCCCACAAAACTCAGAAAACAAGTCTGATGTTACTAACTGCACTTCAGCAATGTGCTTGCTATTCTTTCTAGAAGCAGGGAAAGACAGTTCATAGAAAATACCATAAAATCTGGAATTTTCTGCACTGTTGGGGCTGGGGAGCTGAGCAGGATCCAGCACAGTCCCATCGCTCGTCAACAGTGCCTTCCAATCAGGGCTGATGCGGTGGGCAGAGCGAGGGGTTGGTAACAGGGTCCACTGGCAGCCCCCAACACACCGAGCCATGGACCAAGGTCAAGGGCCATCCAAGCAGTCCAGCCAGGAGCAGACGGAAACAGGGCATGGGAAAGAGCTGGAGACCTGCACTCCTATGGCATTGCTGGGACATGGTCTGACAGGCCTAGGCTGGGCTGAAATCAGTGCCCCCAGGACCCTAACAGCTTCCTTTATTGGAAAATATTTGAAGACCTCTACAGCCTGATATATGTGAGAACTCTCCCCCAAAAGACCCACGCATGAACCAATTGTCCATGAACTTCTCTTCCATGATGGATATGAGGATTTAGACAAAAAATCTTGGGTGTCTAATCATTTCTAGTGATTCAGATTACTCCCTTTTTGGCAAGAACAACTACTTCAACTTACAACAATGCAAAAATGATACAAGTTAAAATTCTGATGGCGTAGTGAAAACAGACTGGACGTCTGGTCAAACCAAAATAACTGAAAGACTTGAAGGATTATTGGATGCTGGATGTCTGTTTTCTTCATCTGAAAGCTCTAGAATGGAGATCCACAAATATGGGCTCTGCTCCACTGGTGAGCTGGTGTGAGGCCCATTCAGCCCTCACATTTCCAGCTAAGTGTCACCGCACTGAGACACATTGCTGGAGAATAATAATCAATATGCAGCAGAGAAATTGTTTTATTATAGGATGTATTGTAACATGTTGTAAAGATATGTAAAAAAATAATTTAAAAATACTTAAAAGATGATGCTAGCTTGTTGTGGCCTGTTGAAAAGCAGTTACAAATGGGAGTACTCACAATAGTTCATACATGTCTCTGCATGTTAGAACAGCACATCAGAGAATTTATTTATTAGGAAAAAAAAACGAACTCTGCTAAGTCATTTAGTTCTTATAAAGGTTACCGTCATTTACTATTTTGCCAGATTTTATAAGGCACAATACCAGATTGTCACATGGGAAAGGCTTGCAGATTCAAGTCCTTATTCTTCCCTCTAGCGAGTGCTGGAACCAGCACATTTGGGACACAGGGGTTACGTCAAAGCCTTCCAACTCTTTGAACGATAATTACCATACCTGCATAATCACATGGTCTACCTTCTATGCATTCATGTTAAGGAGAGGACATTAATCTAACAAACGCCCAGCGGCTGACATTTTTTTTATATATATCTAATAGTTCTCTATAAGATAGAGCACTCCACCTAACAGCTGCAGAAAACTCCTTGCCACATTCCCAGTCCCTCCGTGGAAAGAGCTGCATAATGTTTTTCAGACCTGCCATACTAGGTAGGAGTGTTCTGCTGGAGGATATGATGTTGTTGATTGTCACCTTCTATTGTTTCAGTAGAGAATCTAGACCACTAGTTTATTATAGGTTATACAAGAATTACAAAAGGTAGCAAATAAACAATGCCCTAATAGAATGATTTATACTCCAAAACGCTTGAGAGTGCTTGTAAATATGTCTAGAGGTCATCTAAAACAGCTGTCTGGTTCCAGCGGATACTATGTGCTGACATTTATGATCTAGGTAAGACTCTCCCCAGCAAACAAACCACAAAGACAACAGTGGATACAGGAATACCTGCAGCTTTTGGGGTAGTAGGCTTAGAAGAGCTATTTCTCTCCTCAGCATCTGGTTCAGTATCCAAAGAGACTACAGAGCCATGCATCAGCAATGTTCTCCTCTTCAGTGTCTGTATAAAGATTTGGTTGATGGGCAGGGAAAGAATCAAATCAAATGGCACATACCAACTGGCCCTTTCCCAACAGCTGTCCCTCTTATCTCAGTCCAAGTTTTCAAAGCTGGAATCATATGGAAATCTCAGCAATGTCTGGATGTCCAAACAAGCACTTTGGTGGACCACCTGCGGTCTCTTTCTGTGCAATACACTAATGGCCAAGATGCTGTGACCTCTCACATGAGCTGCAGACCCTTAGCACTGCCATTTGTGCCTTTGGCTCCTTCCATCTGGATTACCAAGGTCTACTCTGCTTTGGCCCTTACGACACAGCACTTGCTTTCTGTCTCTTTCTGGGTGTAATTCTAAATACAAGCTTTTATCTCTAAACTCTCCACCTGCCTTGTGTATTAGATCTTTTATAGTGCTGAGCTGCCAGACTGTTGAGCTTTGGACATTAGAAGCAAGAGTCCACTGGAAGAGAGTGCTCTTGGGTACAATTCCAAGCATGCCCACGTGCCCCAGAAAATGGTGGGACAAGAGAAGTATTTCGATGGAGAGATCAGGAAAATTACAGTGTCTAAACAGATAAATACAAGACACTATTCTTGGTCTGCTACCAAAATCAATACCCATATATAGCTGGACTGAGATCAATTTATGTTCCCATGTTTCAGAGACCTATTGACAAAGCGTGTGTTATTGTAATACTGTGTTTTATTAACCTATGTTCAGAGAACCTTATACTTCATTAAAAAGCCATTGTCAAACAGATTCTATAAATGGATAATAGCCCTAATAAATTTTATTACTTACTGTAAAATCAGTTAACATAAACAATGCACATTAAGCAAGTCCTTTTACCTAAAGAAAACAGATCACAACTATTTTCCTCCAAGATCTAATTAGATTAAGATTTCAATTTCAAAACAGAAGAAAATAAGCCTTTTACCTGGGGGAGATCTGGCTATAAGTCAGTAGCATACTTGTTGTGTTTTTTGTTTGGTGTTTTTGTTTATTTGGTTTTTTTTTGTTTTATCAAATGGCAAATTTGCCCAGGTACTAAACAAAAGGAGCACACTATTGATAGTACCTACTTAAAAGTAAAAACTCGGCTAAGCATCAAAACATCAAAAGATCAATTGTTTGCATTTTTTAAAACAATTATATGGTTTTCTTTAATGTTTCATACCACACAAATATTTTTACAAACATGCTTGCATGTATGCATACAAATGTTAAGGAGCCATAGATCCTACTGTCAGCCTCTTCATTTCATATACTTCTAACTATGACACCTAAATAAGTTCTAAACCCAAATCCAGCCTAGGCAACCCTTGAAACAGCATTTTGATCTGGGGGAACAGGGCTTTGCATTAGCACTGTAATGGAGGCGTGAAGTCGCATAAGCTCTTTGAGATTCAGTTTGTTACCTGTAAAATGGGAGACTAATTACCTCCAACTGCTGAGCATGTTACTGGTGTAAGAGACCTCAAGTCAATTGAAACCAAGGAGAGTCCCCACTACATTTGGCAGGGCTTGGGCCCTCACTGTTTAAGCAGCACAAGAAATGGAATTTCCCTGGCAATCAATATGCTGCCACTGCAGCAACAGATTGACATGACAGGGTGAAGGATCTTGATATGAGTCTGATCAGTCTCATGGTACCTGGTTGATGCAATCTGATGGCATCTGGCTCCACTGGGGGTGAAGGGGGGTTGCGTGGTGAAAGTAGTGATTGACTTTGATGTTGTTTCTGGTAGTCTATTTTCTGTGACGCCAATTAACGGACATTTGGAAATCTGTGCATGCCACAGGCTCCACCTGTGCCTGCCTTTCTCCCTGCAAGGGGCTATAAGGCTAAACTCTCTGGTTGCACATTTCTATGAATGGGCCAATTGCAACGAATATCACTTGGGCACGTTTGAGGGGCTGCTTTAACCTTTTCTGTGAAGGGGAAGACACTCAGCGAGCCTTAACGCGAGAAGGAGGCAATAAGGAACCACAGGTCTTCTGCTGGGAGCCATCTTTCATGTCTGTATGTCCAAGCATCAGCCTACCTAGGAGCTTTGTAGCTCATCACTGGGTCTAGACTTCTACAACTTGATGACAGCTCTTATCAGCCAGAGTGAACCTCCTCCCTGCAGCTTCAGTCCCAGGTTACCTTGCATCCCACCAGCCCACATCATGGGAAGAGCCAGGGTGGAGTGGTCAGCACCATCTGTCTAAATACACTTATAACACTCTCAGATGTGTCAAACTTATGCCTAGTGTGCCCAACTCATTTTTACTGAGGTCCTCCAAGAGCTTTCACCAGATTCTCTTGGTTTTACTGAGATAGGAGAAGAAAGTTTTACTGAAGTTTGCTTAAAAGAAAGCAGTCCTTGAGCTCTGGGAGGACAAAAGTGTTGTCTTCATAGCTGGGATCTGCTTCAGTGCTGTCTACCAATTCCCTATGAGACCAGAAGCAGTGTGGTAAGTGCACAATCCCCTGCAACACCGCGGGAGTGACTCATGCCTGGGACAGCAATGAAGTACAGGCTGAGTTTACTCGCAGTCCAGATTCCCCCATTATTCCCACGTTATCATTAATATTCCAGATCTTCTCAAAGTCAAAACAGCAGAACATCTTTGTTCTCATGAGAAATCCAACAGCTCGGGGGGGCACAAACACCATCTGGGGAGAAATCCAAACTCGAGGTGTTTAGCTGAAAATAAGCTCCCCTTTCATTTTAATTTACTCATCACGTAATTGGGGGGAAAGGGAAGTGGGAAATATTGGTGAGTGGTGAGAAAGGAAGAAAGGCAAATTCTGTACTCTGCTGACTGATGGAAAGGATGATATGAAGGGGCAAAATTTCTGTGCACTAAGGCTGGTAAGGAAAAAAGAGTTCCTCTCTACAGAATATTTAGGGGGGAAAGTCCTTTTTTAACTTTCAGAAGGAGGTAATGTTTTGAAGTGCCTTTAAATAAAAGTGTTTGAGTTTTGGTCTCCAGATTTTAGGCAAAGACTGAGAAGAGGAGGAGGTGATGGAATGAGTGAGGTGGAAGAAACCCCTGTTAATGCTCCAGATTTCCTAAGAGTAAAAGTGACAGAACAACCTTGTTCTTATGATAAACCTAACAGGTGACTGTAGAAGACATATCAGCAGAAAACAAATCAACCTATTGTAAGATAACATTGTATGGGGATGGATTCTCCCCTCAGGACACTACACAGCAAAGAACCTAACAGCATGTTTTATTCTTGCTGAAGATGTGTTAAAGCAGCGGTTCAAACCTTACAAAAAAAGGGAAGAACAGTTCTGGAGCAGTTCTCTGCTACTTCAGTTTTTCACTTTATCTGACCCGAACCAGAATTCAGGCCTTGCAAAATCACTATCTATACTGAGCTCTGGATTTCAGAGTTCCAACAATTCCTCCATCGATTCCTATTTCCATCAGACTTGGGCATTTCTCTAAAACCATGTACTACACATGTACCTTGCAATCTCGACTTTCCCACAGTACTCTACTTCAGGCTGTAAATCACTACCATAGTCTCACTGAAGAGAGGTTTCAATACATAATGTGGATTCATCTTTTGCTTTTCTTAAAAGCAAGCATAAAATGAACATTTGAAAATTGACTATAGTATATTTGTAGTGTTGCAAGAGTGCCACTCCTCCTTTTGCTATGTTTTTTATCAGCACCCTTCCACAGACCCACACTGCGTATGACCTCCCTTGCATTTAGCTTGCTGAAGGAGAGGAGCCGGCATCACACAGCGGGGCTGGAAGAAGCCCTATGACATCACCTGCGCTATCTTTCTTCCCCAAGGTATCAAAAGAAGTCATTTAAGGGCACTCTGATAGATCAGAGATAGCCACCCAATTTGTTTGGAGAAAGTATATGAAAGCTTTCCTACTTCAGAAGACCAAAAAACCAGGCTAAACTTTTCAGAGTGATAGTCTTATTTAATGACAATTCCTTTTCTCATTCAAACTCTAAACTTCAAGAAAACCCTTTCTCACATGACTTTTGGTCTCATGTTTATCAGGGAATCGTGTAAGAAGAGACATTGAAAGATTTCGAACTTACAGAAACTATCTGTGCAAGACTGAACTTAAGCAAAGATGAAAAATCAAAAGTGGGCAGTTGTGTTCTTGTTTATCCCAATCTCACCCCACCCACACGGTAGCAAAACAGGCATCACGCTGAAACTTTGTAGCAAGAGGCTACTGTGTGGGCTTAGAATAATTTAAGAATTGTCAGCCTGCTTCTTGGCTTCTAGCTATGAAGTAATGCTCTATCTAGAGTGCGGCATGCTGAAGGACTCATTACAGGCTTTAAAGCCGTCTCATTTTCAATTATGAATATTAAAAATAAATGCTCTGACTCCTGTGTTATAATAAATACTCTGGGTTTTGGTTTGGTTTGTTGTTTTTTTGAGGTCTATTTTTAAAGACACTTTCATAACTTATTCCTGAGTTAGTTCCCAAAAACCAAACACTGTTCCTGTTTACATCAGGGAAATTCCCAGAGAAAAAACTAATCAGACCCAAGTTAATGAAAACAACACCCCCATTTAAAACAAAGCCCTAGCCTTAAACAATCTTCTCACATTGCCTGCTTGTATATATCCAAGACAAAATTTTATAGCCTGCACGTTCCAACTTTACAAAAAAAATCATGATTATTTATTTATGCCCTTTTTGTTTAAGAAGTTAAATCCCCAGAGCATCTCAATTTAGATCAAAAGCAAGCTACCAAACTTCACCTGGCACACCTGTGCTGTGTGATTTCTTAATTACCTGCCTAACATTCCCAGAGCTACAAGGCAGAGATGCAGGACTCATTTAGCATATATTCAGATCTCCAAAATGCAACTCATGCAGCAGAGCCTTTCCAGAATGCCTGAGGTGGTAACCAGCGCTAAACAATCCCGCATCTCCACAGACACTTGCCTTTCAGCAAATTGCTTTCTCACAGGTTTCAGAAATCAGGGAGCTATCGTGGGGTGAGAAATCTGGGGAAAGGGATCGATTTATCAGTTTCTTGATGAAGGTTTTCCCTTGTCTAGCAGATGACATGGAGTAGCCATATGCCAGTAGACTTGAGCCTTGCTCCACTAAGACCAAAGAGTAGGACTAAGTCTGTTAACTGTGATAGCTACAGGTTGTTACTACTTACGCTTGCTACACCACTGCCTAGGGACCAGGGGAGAGCATGGCCATCCATGTTAGACACCAGACAAGACTTCAGTTGGCAGTCCTGGGCATGGAGAATATCTAACCTAAAGAGACATACTCAAAGCAGGAGAATGTGGTATGACAAGGACGAGGCTGATCTGAGGGAGCACACATTAAGTTTTTGCCGAGACAGCTCCTCTTCTTGGCTACAGGATGCTCCTACACATTGATGAGAAACCTGGCTCATGTGTTAGATGTGACTGCCATTTTGCTTAAAACCTGGGCTGGCCATTGACATGCCGTTGTCTTGTTGAGGAACATGCACACTTGGTCACAGATGGGCTCAAACTCACCTGTAATGTTCATTTTGTACACGTACTGACACTTCTGTACATGCAGGAGAAGATCAGTCATCTCTTCAACCTCCCTAACACTGAGCACTTGTAGTGGTGTGTCCTCATGCATGCACAGTTTTATATTTTAATTGGGGATTGACCATAATTTTTCATTTATAGTGGTTTGGATAGCAATTAGGCATCAAACATTACAGCTTCTTTGGCCATTTGGCAATAGTGTAATTTTATTAATTGGACAAAGCACTGACTCTGCTACCCTGAACGTAATTTAAACTGCCAAGAGTTGAGGGCATCTCTGTTGGTACAATGAAAATATACAGCTCTGGCAGGAAGCTAAAAGTCAGCATTAGTATTAATAGTTCATGTGTCTCCACAACACACAAAAGCCCCCACACAGAAGGCCCAGTACAATCAGGACTCTTTACATGCAACTGATGAGACAGATGACTTGAACAATTCACAAGCTAAATAGATGCAGTAAGTGGGACAGCAGCCTTTCATTTACAGGCAATCATTCATTGTGACCCACCATTAATGGAGACAGAAAACAATAACTTTTGTTACAAAAATGTGTGTCTTTTTATTAAAGAATTCAGGAGAAAAATCTTTTTAGTTATTTACTTCAAAATTCAACTTTTCCTTACGAAACATTTTCTTTGCCAGGAAAATTGCCCAAAATTGCCACGTCCCAGGTGGGATCAGAGACATTCTGAGAAGACTTTGTGCAGAACCTGTTTCAAGCAAAAAGAAGTCTCCAGTGGCAACACTCTCCTGATATAAGAGCACATGAGCCAGTGAATTTCAACTTGTAAAGTCCTCAGTGCATGAAAATTTCAAATAATTTTGCAGTGGAGATTGCAGGGCCTCTTACAATTAATAAAACCAAGGAAAGGTTCAGACACACGGAGATTTTGTTAATCAAGAAACTACTTAGTATTCTACTTTTCATTTTAGAACTTCAATAGACTCTTGAAGACTCAACCAACAAGACTTGTCATTGTGCTTTGAAATCACATCATTTTTTAGAAATAAGATGAAAAATCCTGGGATATGGTGATGTGTTTTAAAAGTTGTGCTTCATAGCAAGGCACTTCCCAGATTTCTCCATGCAATAGAAAAATAACCTGAATTATCAACAAGAAATCTGTCTGGTAAAAGATAATGAGGAACACCTGTTGGTCTACTGGGAGAGACAGTGGAAAAATGGGTGGGAATTTCCAGCTTTAAATATGCCGCCACTCCCACAATATTCAAGTCAACAGAAAAACCTGTCAGCAGAAGGTCAAAGTTATTAGTAGATTATTTTTTTCATCTACAGAGAGGTAGATAAGATCCCCATAATTTCACAGACATTATTTAGTATTTTCCAAAGTTCTCACGTTAAGCTAATTTCTCATATAGAGCCTATCTTTTGGAGCTATATTTAAAGTCTTGTAAGACCACCATGCACCCACGACTAGGTGCTAAGTCAGCAAGGGCTCAGATTCACAAAGTAATTCAGTTTAAAAAGCATCTTAAAAATCTTAACACTGGATAAATGTGAAGGTGAATTAGGCACAATGCATACGAGTGTCATAGGCATTGCTGGTAGCACAAACAATTACTGAGATTACTTGATTCTTCCCATTTTAGGCTCCCAGTATGCCAAAACTTCAGATGACTAGACTGCACTCTGACGTGTCAGACACTTGTCTGAACTTTAAAAATCTTCTTCGGAAAACTTCAGCCAAAATAATTCAGCTATTTCCAAGAACAAGACCATGGAAAAATACCTGCCTTGTCCGTGTTAAAACCCTGCGGTAACCTCCATTTTTTCAGAACTTTACTGCCTGTATGCTTTGGAAAAGATACTTCAATTTTGACATTAAGATATGGCTTGTCCCTGAAACACAACCTTTATAACTTCCATACAAATCTACACCACGGAACCATTGCAGCCATTAGAAAACCGCAGGTCACAGGTGAACAGTGGACATTTCTGCAACCTCAGTCATTCCCTTGGAGGTACATCCACAACACCACTATTTCAGGTTGAAGCTAAATAGATCTGACACTGTTCCTGCTCTGAGTAACTACAAGATATTTTCAGTCATTTTGGGATACTCAAGATACAAGTGGACAGATTTACCCATGCTTTCGAACTTCTTGCTGGACATTATAGAAACAGGTCTCTCAGTTGGAAGTGGGGGAGGAACAGGGAGAAGACAGGGGCCAGTGAAGAAAACTAAACTGAGGAACAGACTGGAAACCTAAAAGCAGCCTGACGTTTGTTTGGGGAGATGGAGAACATGGGGAGGCTACAGCTTAATGCCAGTTGTGTGGGAGGAAACACAGTACGGGGAGCCGCAGAGAAAGGGGACCTTGAATTATGGCTGGGAAAGACTATTCAAACTATGAAGATCTGAGGGAGGACTAAAGATGACAGAGCAAGATGACTGGGACTTCTCCAGCAACAGAGAAATCTGAAAGACACTGGATGTGGCTGGTCCAAGAGGTTAGGAGTAGTTAAGTGTTCCTGTCCCAGGCACAGTAAAAGCGGTTGCACCTAGAAAAATAGGACAATATCGAAGTCCCCTTATGAACTTGGTGTGGAAAACACAGTTTTGGGGCTTTGTCCATCCCTGCTGCCCTGAAATGCCTGCAAGATCCACCAACAATGTGACCAGCCTACCTCATAGAAAACAAGCTTCTTAGTGTCTTTAGCACGACCATGGTAACTAGTGATTATTGACTTTGCTACTCTATCAACTGAAGTAACAGAGGTTTGAGTGGCCAACACAGACTCTAGCCCCACTGGCTCTCCTGGGAGTCACTGTGATCCTGCACAATGAAATGCCTTTTTTGGCAGTCTACTATTTTTTTTTTTAATATGGGAAATTACACACCTCAAACTGTGTTAAAAGAATCTTGCAGTTGCAATCAGATGTGAGGTAGTGCCAGAGTCAAATTGCCTCTCCAGCCTTGATTCAATCCCTTTTTGCATATGCATTACCTTTAATAGCATGATCATACACTTCTCCCTCCTGCAGGGCATAAAATGGACAGCACCAATGATAGACGGGAGGATATAACAAAGGCAAACTGCTGCCCAGAGGGTATGGACTTTAAAAACTAGATGTCTTATAATAGAAAAAAAAAAAGGATTCAGGCGCAGTAATAAGAGATGCACTGCAGCATGGCCGTTCCCCAGGTATGACCTGGCGTGCAGGTATCACATCGGGGAAGGCAATAGAAGGTGGTTACAGCTCACTGCTTCTCTCACTAAATCTGCTCCTAGGGCTTACCAGAAGAAGGAGGATGGTTTCACCACTGTCCTTGAGAGCTGGTTGTATTTCTGCTGTTCAGCTCCTATCCAAAGCTAGGCAAGCAATTTAAACCAGCTCTTTCTCTCACAGTTATAAATTGTACAGCTTCATTTTCTGGGTCCCTGACTAGATACTGTAGGGTCCCTGAGCTGCAGAAGTGCTGAGCACTCACAGTCAGCTATCACATAAAGTATGGCTCCGTGCTGTGCAAAGTCGAATTCTAGCAGAAACTGGGCACTCAAATTCAGCAAACGTTTCTGGCCTGCCACCATGCCCCACCTGTGGACTCAGGTTAATGCCGTATCTCATCTGATGGGCTGCTGTGAAAATAAATCCATTATTTTTTGTGACAGTTCCAGACAGCAGAGAGCTGAAAGCTGTAGGAAAGCCTAGAGAAAAATAATAATGCTGAATTCAGAACAGAAACTGGCAGGAGGGAGCAAGAGAAGACTCGAGGTCACACGATGAATAGCGAAAGGAAAATGAAATACTGCTTGCTCATTAAGGGAACATGGGCCAATGTGTGCACTGAAAGAGGAAGGGAAGCAGCAGAGGGACCAATGTAGATCTGTAACTAAGAATTACAGTCCACGCATTATGCTGAAAGTAACCAAATTAAGAATGCAAAGGTAACCTTAATTCTGCTATTCCTTGACTTTTGTGGCTTGACTTCACAGATTAGCTAGTGCACTTTTGATGAAGACTGGTATTTGGGGGGTTTATTTGTCTGTGTGTATTACCTACAACCATAATTTAAAGAATTTAACATTTAAAAGTCACTGAACTCTATCATTACAACAACCCGCGTAAATTCCACTACAAAAAATATAAATGCTTTGCATCTAGCCCTCAATGAGCAATTGCAGTTGAAACTTTTCCTTTATTATTCTTCCTGATAGTGGAGCTTGTATTGTCACATGGGACACTTGAGGAATAGGATTTAAGTTAAAAGGAACCAGCTTTTGATTCTAAGTTAGAATAATTTGTACCTAGGAAGAATGTGTAAAACTCCAGAAAGAAAGTTTTGATTTGATTAAGAAAAACAGTAGCTATAATAATTAGAGAGAAATATAATTTCACATCCAAATTTAGCTTTGGAAAGTTGAGTATATTAACAGATTTATTGCTTTTCCTGTTTTCTATTTTTGCAGCAAATATCTTTATTATTATGTTCCTTGCAGCCACTTTTGGCATCTAGCTTGTTAGTACATGACTTTAACTGTAGCTCCCATTGAAAACAGTATTTTTTCAGGATTTTTTGTCACATCATTAATATTTTCATTCAAAGATCATACATCTTTACTTCAAATAAAGCATTCAACCATACAGTAAACATCTTGTTGACCCCACTTACTAACAACCATTGACAGTAAAAGACTGAATGATTGCATAGCACCTGCCTTAACCTTCAAGGATATTTAGTTATATTTCATGTGCTATCAATTTTAACTCCTCTCTCATATTCAGAGCTTTAGTGCCTGAGCCTAGCCATAGTGGTTTTTTGCAGACCTGTTAGATGTCATCACCCTTCAGTACTCAGATTTGTTTTGGCTCTTAAGCATTTCTTTAATTCTCTTTACAAGGAAACAAAATCTGATCCTTCATAAAACTTCAGCTGTTAGGACGAAACTGCATCGACAAGAAGAGGAAATTGATAGCAAATGTTTATCCAGCCCACTGTGAGTGTGTGGTGGTTTCCCCAGCTGCAGCCAGTCCTTACAGGATTTCAGTTTTTATGGCCTGTGGCTGTTAAATCTTGGCTCTTTACATAGTATATACATATCAAGCACGTATACTCCCTTAACCCACTTCAGTTATTAGGTCGTAAGTTGTACCTTAACCCTCTTTGACTGGGGCCAGACCTCCACTGAAGAAATGGTGGTGACAGCTTTAGCTGTTACTAAGTCTTCAGCTGCTTGTTACTTCTTTGTTCACCTTTACCATCTCCTGAACAACTCCTGCAAGACAGATTGGATTATTTTGATTGGTTTGAAATGAATGAGGGGGAAGAATCTTCCATAACTTTAAACAGCTGAAAATTGCACATCAGGAACACTTTTTGTTCTTCCAAAACTCTTCTGAGCAAGAGTTAGGGTTGATGAAGTTCCTTCCTGATGTCTCATTCCAGCCTTGGGGAACCTCACTTTGAGGTCCTGGACTTTTTGAGTCAAATCTAGCACAAAAAAAAGCAAGGCACACAAAATCACCGATTACTTTTTAAACCATAGATGTGGGTTTGTCAACTTGAATTAGGGTTTCAGCTTTTCTTAGTGAAGTGAGCATTAGTTTGGGGTTGAAATGAAAACGGTTTGCTAAAAAGGAGGTATCTGTTAGAGGGTGAGATTATATCATCCTGTCTATTTTAAAAGCATGAAATTTAATTTAGGACCCTAATCCGGATACAGTTAATAGTATTGAAAGGTGGTGAACTCAACAGAGAAATTAAAATGTAATCAGTTTTGCTGCCTTCATGTCTTCTTCCCATTAAGTTACTCCTATTTAAGAAGAGATATCTGAATCATTAGCTAACACTCCCTTCTGCCACAATTTTTCACATCCTTGAAAATGTCTAGCAACAACGTACCTTGAAAGGATCAGCAGTGGAGCACTGATACGAACAGCAGGGTATTTTTATCCTTTGAATAAGGCAATCAAACTTCCACCCTTCTTTATCCTCTCTTACCTCTGCATGGTTGAAATATTAGAGCCAACCTCATCAAAATAATCTGAATGGAAAGTCAGGATCCTTTCATAGCCCAGAAATATTACTGGAAGTTCAGAAAGCTCATCTTTACAAAAATTATTAGATCTCAAGTTTGCTTCCTGCAGAAAGGTTAAAGGGCCTACATCCAATTAATAGTATGTATCTACTCCAGTCCAACACATAATTTAGTTGTGACTATACTTTATTGTACCCCGGTCACTTTTAGACTATAACTACTATGGTTCTGTTTTTGTTTTATCCTAAGTATGTCTTTGGTTTAAGTGTGATTATCTTCAGGTTTATTCTGAAGCTTCTTAAATAAACTGTGCAAAAGCAGTACTTGAATTGCCACGCATACGAATGTTTGTGGGTTTTATCATTATGCAAGATTTGTATTTAGAAACAGGAACTAACTTTCAAAATTTTTTTCATTGATTTAAGAACTCATTTGAAAGGACAGGTGTCTTAGCTAGAAGTTTTCCTTCACTTTTTCAAATTATTTTTCCTCTTTTATAGCAAACAATATTATGGTTGTAATTAAAGATTCCATCAGTCCTTGGCTGCTCCTAAATGCAGGATAGGCTTCTCTTAGTGGTAGTTTTACCTTTTGCTTCATTAGGAGTAAGGACAGACTTGTAAATTGAGTTGAGGCATAAAACCTCACCTTGAAAAAAAAGAGGAGCAGATGCACAGAAATTACAAGGTGGTTTGTTCTTCAGCACTGACAACCAACCTTCAGGACTGCAAAACACCCTCTGAGTCAGTGTTTCCCATTTCTGTGTCGCTCCACGCCTGGAGGGCTGAGCAGTGAGCTGACTCACACCAGCAGCAGAGGACAACCCCTCTAAACTCTACCTGATGGACCATATATTGACTCACAGGACCAGGGTCCAGGGAGTTCAGCTATTCCTGGCCTTCACTCACCCTTTCACCCAGGTAGGAAGGAGTCAGTGGCGCTAACCTAGACCCGGAGTCAGGATAGCTTGTGGGAATGGAATGGGGGGCTCTGGCTTTGACTCAGCTTCTCATCCAAAGGGACTCACACAAAGGGGGTTTACACCCCTGAGCTTCAGCTCCCATCCTAAATGAGTCCCAGACCTTTGTCCTGATCCCTTTGCTTTCCAGAGGAAAATTTGCAGTCTGCAAACCCTGGGACTGGCTCCTGGAATGTCCAGCTTCACTGGATCTTCAATTCCAGCAACGAACGTGGTGACGTTTGGCAAACCCTCAGAAAACAGTAATGAAAGTCCAAATTCCCATCTGTTCCCACTGACAGCTGTATTTCCAGACAGGCTGTTGCTTATTCTGTGCCATCCCTGTACAGAGGGGAGGCCAGACACAGCCTTGTTCTCACCTGTAGCCTTCAGAGCCACCTTTGCAAGCTGCCAGACTGTAAGATGAGAGGCCAAGTCATGACATTTAGATGAATGCAGAAAGCTGAGGTATTTTTCCCTTCCTTCAGCATAGGGATCGCTTGCTATCTAACTTCCCATGCCCTCCTCCCAGGTCTTCATCCTGCCAGACTAGGGGAGAGGAAAAACAACAGTCCCATGAGCAAGCTCTTGTCCACAGACATATGTTTTACTCTTCCCATACAGCTTCACAGGCCACTGTGAAGTTCAATGCAATGACACAGCCCCACGGCTTGTGCATAGCAATGTTCTGGATCTTTTTATATATTCTTTGTGATTTCTCAAATAAGATAACAGGCTTTACAAAACCTACACGCACTGAAAAAATACAATATATACACTTTTTTCCTTTGACAGTTCCTCTGCTCCAGCAGTAAAAGGAGAGACATAAAAAGCAGGTGTTCATGAACTGTGGCATTGAAAATACTCTGTGGAAAGGATACATGTTAATCTCTAAAGAAGGTGCCACAGGGAGGAATATTTTTATAACCCAAGAAAATGTTAAAGTAAGTTTAAATTTTACCACAAAGTCCACCCTCCCTATTTACTGTGTGAGGCGATATATCACCTCTTTGTGAGCAATAAAGATAAATTGTGTTTTAAGGCAGGACTATGAGAATTACAATGTGGGTACAACTGTCCCTTCCCTTTGAAGCATTCCTTTTCTTATCATTTCACATATAAAGTAGAAATGGGAATACTGGAAGCAATCCAGGCTTGTAAGAGATCGAGGCTAAAGAAAGTAGAGTTCTGTTCTCTCCCATGTTATAACTGTACTGCTTGTACTTGAGCAAATTGTTTAATACCTTCCATTCTTCCCTGGAGACAACATGTAAATAATTATAAATCTTATTAATACCTCTGCGAAAGTGCACTTTGATTAACCCAAATGAACTATGTAAGTCTTGGGGTTTATTATTAGATTTATGTATTATGTATATTGTGTAGTTATGGTCAAGAAAAAAGGAAGTCAAATTGCAATTTATGACATGGTACTTCTCAATCTCCATGGTCAGAAATGGTGGCTGCCAGTGTATCGGTGGGTTTTGAAGACCTTCTCTCATTTGAGGGAAGAGTGATGCACTAAGCCCTTATTAAAAAAACCAAAAAACTGTAAAATATAATATTTTTCCAGGGTTTTTTTACGTGATTCTTGTGGGAATAGAAAAGAATGGTTATAAATTGTGCCTATTATACAAATTAAAAGGTAGTTGCTCTCTGTGCCGTAATTGAACCTGCAACGCAGTGCCATCTGGTGCACACGCAGAGAATAGGCTGCCACAGGGAAGGACGTTCAAGCCCTAAAAAATGTGTGTTTCGTTTCTACAAAGTAGCAGTTGCATCAGGCACTTCACTCCCTTTAACAAGATAAATCATCCCACAATACCCTTGTCAGTTAGACAAGTATCATTATCTCCTTTTGCAAATAGCTATACGGAGGCAAACAGGTAATCTGAGTTACCGAGATGACAGCGGGAATGAGTGCGGAAGTCAGGCTGGGATTCAGGATCCTTGATTTATAACACTGCCCAGCAGCCACCCAGCCAGAGGGAGCGCGGGCAGGAGCGCCGGTCTCGTGGTTCGGCGCAAAAGCATGAGCTGGGAAAAATTGTTCCCGCTGCCACAAACCCTAAGGAATAGGGAGCGTTCAGTGAAATTAGGACATGGCAAATTCAGAACTGGTAAGAGGGAAAAACTTCTTCATCTGTTCTGCCGGTGGAACTCACTGCCAAAGCACATCCCTGAGGCCAACAACTTAGTAAAATTCATTAAACTTTCAGACAGTTCTGGGGTCAGAATTTTTCAGAGCAACCAGTTTTACAGACAAATTAGGAAAGGACTAATAATCCCATGCTTTCAAGTTTAAAGCGTTCTCTGATTTATAGAAAGTAGGATAAACCGAGATGCCAGATAAAGCAGATTATCCTGTATCTGCAGGGAACCATCACCATCCTCCAAACCACCTAATCCCCGTTGGACCAGCAGAAGAAAGATTCTCAGATTTTGGGGGTACAGCAATTTTCTTGCTTATACAAGAGAGGGGCACAGCTTTCTATACTGCCACAGGTTTCCCATGTGATCTTGGGCAAGACACTTAGGGCACAATTAGACGTGCTTGCTGGTCTGGTGTAATGTGTTGCCACCAAAAGGGGACCTTCTCCTCTTTTCCCCTCCAATGCAAGGCCTTAGGAGCAACTCTCATCTTTTGGTGAGCTGTTTCACCTCACCAAACTTGCAGAAATCTGCCAGGAGTCCAGAGGTGAGAAGGAATCAGAAATGACCTTTTCAGCAGAAATGAACTTTTCAGCAGAAATGAACTTGTGCATTCAAGCTACAATTTAATGACACAGGATGAGCCATTCTGACTGCTCACTGCCACCAAAACAGAGAAGTTCCTTCTCTTCTTCAGTTAATTCCTCGTCCTCCCTCACTGCTGTTATTCATTTGGCTCCACTTCTGGTGTTCACTGACCCCTTTGAGCCAGTTCAACTCACTAACCCAGCAGAAAATAAATGTCACAAGAAAACCAAAAAGATTCCTGCTGGGTTAATGACTTTTAACTGGTTTATAGAAGAATCCAACTATATCAGAGCTGCTGTCGAAGGAGTGGGACTTTGCAGCTGGGAAAGAGGAAAAGGGAGGAGAAAGGGCAGAAGGGAAAGCACGAGTAACTGAGGAGGGTGATGGGAAATCACCTCTCCTTTTGGCCAGTCACCAGCTCAGCTCAGCTGCTCAGGAAATCAAGCCCAAGCTGTCATCTCACAGTTAACGACTCTCAGATGCCCATGTACCATGAAAACAGGAGCATAAAAATCACTTATATAGGGTTCCTGGTTCCTCCTCTTCTCTACATTTGACTTGTCTCATTTGCTTTCTAACTGTACTATGTAAGATTTAAACATATCAGAAAAGTTTTCTGGAAAATACAGTATATTCCTCTCATTAGGACTCTTACGAGGATTAATAAAGTAAATGTGTGTAGACCACTTACAAATGAAGGACTAAGCCTTATCACTGCAGTGACACCTAACCAAATTTAGGTCTATGCTAGTAATGTGTTGATGGAACCTACATCTCCATCTTGATCAGGGAGACAGATGGCTAAGATGAGGCTATGAAGTATATTGCAATAAACTGCTAAAAGTCAACATGAGTAAATAAATGCTTCCTCACCCTTCACGTCAGTAGAACTGAATAGTTTATAAAAGGAAAAGACACAGACAGGGGTATAAGAAGGTGTAAAGAAAAAAAGTGTCTCTGTGGCAACATTCCCATATTATGTAAACTACCTAATATATATTCATTCATCAGTGCCTCTTAACCCCAAATATAATTTATATCTCTATTTATACTGTGACTGCGTTTGTTGTACGGTTTCACCAAGATTATTGCTTGCTCCGACAAGGACATGGGATAAAGCCTGAGGAGGAGAAGCCAGTGGCAAAACTCCTGCTGGCTTCACTAAAACCAGGATGTCATCCTAGGCACTTGGACGCCCAAGCTCCCATAGCACCTCTGGAGATAAGTGAAACACACTGGTTTCTACCAGCTAAATAACTGGCCATGAACAGCGGAGAAAGGTCATCTGGTTTTGCACAAATAACACAAATTCTCAGGTCTCAAAACTGAGCTTCCCCTAGTCTGGCCTAATCTTTAATATCTCTTTCAAAGGATCTCCATATTTTTCGGGAAGGAATGACACGTTCCTGTCTGCAATAAAAAGACCTACAGCTCCAAAATAAAAACATGGGTGTAACATTATGGGTTACCTGCTGTTGTAGTCAGTATGTCCAACAACATGGGCTGCCCCATAGCAATGTAAAGTACGCTCATGTGCAAAGCTGGACATCACCACATGTTGTGACAGCTCTCATAGTAGACAGAAAAGACTTATTGGAGAAGACTGGAAGACTGCAGGGTGCTAGCCTGTACTTCTCCAGAGGTTATGTGGACCTTGGTGTCTGTGAAATAACATCAGAAATCTCAAAAAATACCTCTTTGGTGTTTTTTATCTACTTCCTCTTACAGTCTGAACCAGCATCAGCAGCTGAAGACCAAAGCTTAGAGTTTGGGGGAAAAACGTTAAGTTGGTTTTTATTATGAGTGGTAATATTTACAGTACAATAAAGCCTGGAGGCCAACAAAATTGGGATCCACTGTAGTAAAGGAAAACCACTTGTCTCCAAGTAATTAAATTATTAAATTTTTAAATCATTTTTAGATCTTCTTACAAAGTCCTTATTTTTATCTACACATGAAACAATAAAAAGGTAAATAAGAAGGAAACATCTTCTGCAGACAATTCAGTGGCTGCCCTCAGGACCTTCACTGCTGTCCTGTGGCTCCCTCATGGTAACCTGCTCATCCTCCCAGTCCCTTAGAAAAACACTTTCCTGGACAAGCCAGTCATATTGACACAAAAACGGGGTGTAGACCAGACCAGAGATAGGGAAACTTCACTAAACAGGTGTGGCTCATTATTAGACACTTGATGGTTTCTATTTTTACCTTAATCTCTTTGCTCTTCCCTCAGGGCTTGTGTAGTCTAGAAAAGATTTATTTTAACACTTATTAGCTCAAGCATTTGAGCTAATATATTTAAAATCCCTGGTTTCTGACCCTCACTCAAACTGTGGCTACTCTAACCTCCCCAGGCAGGGTGCAGGAGTTGCTTTTTTCACCACTAGGTCCATTTAGAGGACCAGGGTGTCCTAACATTTCCCTTGACTCCTTCCCCTGATTTGGCCACTTTTCCATCAGTTGATACATCAGCAAATACTTTGGGCTCCTTATTCCAAGGTTTTACCAGGTGTTGATTAAAACATTTTAGCTAGCACATTTTAAAAATACGCCTTTTATCCTAGGGCTCAGATATGGGAGCAAGCTCCTGCAAGGCAGCTGAGCCCCCGTAGCTGCACAGGCGCTGTCAGCCTGCTGCCTTAAACCTCCACTTGCTTCTCCAGCCCTAATCTCTGCAATTTCTACACACGCATAATCCACAAATCAACAGCCAGGCTATATTTTCTAAGGAAAGCAATTATTTAAATCTTCCCCAATAAATTCTCAATTCCATTTCAATTAACAGATGTAAAACTGGCTATACCGTCACCCACTTACCCCCTGCATCGCTTCAAAACAGCGTAGCCACAGTTTGAAGAAATAGTTATTTGACATTAAGAGCATAACGGCACTTCTGCCACCTTGATCATTGCATTCGTATTATTATCAACTTCTGTCTGAGTGCCAAGTAATTTAATCAAACTTGAGAGAAGAAATAATAACGTTTCAGTTGAACAATGGCGTGGCTCTTTGAAAAGGCAGAGATTTGCTCTAGGGCACACTAAAAGGAGAGAAGGTCTATAAACAAAGGGTAACGCTGTGAAAAATCTATCTGTCAAATCTAGCTACTTTTCTTTTTCCACTTGAAAATAATTCTCCAGCAGATTGCAACTACTATAAATGTACCACCCTTCAAAAGATATACTATGTAACACATTGCTTATTTAGAGGTTGTTGGCATTTTGTTCAGTTGAGTATATATGGCTTCCTTTTTATGCTCTGTGACAGGTTCACAGCACATCAGTTTGTTTCTCTGCTCAACAGCACAGTCCAAAGCAAAACACAGAGTTGTCTTGGATAAAGAAAACTTTTTAAAATTTTTTAAGAAGAAACAGAGGGAAAGAAAAGAGAGCAAGCGAGCTGAGTGTATGTTAAAATGTGTGAAATCTTTCCTTGTCTTTTGCAGTGTCAGGAAGATCATTGTATCTGGTTTTGCTCCCAGGTTGTTTAAACTATTGATGGAGAAAGAGAAGGCCTAAGTCATATTTACTGACTGCCTGGAAAACTGTTCAGCTGATGTAAATTCTTTGCATGCGAGTACATGTCCATGTGCTGTGTTGTTTGCAAAGGGTGCAGTCCCTTATCCTTGGCCTTTTTGTTTAAGCAAATGCTTAAGTGCCAAGCCTTTGGCCAGAGACATCTGGAAACTGCTGCCTGTCCTCCTCACAGCACACACAGCACACACTTCTGTTGCTACACTCAGTCGTCTTTTCTGGTGCTATCACTGGAGAAGAGCAGCACACCTAAACAAGAGTGGCTTCTGTTTTTTGCCTTCTAAGCCTTCTCTCTTTCTGTAATTCTCCATTGCCAGCCAGATAATACAGAACTCCAGCTCCCGGAAAATACTATTCCAGGTTGTAGATCCATGCAAGCAGGGGATAACAGTGTATTGATAACAACGGAGAGAGCACAGGCTGCTAATCACTGAAGGGTAGGCACTACCTGACTAACATCCAGGCTAGAGTCTATCTGTCCACAGAAGAGTTTCCCCTGAAAGAGAATGGAAATCCAAATAGCTCTGAACAATGCATTTATAAAGATAATGATCGCAAAAAAAATCTGTCTTTGCAGGATAGTATGGCTGCCATAAGCAAGTGACCCAGCAGTAATCAACTTTTGCATCCCTATTTTCTCCCCCTGCTCCGTTGAGGGCAGGATATGCTTTACGGAGGTAAGAAAGCCAAATCCCAATGCGAAAATGCATTCAGACGATCTGAAGAGAACAATATGAAGGTTAGAGTTTATATGACTGTTTACAAGAATGTTGTTATTACCGTGCTATAAAACAGAAAGGAATGTGACCAGACTGGTACAGAACATCAAAAGAATTGTAGAGTCATTTTAATGAGTTACTAGAAACTAAGTCAGGTTCTCCTTTTTTGAGGCTATACAGTTCTACTCTGTGCAATGGATTTAAGTCACTTAGCAACCTTTGTACATGTTGTAGCATGCTGGGGCACGCTCCCAGCTGGTTTTTAATGCTCCCAGCATACCCAGGTGGATAGCCTGTCCTATCCATATTTTGCAATGTACAAAAAGACAATTCGAGCCACGAGGTCTGCTTCTCTGCCACCCCTGACCTTGTGTGGACAGTGACATCTGAGTAAGAAAAGTGAAAAGTGGGGTTTATGGGTACCTGTTCAGACCAACAGCATTTCAAACTCACCGCATACATGGGAAAATAGCAGCATACTTAAGCCAGGAAAATCAAGGCTATGGGGGTTTTGTACAGGTCACATAGCTACAAGGAATGGGAGGCTTAAGCAGGCATAGTGGGAAGCTACCAAACGCCACTGTCACCATACATAACTTATCTTTAGCAAGAAATCTCACGACATTTTCAAAGTTAACAGGAGTTCATCTAACAGTTATTTTTGCCTTAGAAAAATCTCTGTCATGTTTGCAGCATGTTATTTGCCAGTATTTTCTGATTCCTTTTGTTTCCTAGGAGTGATTCTTTTTTATGATACCAAAATGTCACCTATATACCAAGCAGACAATGCACCTCAGAATCTCCAGAGATCTTTTATTTAATCTAAAATATCCATTATGACATTTCAATCAAAATGCACCACTCAGTACTACTCCGGGTTCTTAAGCTGATCCTATAACCACGTTTTCAGAGCAGTCTCGGACCAGACCCTGAGACGGGCTGTAGAGTCTTTTTAAGTACAAATCTTGATGTATATACGAGTGAGCTAAAGGCTGCTGAAATGTGATGTCAGTGAGATAATGGCATCTGACATAAAATAGAACATTTTGCTTCACTGAAAATAATGCTCTGTTACATTAACAAAGTTTGTGTGAGTCTAAAATTGCAAAATTACTCTTTAGGAATTTAGGACTGGTCTATTTAGGACTCCCTACCAGTTATTATGTAGGTTTTAATCTCCAGGCAGCACCCAGATTTGTATCAATCATGCTGCTAAATTATCAGGAGAGGATTTAGTACCTGTGTGGATGTTGTAGTTGATGGGCTTCTGAAGGAAATTACTACCCTCCCTGGGATACAGAGCTTCACCAGCCTGTGAGGGATCTCTTCTGAAAGCTGGAGAAAGATTAGTGTGATTTGTCAAGTATTTGCATGGGCTATCACAAACTCATCTGCTGGGTCTTCTGTAGGGGGCATGGAAAGCTCCTACTCCAAAGGAACCTGAGAGCATACAAAGAGAAGCCACCGACTCCTTCCACTAGTCTGTCATGCCCTGAAGAAAATTTGTGGAAATTCAACCTGTCCAAGCTGCTCCACTGTAAGGAAAAAAAACATTAAAGAGGGAAACTACTAGTGAAAGAGGAGGTGGTTACACTACCAGTGCTGGCTTTTGCCACCTACTTCTATCAACACTTTAATTCCACAGTAAAACACCAAAAGGGTCACATTCCCAACTTCTGTCCTTTTTAACGGGAAACAATAAGTGCTAGTCATTAAAAAATAGGCCATATTTGTGAATGTGATTTTTCTCCACCCTTTACTGCTTGCTGAGATAGGCGCTTACCCACCCATCCCTTTGAAGGCAGCTCGCTGTGTTATTACTCAGATAAGCACACATCTGCAGTCCTGAGGTTCTGCAACAGGTCAGCAAAGAAAATACCAGTTAAGGTGTCTGTAAAACAAAATACGAAAAAAAAATCCATCCCCAGTGCTACCTTAATCGTGTCACCAGCTACTGTCTAGATGCTGATGTTGCAGATCTCTGTTGGGTGGGATGGGCCCTGACAGGGAGCAGGGGGACCCAGACAGATGACAGGAGTGGAGACTTGCTGGTACTGAGATATCTCTCTAAAGGTCTCGTTTATAACTGTTGGGTCTCTTTTGAGATTTTAAGTTACGACCCATGTTTGGTGGTGAAGATCACTGTTTTTTCATTTAAAAGCATCTGAAACAATTAAGAAGTATCCAGTCAAGTGTCTGGGATAGATTGTCCATGAACTTCTCATAGATACATAATAAATATGTAATAAATATGAGTGGTGTTCCTCAGGGGTCAGTACTGGGACTGGTGCTGTTTGACATCTTTGTCAGCAACAAGGACGGTGGGATCAAGTGCACCCTCAACAAGTTTGCCAATGACAGCAAGCTGTGTGGTGCGGTCGACACGCTGGACGGAAGGGATGCCAGAGGGACCTGGACAGGCTTGAGAGGTGGGCCCGTGCAAACCTCATGAAGTTCAACAAGGCCAAGTGTAAGGTCCTGCGCATGGGTTGGGACAATCCCAAGCACAAATATAGGCTGGGCGGAGAATGGGCTGAGAGCAGCCCTGAGGAGAATGACTTGGGGGTGCTGGTTGGCAGAAGGGCAACATGTCCCTGCAGTATATGCTCACAGCCCAGAAGGCCAACCATGCCCTGGGTTGCATCCCCAGCAACGTGGGCAGCAGGGCGAGGGAGGGGATTCTGTCCCTCTGCTCCACTCTGGTGAGAGCCCACCGGGAGTCCTGCGTCCAGCTCTGGAGCCCTCAGCACAGGACAGACATGGACCTGTTGGAGCAGGGCCAGAGGAGGACACAAAAATGATCAGAGGACTGGAACACCTCCTCCTTCCAGGGAGACCTTACAGCAGCCTTCCAGTACCGGAAGGGGCCCTGCAAGAGAGCTGGAGAGGGACTTCGTACAAGGGCCTGTAGTGATAGGACAAGGGGTAATGGCTTTAAACTGACATAGGGGAGATTTAGATTAGATATAAGGAAGAAATTCTTTGCTCTGAGGGTGATGAGGCCTTGGCACAGCTTGCCCAGAGAACCTGTGGTTGTCCCCTCCCTGGAAGTGTTCAAGGTCAGGCTGGATGGGGCTCTGAGCAACCTGGTCTAGTGGAAGGTGTCCCTGCCCATGGCAGGGGGGTTGGGACTAAGTGATCTATAAGGTCCCTTCCAACCCTAACTGTCCTGTGATTCTATGAAATACAGTGCATCAGCTGCTTAAGCAATTTATCAAACAGATACAAGTTTGTGTGTGTGTGCTGTGGAATACATATGCCATGTTACTATATACCTGGCTTATATGGTTTACAGAAAATGAAATTTGACCTTGTCATAGACAAATATTTATGTCATTAATAGTCATATTTAGGATCATGGCATTATCACAAATGCCACACAGACATTTCAAATTCCCAGTCTCCTGCTTTTAAATAAGCATGTATTCGATCAGTGCCTGCTTTGGGTGTTCTTTTTATTCACACAACAAATGTAACTGGAGTGAGAATTTTCAGTGCAGTCCCTTGCTTATAAGCTTCTGTCTTCAGCCAAGAAATCACCTCAAACTGATGCCCAGGTTTCTTTTATTATGTTTTTACAACAGTACACAAAAAATAAATGGTTCTGACTGTGTAAATATGTACCAGGAAGCCGCTGGAAATGCAATTCTCCCTGACATTTGCAGCTGTCACCACTGGGAAAAGTTCCCGCATTGATTTTGACCTTCTGAAGTAGAGAAACAAAAATTTCACCTCTCTTTCAGTTTGATGTTGTACCATCTGAGTGCAACAGCGGCTTCCTGCTGCACAGTCCTACCTCTGCCTTGCTGCATGAGAAGTATCTGCTGCCTGGTTTTAAAAAAGCACCATTTAAATACTAAATAAGATCTGTACACATGGAGTATATAAATGAAAAAAATGCATTAATGCATGCATAAAAGCAAGGATTTAAGTAATTTCAGCAAATGATGCATGCCTTTGTGCACATATGAGTCTGTACAGGAGGGTCTTGATGCAAACTGTCACCTTATTCCAGATCTAAGACCTGGTATCAAGGAAAGTGATCTTCAACTTGCAAAATCTCAGGCACTGAGCATCCAGCTTACCGGGTGGGCTCCTGCCTTGCACTCCACCACAGCTCGGCCTGCATTTCATACTGCCCTGCTCTTTGACCTTGCATGCCAGATGTTCTGGTTTGTGAGGGCTTGCACACTAGGACAGGAGAACTGCTGCTAGATTTACCTGCTGAACGCAGTGCCAGTGGACACAGGTGATCAAGGAAGAGGCTGTGCTGTTACAGGAATTCATCAGCTGCCCCTGGACCAAGCATGATTTTCAGAGTTGCATTGCCTTCTCCTCACTACATTTAGCCAAGGAAGGCAGGCTAGCTGTGCATGGGCCTCTGGCTCAAGGCAGAGATCCACATTAAGCTCACCAAAGACACATGTCTTAGAGCAAATCTACAGGAGCTGTGATTTCGGATGTCCACAAATCAGCCTTGCTGTAACGTGTAGAGACCAGCAGGTATTCTGTGTAGGATGCAGGATGTCACAGCAATCCCCGAAGGTGCTTGCATGAAGCTCCAGAGACAACTGTAAGTCCATAAAGGGAAAATTTCAAACCTTACAAACTCTTTGGCATGAACATCCTGATGCCTGAGTCCTGGAACTTACCACTAACAAGTGGATGAAATCTTTCCTCAGAAATTTGCTTCAGTAAATTTGACTTTGAATCCTAGTGTCATTAGGTGGCATCATCAAATCTTAAAACATTACCTAATTTCAAGGTATTATACCTGGTCTGTTCCCCAGCTAGCTGTGAGCAATACCCAACAGAGTATCTAGGCTGGATTTCTTTTTTCCAGCTGACAAATGTCCAGGACCCACCTCTGTGCCTGGAAGAAGAGCTCAGCATGCTCGTTATGCAAGGAGCCACATGGCTGACACTTCTGGAGAGTATATCAGGTCACACAGACTTCTGCCGCATCTCATGTTTGAACACAAGTCCCAAAGAGCTAGTCTTGACCTGTTCCATGCATGAGTCTTGGGAGGGGTGGGAGAAAATGACGCCTGGAGCCCAAAAGGAGAGAGGAGTGGGACCCCCAGGCAATGCAGGAAGCAGCTGGAATTCCAGGACATGCTGGCCTGAGATGCACAACAAAAACCCAAACCAGCTCCAGGTTGCTGGAAGCTGCAAAGATTGGCAAAGGGCCTCTCCATCCCTGAAACTAGCTCTTCTGCTGGGTCCCTGGGGTTTGCAGCAGAGGTTCCAGCTGTATAAAGAAATCTCAGGGAAAGAGGCTTCCCCTCCATTTTTTATTTACTATAGACATTTTCACAGCTCTGCATGAAACCACCTGCCCCACACAACAACAAATATTGGAGCAGTAGAGTGATTTTTCTACCACCCACATAAGATAAGGAATCAGGAGATACAAAGCCTCATTATACCCAAACAAAAAACTTACAAGCAAAAACATAAGTGTTAAGAGGAAGCTGAAAAAGTAGCTGAAGAAATCAGCTATTGTGCAATCAAATACAAATTTAATTCCAGAATGTATTGTTATTTAACACATCTGCCAAGTGAAATCCATGTTCAGGTTACACTTTGAAACTCATAAAATCACCATCACCATCATAACTGCCATCTCAGCTAAATTCTGCCATAGTTTCATTAAAACTGCTTCCCAGCCTTTGGTGTATTAGCCTGGGTTTGCAGTCAGCAATAAACAGAGCAGAACTGGCCCTTCTTTTAACTTCCTGCATACCAGAAGCTGTGAAGGAAGACTGGAGCTGAGCTAGGTGACAGCTTTTTAAACACAGATAAGCATGTGACTCATCTCAAGAGCAAGCCTGAAGACAAGTCAGCTCCACAACACCATCAGCTTTTGCACTAGGGGCTTCCTCCTGGACCTGAGAGAATGCAAAGACTTGCAAGATGAGAGGTGGGGGTGAGAGCGCACACGGCTCTACCCACTTTTCAAGTATAAATTAGTCTGCCTTGAAAGCAGGTCTCAGGATGTCCCAGTACAAAAGTGGAGACAGCAGAGATTTGCACAACCTGCAGGGCTGCAGGCCATACTACTCTCTTGGAGGTTTTGCAGCCTTGTTCTTAAAGAAGACAATAAACTAAGTACTACACTAAAAAAGGGACAGCATCTACTGCTCATACCTTGGCTGATAACTAATACCTTCAGAATGGTATTCGCATCAAGGTCAGATGCTACGGGACCTCTTCTCCACGGCCCAGGGAAGCAGGTTTCTGGAAAAAGAAGGCTTGACATCAGGGAAGGGTTGAGTGTGGCAGTCTCTGGACAGTTCATGCTTTTCCTGTACTTGTCCTGTCACCACCAAAACCTCCGAGACTGCTCTGAAATACCTTTTGACTTGGGGTAGTCAAAAAGTAGGCAACTATCTCCCTAGCTGCAAAACTTTTCCAAGATATGCCAGTGCCCTGAGCCTCTTCCTGGTGGAAAGTAAATGTGTACCTCGATGCCTACTCATTCCTTAGACCCCAGTGTCCTAGCTCAAGTATGTTGACAATCACGTCTCTTGCTCATCACGAATGAAATTTGATCCATTCTCCAAATCCATCCCTTTTTTTCTCAAATCTACAAAACCACTTCTCTTTTTCATTTACTTCTATGCAGAATCATAGAAAACTAGCCTAGCCATGACTTAAAACCTTCTCATGCACACACCTCACCTGCTTTCCCAGGCAAAGCTGGAATCAAATATACCTACCTCGCTCCTGACAGCAGCAGCAGCCGGTAAAGCTAGCAGTGTGCACTGAAAAGCATGACCCAGAGAAACACGGATTCTTAGTCTTGCCCTTTCTAATTTGTAGTTCACTCCTCTGTTGTTGTAAATGATGACCTTAAAGGGCTGAATCATGAAAAATGTCATCTGAAGGCACCATTTATTTTGAGCATGATCTCCATAACAGTTTGACAGCGAAGCACCACAGTACCACTCTGAGGATTAATAATGTGAAATGCTGAAATACAGAGGGCATCAAAGGGGAACTTCAGCTTGGCAGCTCTGCCTCCAAATAACCCTCCCCAGGGACTCCTGAAAATCAACAGAGAGCTCTGCATCACACTGTGGGCTTGGACCCATGATGAAAGGTGCTCTAATTGAGTCAACTGTAAGGTCAATGTGCTTTACACCCGTATGTTGATAAATAAGTAAGCATCAGTGTCCAATTTAGTTGTCATCGCAGAGTGGGACTCCAAGGCAAAGGAATGCTATAAGCTTGTAAGGACCACGCTTCTCTCCTTCCCTTTGATGTGAGCCAAGGTAATGGAGATTCTGCCAAGGTGTGACTAATTCCTTGTTACTATATTGCTTAATTTTCATATAGTTTTGAAAAAAAGAAGGCCTTTGAGAATTGGAGGGAAAGGGAAACTCACCCCTGACATATTCTACAGAACACAACCAGCAGTACAAAGCAGATTTTATTAACAGATGGTGAAAGCTCAATTTAAAAAGTACTGTGGGCATTAAAGGAGATTGTTTTATGTCTTTGACATGAATACTCAGGCTAGATGAACTATCAGGAGTTTGGTTTAAGTGAGATTAGTGTTTAGTACTTGGAATCTATCCAAACTGATTAAATCTGATTAAGAGAGCACAACTTTCTATAACACTTTCACAGTGATAAGATTAGGCTGTATATGTACTACCTGAAAACGTAAATATAAACAGAAGGGAAGGGAAAAATACCCTTACCAAGTTTTAAATGCAAAAAAATAATAATGAACCCACTGTAGAAAACACTCATAATGTAGCTGACTATTACAAGAGTTAGATAAGAAAAAGGGTATTAATAACATACAGAATGTGTCACAGGAATAACAACCCTGTATTGTGCCCTGCCCTGCGACTCATTCATCCCCTTTGAAGCCAGCTGAAGGGTGTAAGTCTGGGTGCGGAGAACTTGAGTCCAGATCGTCTTGTCAAGGAAGGTCAGGAAAACATAGACCTTTCCAGGTTGTTCCTAGGCATGGCAAAGATTTGCAACCAAGTAGTCTTAACTAGGAGGAGTCTGTAATTATTTAAACACACACTTTTTATGTCCTAAAGAATTTACTAATTTTTTATACATTTATATGTATATTCAACAGTTTTGTCAAGCATACCTTTACATACCACCCAGAGAGAGACTCTGTTCCAAATTCAGGTACCTGTATGTTGGTGCCTACCAGTAAACTTGGTGTCTCAGCTCTCGGCTTAGACAATGGAGATTGGATCAATGTGGTTAATGAAGCCTACAGACCCCACTAACTCTGCATTTCTGGGTGTTAAAGTTTGTCGGCTAAGTTCAAGTGTTGACACCTCCATCTAATTTCCCATGTGTATATGAAGTACTATGTCACAGAAAATATTAACTCCAAAAAAGATTTAGACACATAATCTCTTGTCCTTCTGTTTTCATGCTGTAAGTAAGGGGGCTTGGAAATATTACAGGAAAACTTGTCTTTGAACATGGCTTTGAGAAAGAGCACTCTGAAATGCTGAATCCAATTCTATAGTCCACAGTCAGATAACTGCAGAAGGTCCAGAGCAGACCTACAAGAATAATTAAAGGGATCAGAAATCTGACTTACATGCACAGATTTAGGAAGCCCAAAGGGTTTCACTTGGCAAAGCAAAAGTCAAGAGATGAATCAGGGTCTATAAACCTATAGCCTTTATAAGGAGAAGACTGTTTCAGGAGACAATAGCATAACATGAATATGTGCAAAAGTCTAATATAAAAAGCGAAGTAATTCCACCTCTGGCCTCACTATATAGGTCTTAAGTTTGCGTAGTTGGTAAGAAACAGTTCTGAAGTTAGCACAGAGAGGAGCTCTACCCTAGTGGTGTGTCTAGATGCAATCTGTGTGACCGAGAAGCAGCCCGGTAACTAGAATCTCTGGGGTTCCTTAGAGTAGAGGGACTTGTGCCTTCCTCTTGAGATGTTGCATCTGCCCCCAAACTGACGGCTGCACACTGCCTCTGAGACACAAGGGACAAATGGCAAAGACAGACAAGGCCTCTGGCATCGTCACCAGCAGAGCTAACACATTGTCCTTTCTTGCACTTAGGTCTTCACTGATTTTCATTTTATTCCCTGTTGAAAAAAAATGTTGTCCCTTTTAAGTGTATATGTGGACACCACTCACAGTCCTGCCCTTACTGCTGGAATGAACAGAAAGTTGCAACTGGGTTACTGAAGTTTTACAAGTTACCTGCAATCAGCTGAGACACGATAACTGTGTAAGTTATATGTATGTTATACACATATATATAAGTGTATGTTTTTAACCATAAAAATGTCATATCAGTAGTATTAAATAACATATACTCTTTTAAGCTACCACCATGAAACCAAACACAGATGGCAGCTTATTCTCCCAGTTTACTTCACATTTGCTGTGGATGAAGAACAGGAATGCATTACGCTGCAGTAACTTGCCTGTCCAACCATGTTTCACAAAAGCTTTCCTGGGCCTTGATGTGAAGGAATTGCATGTGAAGATATGGAAGAAAGTTTGGGATGGGCATGTCATCCATATACTATGCAAGGCATCCAAAACCTTTGGGAATTGCCAGAGGAAACTTTATCTCAAACCTCATCTAAGAAAATAGGTAAATTCCTCCATGCAACAACCTACACAAATAGGTGAGGAAGGAGGAAAAAAAGTGAGAAAGCACCATTTAACCCAGCTTTTAATCTCAGTCATGACTGCAAATTGTGCTGAAATCTTTTTCATTAAAGCTGCTACATGTCCCCTCTCCCAGAGGACAGCAATTTCCTTAGTAGTGCCAGTCCTGCCACCAGCACTTGCCAGGGTAGGGGGAACCATTTCACAGCAGATGCAGCCAAGGCATTGGGACCTCAGCCAGAAACCAGGGCACGTCATTTTTCTAGAAGCAACAGCTTTCATTTTCAGCATCGATGGGCAGCACTCCTTAATGCTCTTCACCAATAGTCAAGGTTAGGGCATTGCCTTCCACTGGGCCTTGGGTCAATTTATTCCCTACTTTAAAAGAAAAGGGCAAGAAACACAAAAAAAAAAAAGGGTATTTGGGAACTGTTTGGCTTTTGAGATGTATTTTTAATGGAAGAGCTCTGAATTCCTAAATGCTGGTAGCCAGAACAGAAAAGACAGAATAGAAGTCAAAGTGCAGGCTCTGCGGTCAGAAACTGATGTACCTCCCAGCTCTACAGCGTACCAAACGCTTATTATCCAGTAGACACAGCACAAATGAAACTGATAGAGAAACAGATACCCTGATCTGGTACGGAGGCATACCTGGACATCTCAGCTAAGTTAGGTAGCTATTGAGGATTAGAGCCAAAAAAAAGTATCATAAGTTTTATGCAAGTCGAAGAGGTCTCCACTTGACAGCGTTGTTTAATAGGCAAGAGGCAGCTGAGGACTGCAGATAGTCCCATGGATTCTTAACGAAAAAAAGAATAACAAATGCTGAAAAAATCTGTGAAACAACAAAGCTTACATTTTATACACACTCATCAATTTAACCCTAAAACCTTAAAAGCCTCAGGGTGATCCCAACGCTTTTAATACCAAAGGCCCTAACTATGCCACAGATCAAGCACCAAGCCCAAGCCTGCTTTGTCTAGAAAGATGAAAGCGCACTCAAACAGGTGAAGGCTTCTTTGGAATCATCACCTGCAATTAAGCAAAGGAAAACTAAGAGGAGAAGAGGTAAGCTGAACTTGCTTTAAAAAGACACCACGGGAGCAGGTGGATGCTTGCTAAGGATAGCTGTGGTGTCTGCTGTCATTCTTTCACCAAATGATGTGCATTCATTGGGATTTCCTGCACGTTAACAACAGATCACTTGGTGGGAAAGTCGGGTGGGTGCTGCAAAAGCAAAAAGAAATCCTTTTTTTTCTTGTATATCATTCTGGGAAGAATGTTGCTGCCAAGCTGTGATGGACAGAAATACCAGGGCTCTGTCTGAGCAAAACAATGCCACAGGAAATTTCATTTTGGGATATGGATAATAATTTTTCTTCATTGCCTTAAAACTAATAATTTGTAAATAACTAAACATTTAGTTTAAAACAAGGTCAGTAAAAATTTAACATTTTCCTTAGAAGCCCAGCTCCTAGAGTCATGCTATTTCAATTATTATTTTTGGAAGAGAGGAAGCTTTTAGTCATTGCTGCCAGGAAGAAAATCTTGCAAATGTAAGTAAAGGAATATGCACCAGAACGCAAATTTAAACAAGGCTGTAGTTACTACATAACTACTGTTATATAAATATTCCAAGTCACAATAAAATAAGAGTTACATGTAAGAAGGGAGAAAGGAAAGGGAGCGACTTACATTGATTTTCAGATCTTTGTGGCTGTAACCATCTTTGTGCTCTGCATTCAGCAGGCACTTTACACAGTCCCTGAGAACAGATACTGGGTAAGCTGATAATACTATTAATACTATTAATATCGTTAATAATAATGCTAATTAGGTTAATAATGATCATAGTAAAATCCATGAAAATGTTTTTGGTGTTGTTAAGAATTTTAAAGTTTTGTGGAATGACACTATCCATATGACTTAATTAATTCCATATATACATTTAGTGTCTATCTAAAATTCAAGGAATCACTGGATCCTCTTGTAAAAGTGCCAAGCACTGCAATTCCCACCAACATCTTCCTCCTGCCTATCCCAAAGTTCATAAATTAACATATAAGACTGAACATTGAGAAAATTCTTCTCTTTCAACTCAGTATTTTCGAATACTTTGTTATCCACCACCAATAAAATCCTCCCTCTTGACCCACTTCGACTCCTAATCCGTACCCAAAGGGAGCTCGGGAAAAGAGCAAATGCGAGCAGCGTCCCACGAAGTTCACCATCTCCTCCCTTCCTGACCAGGAGAAAGGCTAACTACAGCTAGTAGACCCTGCTGAACACCAGCCAGACCACCTGGGTTCGTTAACTGGGTCACTATGATTGTTCAGGCAGCCCAGGATTATTCGCAGCCCAGGACTTCCGCCCCCAGCCAGGCACTAGTAGAGCAGTGTGAGCAGAAATTAATCCCATACCCAGAGTTCAGCCTGAAGAGAAAATGCTCCAGAAAGCGCTGATCAGCAGAAAGGAATGAGTCATGGTACCAACTGGTCTGAAACTTTTACTTTCAACTTTTTCTCGCCCATGTGGTTTTGAGGCAGGTGGAAGAGATGTGTTTAAATTACTGGCCATAAAGAATGAGACTGATCTGCACAGTGACAGCACAAAACGGACAATCTGAATAAAATCTTCAGATGGAGATTATATAAAGAGAAAATCAGTATGGTCAAAATACATAAGTAGAGAATTAATGGAGAATGCTTTTTGGACTGCTCAGTGGCAAACTCACAGAACTGGGCAAAATATGAGAGGGCTTTACAATCTCTTTTTCTCCTTTGTATTTTTCAGGTCACCCTGGCTTACAAAAATCAAGTTGTATTTCTTCTGCTTTGCTTCCTGTAAAATCAATAACAACAATCAATTAAAACTTGTTTTGTGCCAGCAGGCTATTCTTTGCAATAATAATGGAGGGAGCTGAAAGATTGCTTTATTTCCTTGACCTCCTTAGCACCTAGATAAATATGGTGTCTGTTCCATCTACAACTTGGAACCACAACCCTGTCCCTGGGTTGGTTTTTAAATTATCTGAAAGAAGATTAGGTGGTCTCACACACTGCAAACAGTCTGAAGTATCTGCTTTCAGCATCACCATAACTGGCTGGGAGATAACATCTAATTTATGCCTAATTCAGAAAAATTCCCAGTATCAGGCTCAGCCCAGGTTTTATTTTGATTTGAATCCTCTGTGATCCCACTGACTTTGGTCACTTTTCAGTGAATGGAAGATGTGAAGAGTCAAGGAAAAGACCTCCCAGTGCGAAACCTTTCACAATTCAGATCAATAGCAAGTTGTATTCATCTCACAGCATCCAGAATCTCTGCTGTATAGTCCTGGTACCCCATATTGACTATTCAGACATTCACACAAAAACACAGATGTGTACAGACACATATAGATACAGATGTATACATATATAAATGTATGAAGAGAGACAAAGAGGCAGAGAGAGATCTAGCAGTGAAATTCTCTTACATCTCAAGTCGCTACAAAACTTAGTCCTGAATTTTTTCATTCATTTATTTTACCAAAAGCCCTGCAAACCAGCCCAGCCACCCAAAGTGCCAAGCACTGTACAAATGCTGGAGCAGCCCTTTCCTCGACAGCCAGTATTTTAAGCACATATAGAAAGCAGGTAACAAACTGCAGCAGGAGCAGAGAAAAGAGGATGAGGTTAACAGCAAGACTGACTACAGGCTAGCTATGCACACAGCTTGTCCGGGGGTGGGGTTGCATTAGATCTGAAAGCAAAGTCAGCAGGGTTTGTCAACTGGAGATGGGCAAGTTATGCAACTATTTGAACATGAGCATGCCTGCCTGCTCAGAAAGGAGATTAGGGACTTGAATACGCTTTTATACCTGCTAAATAATTAGTATCAAATAACCAAGTCCACTCTGCACTTTTCCTCTAAATAGCAAAATGTGAATGAATTGTTTGTTAACTTGGACACGAAGGCTGGGATTTTTAAAGGGCCCTGACAGTGTTAGACATGCAGCACCCAACAACTTTCCCTGAGATTTCGCCACATGTTACCAATGTGAATCCTCATAGGCTTACGCTACTTTCACGGGCTCACCAAAGAAGTGTTACACCTATTCTGCGCGGGGAGACTCTTCTCCCCTCTCTCCCATGCTGGTCCTTGCAGCTTGGTGAAAAGCATCTGGCCTGGTATTTGCCAGCCCTGCATCTCTGGGGGGTGATGGACATTGGGCACAGGCCAGCCACTGTAATGCTATTCCTTGTATAATGCTTTGTTGTTTGACCCTCCCCTTCCCTTCATCGCTTTTTTTTCCAAATAAATTCACATAATTTTTAATCTGATAATACTAGGCTAAAGAACAACCCTTGTGTTCTACCAAGATCTGATTTCCAAAGGGTTAAACTTCGGACTGGAAAATTGGAAGCAGAGCTGAAGAGTCACACACCATCAAAATGCCCTGTCCATATCTTTTTGACACTTTTAGCTCCGTTAACAGAGATTATTTCCAATTTCACTGGCACAGCATCCCTAAGCTATTTAGTACTGAGGGCAGATCCTAGTACATATTGCCCTGCCCAAACGCAGCCATGAACCAAAACAATCTCATCGCCCTTTATCTGCATCACTCCATCCCTCTTTCCTCCACTTGCACAGCACAACAATTCAACATAAGTGAGCTTCCAGGCATAGGTCTCCACCTCTCATTTTTCTTACAAATTTATCAGTAAATGTTGCTTCATTTGATGTCCTGAGCACAGCAAAACTCTTCTGATCACACATTCACTTTCTTTGCTTTTCCACTTTAGGCTGCCTCTACTGCGAGGGCCCCTGAAGCTCATGCAAGGAGACAGACCGGTCCTTTCTAGAACATGACTTTATTTCTCTACTTATGGATTACACATTGTACAATGCCTTTACTTTAACAAACTTTGCAAATGTCCCAAGAAAAAAATTAATAACCAGCATCTCCATAACACCACTGCATTCAGCTGGCCTCCAGTAGTGGATGGGAACTCGCCATGATCCAGAGATGTAACAAACCGCAGAGCAGAGAACGGACTGTTTATCACCGTTTCCAGACACACTCTTAAACAGCCTGATTTTATTATACTTCCAGTGTTCATATGGCGAATCAAAGTGCTTTCAAAGAAACAAGAGTTACCCAATTAACCAGAATGAGACAGCAGGAAAACACACAGTAGATGATAGGAAAACAGCCTTGCTCCCCACTCCAGATCTATTAAAAAAGTCTGGGTGAACACTTGTATTTTGGTCTGCTGCTTTCAACCTCCAAACTGAGGAAACTAGGGCTGGCATATGCTCTTGGAGCCAAAACCATCCTTCTTTGATAATTCCTTTACCCTATATTCAAGCATCACCCCTGCCTCCCCGCGCAGCTATTTAGTGTAGTTGCTGACACTTCCAGGGTCTCCCTGGGTGAGCCTCACGCGAGCAGAGCAGAGTTAGGGATAACTTGGCAGGAAAGCTTGTGAAGCTCAGAAGCGGTAGGCATTAGCAGAAAGTGGTGGGCAACAATGCAGGTGGGTCCTGGACGATGCTCCCTAGAGCTGCAATTTATCCCGCTAAGATCAGGAGTGCACAGGTCAGGCTGAATCCCACTTTTAGGCAGTAATTTTTACAAAGACAAAAAAAATAGCATTTTTCCCAGTCTTTTCAGGTATCACAGACCTTGATGAACTGAAAAAAAACCCTGCTATACTCTACACAATCATTCTTAAAATCCTCTTGACTAGTTCATCTACCCTCTCCATCTCCTTAGTACCTCCTTTTCTTTCAATTTTGCTTTCAGTTTGTGAAGTTCTGATGTAAATACTTTCCGCATGGATGAATAACAAATATCCTCGTCCCCACTTCACTCATATGTTTTCCTGGCAGAAGTCCCAAGCCCAGGAATATGAAGCCGTCAAGCAGGTAACAGTACTTGGCTTAGGACTCAGGGTCCTTGCAAGAACTTGCGCTGGTTGTATTTGAAACATTAACAGAAAACAACAGTGGGACAAAACTTCCCGTAACTGAAACCCCGTATCACTCTCAAAAATCCATCAGAGCCCGGGACAAATCAGTGAGATTGGATGATGAGGGATTTTTTTTCCAATGTTTGTACTTTCTTCCTTTCCTTGTCTTTACTGGAATATATTAATACCTTGCAAAAATCTTTCTTTGCTCACATTTTCTGATCTGTCAGATAGCCTGGGCACCATTTAAGCTTTGGTTGTGTGTTAGGTTCATTGTATAATTCTGTTTCCTTGAATTTTATTAATGATAATCATATTTCTAAACAATGCCTCATATTTTTATGCGGCAAGCTTTTCTGCTCAGGTCCTTTATTTGTACTGTGTTTCTTCTACCTGCTTTTCACCACATTTAAATTATGCTATAAATATTTTGAAACAGACTTTCGCCTGCTACAATTACATTTCTGAGAAGTTGAGTGTGTTTATGTCTGTCAATATTAATCCCATAAAAGCCTGCAAACAAATCTCTCTTCCTTGGAGTGAAAAACACAGACTTACCATCTCCCACAGCTTCTGCAGTCACGGCTCACCAGTCTCTTTCTAGCTGATCACAAAATAGGCATTAGGTTCTCTCAGTATAACAGTGTGTTTGATACACCACCTTTTCACCACAAAAAATATTATGCATACAGCCCAGCAAAGTTACCATAATAGTACATGATTCTGGGTGCTTTTTATTCGGGTGCACAAGCTCAGACTCCTGAAAACAGTGATACACAGACTCCAACATGTATACCATTCACCTGTTATTTTAGGACATTCATTGATATTATTTCTCAGCTCTTTTGCAGATTTGTTTGTTTCCCTTAAAGAATTTAAAGTTGTAAGCCCAGCATATGAAGCATCTTTTCCTTTTCTGCCATTTTTGAAAGCTTTTTCCCTCGCACCTTTTTCAACTCATAAAAATTTGTGCTGCTGTGGTTTGGGTTTTTATTCTTCTTTTCCTATATTTTGGTGTATTAAGGAAACATCCAGTTCCTCACAACCACTAAAGTTACTCGAAATTTTCAATCTTATCTGAACACAAGCGGAGCTTCCAAAACGTGAAGTTCAATAATGCCTTCATGAAAGTGAGCAATCACTCTGAGGACAGGTACTTGAATGAATCTTTTGCTCCCACTGTAAGAAAGGCTAAAGCACAATCATATTAGCGGAAAAGCCACAGAAGGGAGATATTTCCAATGCCCCTGTGAAGAACAAGCTCCAGTTTTGGTTGTACGATCTGAGAGACGAGACTATTTATTGTACAAGATAAAAAATTAAATTCTGCTGTTGATGGAACTAGTTCTTTCTCATCACTGGCTCCTCACCAGCTTGATTCTATGTGGTTGGCACAGCCTTTTCTGGAATATTGTCCACTGGTATTCCCCAAGCATATCCAGACAATGAGAGCTGAAATGCCTCTGTCCTTGTCTGCCCCAAAGGCTTTACACATATACTGCCTTGTTGCTGTAGAGCAGGGTTTATAACCTGACTAAGAGAAGCAGTATTTCCAAAAAGTCAGAGTAATAGGCATGATGCATTTATAAATTATAAAGCTCAAATATAATAAATGTGTGCATCTTTTTGAGTTAAGGTTTCTCTTTCTTTCTTACCATATAGATAGATTGTATATATCACATAGAACTGGCATATTCCATACACACAAAACCATAATTTATTCTAAGTCAGTCTTGAAGAAATACCCAGTCCACATTTGGCATGTTCAAACTGACAGTGGCATTAAACCTGCTCACAGTTATACTAGAGTCTTGAACTCTGAATTTAAGAAAAACTTTAAGAAGTCTTAATAGTTCCACTATCAGTTCACCCTCAGGAAAGAGCTCATTTGTTATTTACTTGTGCCACAGTCTGTTCCCAAATACAAGTATATGAAAGGCTGCATTAGCTCCAGCTTTCTCCACCAATTTAACATATGTGACTGTTCCTATTTGTACAGTACATTTGCCTATGAATTGCATGCACAGTAAATAAGTGGCACATTTCAGTGGTGCTCAGGAACCCTGGACAATGACCCTGGGTCAGAATTATCAGTCCTCTGCTGTAGGAGAAAGATTAGCACCCTGTGAAGTAAAAGCATTAAAGGAAGGACGCGGCATCATAGGGACCGGCGGCCGGGCTCCACACTTGCTTTCTGCCTTAGGATTACTGTGTCACACTTCCAACACAGCTATGACGTCCCAAAAAGTCTTGTGTTTAGGTTTTGTGAGAGAAAATGGAATGAAATCTCTAAGCTTAATATTGCTTCTATATATATATATTTCCTTATTATAACATTTATACTTGTATGGGGTTTTTTTCTTTTCCTAACTTCCATTATTTTGACTTGTTACCTTTGGAATTTATTTTATTTGCTACCTTGCTAATCTCATTTCATCATTTCTTTCTTACATCTCACCATTTTTCTCCTTGGAAAAGGTTTGTAATTTCCAAACACATACAAACACACGCACGCTTTAGTGCAGCGCAAAGCAATGGCAGACTTTTCCTTGATTACTTGCCTTGAATGGTGTCAGCAAAGAAAAAACAGATGTCGGAGACACAGCTCTTAAAGGCCAAACAGTCCAAATTAAAGGAAAATGAAAAGATGTTGAGGCAAATTCAGTCATTCTTCAAACAAACTCATATTCCCTATCTAGGTTTAAAAAAAAATTGCCTTTCCTCCAACAGAAATATTCGGGAGTGTTTATGGTCTGCCAGATGATTGGAGTGTAATAAATGTAATTTTGCAAGCTTGTAAAATATCTTGACATTGCCTTAAAGAAACCACAATAAACTATCTGGTTTATTTCCATTTCTATACCTTATTTAACCGGTATGCAGAAGATGTAGCAGCAAAACAAGGGAAGTTAACATATTGTAACACTAGAAATAACTGAAAATAGCTTAAAAATAAATTCAGTTGCAGGCAACAGTACATTAAAACCCAGTGTATACCTCTTTAAGCTTTGTTACAAGCCAGATCCTTATCTCAGATGCAGGCAGAGTGCCCATTTACTTCAATAGGAGCCGCATAGGCATATTCTGAAGCAGAATTTGGTCTGGTGTGTTCATTAAGGGCTTCTGAACTTAAGATTTTACTTTGACGTTCCAGAAAAGACCTGTAGTACAGATAAGCTTGTGTTGATTCTTGGTGAAGCTACCTCTATTGCTGTTTCAGGGCAAGTCCCAACACTGAGCCTGCTAGTGTTCCCCTCAAGCATGACATGCACCTACAGAATAATGAAGACATTGAACTTTTTGACTGACAGAGCCTTATAGAAATGATGCACCAAAGAGAACAATTATTGCAACATCGTGGCAAACCCCATCTTGGATCGAAATTCCCTTTTCATCTGCAGGCTGAGGAGCATGCCAGGATTATAAATGATTTATAAATGGCTATTGCAGGTACACAAACACGCACGATGTTCTAGGAAGTTAAGTGCTACACCTTCAGACTCAAGAGCCCCAGCAGTCCACACTCCTGGCAGCTCTCCAGATGTTCAGAGTCAGCAGCTGGAACTGTGGCACCAGCTGCAAGCACCCCTTGCCCACCTCCACCCACCCAAGGACAGGCTCTGTCATCAGGCAGATCACAGGCCTCACTGCCAGGTCCTCTCCAGCTCCGGGCCAGTGCACAGCCTTGTTGTGGCTCATGGAAGAATTTGGCCTCGGGAGCCCCATCAGTCACCTCTCCTCTTCTCGTCCCAAGCCCGCCTTGGATGACCCTCCTGCGATGAGAAGGGTTTCATCCCTAAGAGAGCATTTCCATAGAAACTGAAATATTGTCAAGGTTCAGGAACAAATAAAACAACCGAGTAATTTTCCACGTTTGTCAATTTTGGCACAATTTGCACTATTCCAATCAGTGCTGCTCTTGTTCTCTAAAAAGAAGTGCTTTTTTTTCTAAGCGGAGGTACTAAATTTGTTCTCATGCCCTAATTTCTAAAGGCTTCGCAATGTCTGTCTTCTGGCTTTATCTGGGTTACCGCATCACCTCTCTTCCTCCCCCCACCCCATTATCCTGGATAAGGGAGATTTTTTTTACACCTGGGATTTCTGCACAGATTATGAATCTTATACACTAGCACTGGCACAGTCCAAGCTGCCCACAGGGCTCCTCTGCCAGGGACAAGGACTCCTCTGCTTGTAGACAAGTGAGTGTCACTCTTTACACCCTGGCACATCAGCTTCAGCTGGAATCAGCGGCATGCAGCACTTGACCCATAGCAGCAGCTGCTGAGAAGCTGGTACATGAGCATCTTTCCCAGCATTCATCCAAGGAAGGTGACCTCCACAAGATGGAAAAAGCAGGCAGAGGGAACTGGTGGCTTTCTAATTTTGGAGCATCTCTAGGAGCTTTCTGATGTAAATCACCTGTCCTTAGTGGGGAAAGCTGAAGGCCTGGGTCTCTCCTCCGGCTCCTCCATTAATCCCTCAGGGAGGAGCAGAGCCAGTGGAAGGAGGGTGCTACTTGCCCTTGCAGTGAAGGCCAGCAGAGAGTCGGTGCTCCTGTCTGTGGGGTTTCTAACACATTGCCTCCAACCCACACCAGATCAGAAAACACGCATTTAAAAGGGAGCGCAAACACAATATTCCTAGTACACAGAAGCAGAATGAGCAGATCACATCTCCCTAGCCATCCTCCTCTGCTCACCCTCTTTGAAGATACTGCAATGCAGATGACCCTGTTCATGCAGAGCAAGAGCCCACTCCAGTCCTCGGCTGCGTGGGAGAACCAGCACGGCCCTCCATGTTAAAACAACAAACATGCATTCTAGCCACGGTGAGCCCTATCTCGGCGTGATTATGCATCTATCTAGGAATTTGTTTCATCCCCGTGCCAGAGATTCAACCTCTGCAGAGAGCAAAACTGCAGCAGCAGAATTTTTCCAATGCTAGGTGCTGAATGACTCAATAAAATAGAAATGATCTCTTTCACTTCCCATAGCACCTTCTCTTGGAGGGCCTGACATGAGAAGAATACGCCTTATTATACCTCTGCGGTTTGTAATCCCTGAGATCAGCCTTTACACACGTGGGGAAAAAAGGAGCTAAGGAGCTATACAGAGCTCAAAGGATTTCACTAAGACTAAATAAAAAGTTTATGACAGAGGCAGGAGGAAGACATGGTGCTGCAGACTCCTCATCTGTCTTCTAGTCCTAATCTTGCTTTTATTGTACAGTCCTGCTTTCCACAGATCCTGCCATTCCTTTCCTGAAGAAAGAAACAGCTATTTACATTTGTACACCCTATCCCAGGCAGAGGCAACAAAACAGCCATCAGACTAGTATTTTAGCTGCAGTTTGACAACAGATTCATTAAAACAAAACGGCCCCATGGATTTGGATTATAAACAAAGCAATTAACAATGACCAAAATTTGCAACCTATTAAAACTATTTTGGGAGCCAGGCCCTCAGCGATATCTCAGAAGGTCACCTCAGAAGGGCATACCAGCTGCTACCAGCCCAGCCTGTGGCTCCTTGGCTCTGGTCAGCGTCAAATCCATCCCCCAGCGCTTACCCCAAAGCAGCCCTTGAGTCACTCCATGTATTTCCAGCTCCCAATTAATTAATTCGGCAGCTGGCTGACACCACACCCTCCTTCCCCGGCCACACTCATTATGCCGGGCCCAGGGGGAGAGTGGGGGTGCACATGCTGTTGCACTCTTACTTCTGGCATACGCCTGGAGTGCTGCGCTGGCTGACTCGTGCAGGGGATTGCTCCCATCCCGGGGTCAAGGCTATTTCAGCCAGTCCTGGGAAAGGTCAGGAGATGAAGCCCTGACACATGCAGACCTGGCAATCATCTCTGTCCCAGAATCCAAAACCAAAGCACGAGGGGATTCGCCAGTTTTCCATGGTCCAGCTGCCTCCCTGCCGCTCACTCTCGGGCTTCCTGGGCTGCCGCGGTTCCCTGGGTTGGCACGTGACTCTGAAAAGCTGCGTCCGCCCAGGGGCACCCAACCTGGACGGCTCTCCTCAGGCAGCAATAGCCATCACAGCCAGGCTTGGGCTTCCACCCCAAAGTGTTCTCAAGTGTTTAAAAACCAGGACCTGAAATAGCGATGCTTGGACTTGGGCTCCGGCCAGTCCTCACCCACCACCTGCGGTTTTAAGAAATGCCAGCTCTGTTGCTGGGAGTCACAGGCACGTTTCTTATTGTTACATGTTGTTATTTCAGCATCCAGCAACGATGCAGCTTACTGTTTTACTTCTCTTATTTTTTCACCTTTCATTTTTTTTTTCCTACAACCATTTGTCAAAATCTCACCGCTCTATAGGAACCTTGGATACTCTGGCATAGATTCAATTATCACTTCAAGTATGACCTTCCAAGTTTTGGTAGTTATGAAACTCTGCTATATACTCCTAAATGCATATAATACACCTAAAAAAATAGAATTTGTTATATTATTTGCCACACTTTTATAAACTGTCATGGATTCTCTGGAAACCTTTAATACGCCAGTGACTTTTATTTCAATGTATTTTCAAAGGATGCCAGTAATTCTCTGAGGCTGGAATTAATGCTGGAATGGCAGTGCGCTCTTTCCACAAATGAGAGGCAAGTTAGTCAGCTCATAATAAATTGTGCAGTGTAATAGTTAGACAATAGAGATACTAGAGTACATGCTTTAGTTTTAAGATGTTTTGAATTTCCAGATAGCTCTGTAATGCCCAAAAGTTCCTAATGTTTTAATCACAATACAGAACAATCTGTCTATCTACCTTAATTATTCATGCTGAGGTTTTCAAGGTTCTTTGTCTTTGTGTTCCCATCCTATGAACTCATCAAACATGAAAGATTGGAGGGTTTTTTTTAGCTTGCGTTCTGAATATATTACAGCTGGCATTACACGATGAAACACTTTGGCAGTCAAACAAATAGCTTTACATGAAACCCAACATAATCATGGGTTAATGAAATATGCTTCCTGTACATGCCTGGAATTCCCCTAATTAGCAGAGTATTTTCTAATCTGTCCAAAACATATCATGCCAAAACCACGATGCATTTTCCCTCTTGTCCAGCCAGGGCAGTGAACCATTTCGCCCCATCAGTTTTGGAGAGACACCTGTAACATGAGGGGAATTGAAGCACTCAGAATCTCTGAATGCATGATTTTTGCCCCATGACAAAAATAATAATAATAGAGATTATTTGGCCAAAAGTCTTTCACGAGGTAACTCAAAGCAATTACACTTGATAAAACACTATATATAGCCACTCTTGGGTTTTATGCAGCTGCTTTTCCAGCCAACACTACAACTCCCAGCATGCCACTTTGAAGCTCATGCCAGAAGAAATTCTCTATTTTTATTTTTAGATTAATTGTTTTTTGGGAAATGTAGTTCTGACCAGCTACACACTTCCCACCTACTTTACGTGAAAAAAACACTTGTGAGACAAGTCAGACCCTAAATGTGGGACAGTTTACCAATGCAGCCCTCCACTGGCAAGTGTGTGAGAAATTCCTTTCTGAAAACTTTTTTTTTTTTTTAATACACTTTTCCTCTCCAGGTATCACTGAAAAAATCTATCCTGGACACGCCACCATTATTGGAGAAGACTTAACTATATAATGATTATTCTGTACTTCATTATCCACTGTAGACCTAAATTCCCAGGCAGAAGTAGCTCCAGCTTAAAAGCTTTCTGTGGTTTTCAGCACAGAAACTGGAAAAAAAAAATACCACAAGCCCTTGGTGGTCAATCATGCAGAATAAACAGCAGATACTGATAAACTCTGATTTCAAGGTAAGTGCAGCCCATAGGCTAGAATGTATGAAAATAAATCTTTCCATATAATGAACAAATGCTGAAGGTCAAGAACTATATGGAGATAACTCACAAACAGCAAAAGAGACTGAACTGTACAAGAAGGTGTTCATTACAAATAAACCACCTCCTTTATTGATTAGATACAGAACTTTAAGTAAAACACTTCATAAGTCTTCAAAAGAAGAGAAACGGTCTGTGAAAATGAAGAGGAAAAAACCCTCTGCTTCTATTTTGGTGAACACTACCAAAGTTGGAGAATAATACATTGAGCAAAACCAGATTCAACTTCCTACATTAATTTCCACATTTTAAAAATGTGGACTAGTTTTTTAACATGTTGACCTGGAGTATTAGCTTAGATGATGCATAATCCTGTTGATTTTAGCATTGATTTATGGCCTCAATTATGGAGTTCTACATCAATCTAGAAATTAATACTTCAGTCTAAACACCCTTTCACATTCTCCACATTATAACTTGTCACTGTTAATCTCCAGCCTTGATGTTAAACATCTCCTTGCTATCAAACTGTAAGTACAACATGGACTACGATTTCAGTGCTGCTGGAAATGATTGAAGACTGAATTGATCAAAAATCTTGATTTATCTTGTCTACAATTTTCAGTAGTGTGCAGTGATTTATATACCAGAGCAGATTCTTTGATTAGCTTGCCATAGTCTAGAAAGGCTAAACATTATGAGCATTAAAATTTCAACACAAATGTTATCTCTGCAGTAAGCACAATAGTGACATCTTGTGCCTATCAATACGTGTATTAACTGAAGTTCTGACACTTCTCAGTATAGATTTACCTCCAGAGCTTTGAGGTTTGAGCAATCAATATATAAGCTACTTTGATGCAATCCACACACCAAACTACATTAAAATAACATTAGGGCTTGCTTTAAGCTGACAATAGCCAGGAAATGCAGAGTTAAAGGCAACTCTTAACCAATCCTTACATAATTTCAGATTCTATAAGCAATGCATGATTTTGTGCCACAGTAAGCAGCCAGAGCACTATTTCAGTGCCCCAGTTTTCTAGGCTTTAGCTATGTTACATACCTGGTCTGATTGTTTTAAACCTACTTCAACAGACTGCTCTACAATGCATAAAGGACAGAGATCCGTAACGTCCTCTTGAACAGCAGACACCTGCTGCAGGAAGGACTCCAGCTCTGCGTTTGCCTCCTTCCCTGCACAAGGTTCTGCAGAGCGGCAGCTGGGACCCCTCACCTTCCTCCTTCTGTGGGCTTCTGAACAGCCCAGCCCAGAAAAGACTTTGGATGCTTTTTCTTACAGCCACCAAAGAAGGACTGCTGAGATTCAGTCATTTAGGTGTTGTAGCAAATACAAATGCACCCCGTGAAATAATACTAGTGCATTGAAATGTTGGTCTCAAAGAACATTAGATTAGACATTCAAGGAGCTTATGTCTGTTAAAATTGACATACTAAGTCCCTGTTGAAGTGGGTCCAGAGGAGGCCACAAAAATGATCAGAGGACTGGAACACCTCTCCTGTGACGAAACAGTGAGAGAGTTGGGGCTGTTCAGCCTGGAGAAGAGAAGGCTGCGGGCAGACCTTACAGCAGCCTTTCAGTACCTGAAGGGGCCTGTACAAGGGCATGTAGCGATAGGACAAGGGGTAATGGCTTTAAACTGACATAGGGCAGATTTAGATTAGATATAAGGAAGAAATTCTTTGCTCTGAGGATGGTGAGGCACTGGCACATGTTGCTCAGAGAAGCTGTGGTTGTCCCCTCCCTGGAAGTGTTCAAGCCAGGTTGGACGGGCCTCTGAGCAACCTGGTCTAGTGGAAGGTGTCCCTGCCCATGGCAGGGGTGGTGGAACTAGGTGATCTTTATGGTCCCTTCCAACCCAAACCATTCTATGATTCTGTGATTCCCTTTATTTGAAATCTGAAGTGGTTTTCTTTGTACAAAACTTTTCTAGTATAAGTTCCACGAATTCCACAGAATTGTTTGAAAACTTCAGTTTTCCCCCAAGAGGCAGACAGTTACCTGTGTAGGCTGTTCACACACAGTCCATCCATCCCACCCAGAGATCACTCGGAACTTTGCCATTTAATTCCTCAGCATCATGCGAACCATATTTTTTACCCCTATTATCCGCAAAGAGCCTGTTCTCTCATGACTGTAGGGTTGTTCAGAACCTTCTAGTTTCAGATACACCATCTGCTTAAACATTAACGGCAAAACATACCATGAGGTAAGAAATGCACCAACAGAACATTATTGATAGAAGTAGCACCTTCTCTCCCAAGCAAGACTCCTTGCTCAGCCCCAAATGACATTTTGGGCAACACTAAGAAGCTGTTGAGCGGAATAGTTGTATTTATTGCACCCTAGAGCAGGGAAAGGAAGACAAACATTGTCAAAAAAAAGACCACAGTAGTCTGTCAGGTCTCACACAATTAACAAAGGTGAATTCAACCAAAAGAGCTGGGTTTGTCTGTTGTGAAAATGTCTGTTGTGTCACTTGTGTTTCCAGCAGGTTAGGGCTGTCAGCTGGGATCTGCTAGCAGGCACCCAATGAGACCCTGAGACTACGAGCACTGGCTAGAAGTAAGATTAACTCAGAAGGAACAAAGCATGACCATATCTTGAGACCTCTCAGAAACAACAGGGGAACAATATTGTTTCGGCTAGCCCTGTAGAAACAATGAAGAAAGCCAATCTGCAAGGCCAGTAGATCCCATAAATGCTCCCTACATGAGCCCCCAAAGAACACTAGATAAGTAAAATGTAACTTGCTGAAATACAACGTACCTTGCTGAAACCTTCTTTCACTCAGACAGTGAGAAGGCAGGATGAGTTTTATGTACCACAGTGAGATTGCAGCCCATACTGGTAAAGCTGCAAATCAGTCTTTACAGTGGATGTTCACATAGCCAAAATTTTCACTACCACACACATTCAGTGTATGCATGCTCACCTAATAAAACCCCGTTTTCAAAGAGCTTCCACTGCCAAGCTTCTCCAACAACAGAGGTAACTGAGATAATGCATAAGATCAACATGTAACATTCCTATAAACTGAAAACAGATTAAGAACTTTTTCTAAGACTATAAACTCAATTTTATTTTCTTCTCACATGAATATGTGCTTTCTACTTTCATTCTTCACCTGCACTAATATTTGAGGAAGATAAATGAGAAGATGTGTGCTTTTGGCCCAGGATTCATTTGCTTGTGTAACTCAGACCTAATTGCAAGTCTGTACTGCAGTCCTTAAACTCTTTTGTACAGAGCATGCATAATCAGCAGACTTAGATGATTCTGCTAATACCACAGTTAAATGCCTTGAGCAAACACACTATTATAATTTTGCACCAATTTGAAAATATCCATTTAAATGTTAAATGAAGAGGAACTAATCAATAAAAACATGCATAGAGTCTCTGGGGAAGTACACTGGAAAAGACAACAATAATCTGCCATTAACATGCAAATAAAGACACAGCAGGAAACAATAAGATCATTGACTTCACTGCGATACTTTAGGAAGAATGTTTTACTAAAATTTGGGCCAAATTCAACTTTGATTTAAATCATTGTAAACACACACCAGCTCAATTTGACATGGTGGGGAAAGGAACAGAACCTCCAAATGCTGGAGACATGCAGACAGCTGCTGATACCACCAATCGGCAAGGCTGACCATAGCCCCTGTGCCGCATTTGGTGTAAGGTGCTGTACAAATATTTTTAATTAGATTGCCTAAAGAGCTTAGTATCTGAGACTGCATACAAACTGAGTATGGAGTGAAAGGAAGAAGTAACATCATGCACAACTAAAGGCTTGAACTGGCCAAGATCTTTCATTTTCCCCGGTCTACCTAATTATTTTCTTTGGTAACATAGTAACATAAACACTGGTATGCATCTATAGCCTTCTACTTAAAGCCTGTGAGTGAGTTCCCTGAAAGGTGTACATCAGAAACAGGTATTAAATAAGGGATTAAGTCACAAGGAATAGAGAGATATAGACGACAATTCTTTGTATCAGAGAAGAGAAACTAAAAACACGGACACATGGGGAAATGGACTTGGCTGCCTTCAAAGGAAACTGGAGAAATCATCGGCAAAATCATATAGACTGGGATTGACAGAGGTCTGAAAAAGGTTGAATGCAAACCCTGAATTTTTTGAAGCAGGAAAGAATGAGGTCTTTGAAGAATAAAAAAGCTGGAAAGATAGGCAAGGAAGGTTTTTGTAGGGGCAGCAACAAAGAACTGGAATGCACAGGAAGAAAGTAACAAAGTTCATAGTAAGTAGAAAAGTAAATAGAAAAGCAAGTGGAAAAGCTCATAGTAATCAAGATACAGTAAGAAAGGGAATTTCTTGTGAGAACTAGATTGTCAGATGATTTGACAACAGTTCACCCTCAAATCCACTATTCATGAATTCTGCCACAGGATAACACGTGGGTTCCCTCTCACACAACTCAGCTGCAACTAAGATGCTGCCATGCAATTGCCATCGAAGTAAAAACAAAAAGCTCATTCAGGAGTCAGAATCAACACCTGGAAACTCACTGTTAATCAATACTCAGTAGCTTGGACCAGTCAGATACTCCTTGGAAAGCAAAGATTTTTGCATTCACTAAGATGGAAATGTGTCTTTTAATTCAAAACAATGAGTATTATTTCCACTCTTTGCTGGGCCTCGTCTTAGCTCTTGCTGGTAATGACACAACCTCCCCAGTGTACACCGTGCTGACACTGGAAAAGTGAAAAAAATGCAGTGTATTTCTCTGCGTTATCCCAGACACTGCCAGTTGCAGATTGTCATCTGTAGGCTGTAAAGAGCTTATTCCTTGCTCCTTGCTGTGTTCCTTATCAGTCTTGAGAGATTTTGCTCTGCAAAGGAGGCAGCTACAGTTCAGTCTTTAACCACTGACTGCAGTTATTCAGAAGTGGCACAGAGGAAGGTAATATTTAAGTGAATGTTCGAAAAACAGAAGGAATGTCCTAGCACGGCTGTCACGTTGGAATAGACTAGTCACCCCGGAAGAGGCTGAATGTTCATCCAGCCAAGATGCTCCACCTGGAGAGAAATAAAAATGGACTCCAATACGATGAACAACCTTTTACAATAGGGGTATGAATTCAATCACACCCCCAGCTTCTTACCCCCACTTGCAAGGGGATGCAAATATGTAAGTTAAACCAGCAGAGTTTCTTTGCCAAAACTTCTTTGCCTTCCTTTAGTGACAATTTATTCTCTTCACGTGCCAACAGTTATCCTTCGGACTATGGTCCCCAATACTTTGGAAATGGTAACTTAAATAAGTGTTAATGACAAAACCCAGAGCCTCCTAATTAATCCATTCAGGGTAATATCTTGCCAGACCATGGAACTATTTGTCTTTTCTCTCTGCAGGGAAGTAACTCTGCTAGCAGTCTGGACAATGGTCAGTGATCTGCCTTCTGTAGTTCACTAACAAAAAAACCAGAGCAAATTGGTCAGCACCTGTATGAGAACATAAAGTAAGTGAAGACTCCTTATTTCTTTTCACATTTCTTTATAAAAGCTGGCACAAACTCCCTTATCACGCCCTTAAAAAAAACCTCTCTAGCTACACACTATTTTAGCAATTGCCACCTAATTTATCTGCTTGACAAATCTTGCTTTAGATGCTCAGTCCATCTTATACACCTGATCTCAGTGAAATCTTTAAATTTAGCCTGAGAATAAAATACTGAATACTGTTCCTATTTATACACTTCTGTGACCACACTAAGAGAAAAAAAAATCACCTGATGAATCAGAGGAAAGGAGCACTGGCATTGGCCCACGCTCTGATCTCACCCGAGCCAGCCTGCTGCCTGATTAATGAGTTGTGATATCATAGTCTGTGAGGAGGCATACATAAGCAGCAAGGAGAAGAACAGCATCAGATGCTGTCAGCCCATCTCTGTCTAAATCTGAGGAATAAATAAAAAGAGGTTATGGTACAGGTTTACAGGTTCCTATAAAAGAAGAAGGATATCCTTCATATATCAAGGTTGCTGGATTTTTGGAGATTTGTTGGGGGTTTTTTTCCAATAAAGATACATAAAACTAGCTCTTTCCCCAAAGTGCAGAAGATTTTTATGAAAGTGCTCTAAACCTTCAGTAGTTACTGGAAAAACAAAGGGTATATTTTAACCTGAAGAAGTCATTGTAGCTGACAGCTTTTAAAATTGATCTGTGTTTTTCTTACACACTGGCAAAAGAAATATCTATGGTTTCTCAGAGAAAGCTGCCTCTCACAGCTATTGAAAACAAAAACTGATGTGTCAGGGGAGAAGGATATTTCAAGGTCAGAGCTGGTCAGAGGAGACTTATTTCTGTCTTTTATGATTAATTTCTTAATAATTTTCAAATATGGTATCCAGTACACATTGTTGAAGTTTTCAGCAGCCTTACTGGCCCTTGGAGTTTGCGAGAGACTACGAAGAGAAGAGATAAATATTTTCCGGTTAAATTACTGGACGGGGATTCGGGACTGCATTTGTCCCCGGCTCTTCCACAGATTTCCTAAATTACTTCAGAGAAATATTTTCTATCACATCCCAAAGTTCTAGCTGCAGAACATGGAAAATAAAAGTGTTTTGTACTACATTGATTAAAATATATGTAAGGATCACAGATATTTGATCATGTTTATATGATAGTCTCAAGACCCTCATTAGCGCCCTTGTATTAAACTTTCTCAATAACGGTGCAGTGGTCATGAGCTCCCAGTCAGTCCTGCTCCCTATTTGATTGTAAGTGGCAAGCAAAAGCACATGAAAAGTATGTGGAGAACACATCTTCAGCCTGCAGATATCCCCAGGTCCCACTGACTGCTGCTGTCTCTTCTTCATTAAGTTGGGACATGAAGCTATTGGACACTGATAGTAAGTGGAAGGAAGCACTAAAAATCAGGAAAAGGAGTGTTTGGAGGCTGGACTTAAGGAAGCTGTGCCCTGGGCATGTATCCATCCATCCACACACACACCCACCCACCCACCCA